>Ga0310691_10001605_pt1 | contig 33913 bp, 30 predicted proteins | sample 176DNAGHGlowgp2_FD_203887 | JGI IMG/M metagenome (GOLD analysis project Ga0310691, IMG submission 203887) | Sheep rumen microbial communities from Palmerston North, Manawatu-Wanganui, New Zealand - 1766 DNA GHGlow gp2 (v2) (version 2) | ecosystem: Host-associated > Mammals > Digestive system >... | reverse complement strand
TCCACCTGGTAGGGTAGGGGCTTCTCGAAATGTTGCTCGTAGTTGACGATGCGCTGCGTGGGTTGCACTGCGAAGGAGGGCAAAAACACCATCAAGGCGATTAATAAAAGGAGCGAACCGAAAAAGATGCCAAGATACTTCAGGTTGCCACGCAGGTCGACAGCATCTGAGAATCGGATAGGGGAGAGGCGGGCACTACGCTGCTCGATGGTTGCTGCTAATAAGGCATTGTCATTAGAGGCCCCTGAGCTCGTTGAATCTAAGGTCCCTGAGCCGACAGCACTGGTAGAATTCAAAGCCTCCATCTGGTTGCTCAACTGTATTGTATTCAGTAGCTTATCCTTAATCTCAGGGAAAAATTTGCCAATCATCACCGAAGCTTGCTCCACCGACATTTTCTTTCGGAAGCGAATCAGGTTGACTAGCGGAATAAGGAAATGATAGACCAAGACGAAGGCGCTACCAGCCAGCAAAAACAGGAAGAGCACAAAGCGACCCTTGGGCGGGAACCAAGAGAAGTATTCCAGTCCGTTGATGAGCAGGTAGAAGACAATCCACAGCACGGCACCCACCAATACGCCTTGTATCAGGCGGTTAAGGTAGTACTTCCGCGTGAAGCCCTCGATTTTCTCTATCAATTTGTTTGGTGTAGACATATCCAGTTTAAAATAAGTTGCAAAAGTACATTTTTTTCAGCAATACGACCTTTCCATTCAGGATTTCTTCCTATTATTGCAGCGCAAAAAGTTGGAAAAGTGGCAAAATCAGCCATAAAACAGGTTGGAAAAGTGGCAGAAAAACAGTAAAATCAGATTAGAAAAAGTTAGTGATAATGCTTAACAGAAAGATATACAATTATTTACATTCATTCTTTGAAAACAACAAAAAAGCACTTCTGGTTTCAGGTGCACGTCAAGTAGGCAAAACCTTTGCCATTCGCAAGGTCGGCAAGGAGTGTTTCAAACAATTTGTGGAACTGAACTTTATAGAAAACCCGAAATTGAAGTCAATATTCGAGCAACCACACGATGCCAAGGCAACCTTGCTCCGTCTGTCGGCTTTGACTGAAACACAACTTGTCCCTGGCAAAACACTGGTCTTCTTTGACGAAGTACAGGAATGTCCCGAAATCGTCACATCCATCAAATTCCTTGTCGACGAAGGCAGTTATCGCTATGTGATGAGTGGCTCGCTTTTAGGTGTTGAATTGAACGACTTGCGCAGTGTTCCTGTTGGCTATTTGGCCGAAAAGGAAATGAATCCCCTTGATTTTGAAGAATTTTCTGAAGCCGTTGGCATGAGTAATGAGGTGATGGAGCATCTTCGTTCCTGTTATGAAAATCGGCAACCTGTCGATAAAGTTATTCATGAAAAGATGCTCGAATTGTTGCGGCTTTATCTCATTGTGGGCGGTTTGCCAGCAGTGGTAATGAAATACATCGAAAGCAACAATCTGCAAATGGTTCGGCAAGAACAAGAAAACATTATTAATCTGTACCGCAAGGACATTGCTAAATATGACCCTGACAATCGTCTATATATCAAGGACATATTTGACATGATACCATCAGAGTTGAATGCCAAAAACAAACGTTTCATCCTGAAATCGCTGCATGAGAAAGCCAAGTTTGAGCGTTACAAAAACAGTTTTCTTTGGTTAGCTGATGCAGGTGTTGCCATGCCCACCTTCAATGTCGAAGAACCACGTTTACCATTGAAACTCAACGAACAACGCAACCTTTTCAAACTCTTTCTCAACGATGTGGGGCTATTGGCATACTTGTATTCTATGCAATTCCAACAACAAATCATCATGGGCGAGATGAACCTTAATTTCGGGGCGATTTTTGAGAATTTCGCAGCACAAGAGCTTCACGCCCATGGATATACGCTCAATTATTTCAACAGCAAAAAACAAGGCGAGTTGGATTTTGTGGTTGAGCATGACGGGAGGGTTTTGCCTATTGAAATCAAGTCGGGCAAGGATTATAAACGCCATAATGCTTTAAGCAATGTGATGGCCAACGCGGAATATGACATTCATTCAGCCGTTGTGTTTTCAAACAGCAATTATGAACAAGTAGGGAATGTCGCATATTGGCCTGTCTACATGCTGATGTACCTCCAACCGACGACGTTCAAAAATCCTGTGTTTGTGTTTAAGCCGATATAAAACAAAAAAGATATAGAACCCTATCTAAGAATTGACTATTCGACAACAGACACGCCCCCACCTCCGAATAAAAAGAAAAGGATGACCACTTTTGGTCACCCTCTTCATGTCAAACCAAATTTCACATATTGACAATTAATACATAGTATCAAATTACTCTTTTACAAATAATCTTGTATACACTGAATTACCAGTGATTAAACGCATCAAATAGGTCCCGTTATTGAAACCATTCATTTGGATTTCCTTTGTTTCAGAACAATTCGTTTCACTAAAAACCAATGTGCCTGTAAGCGAATATATTTCAATCAAATCTATAGGTTCGGCTACTTTAATTGTCAATATATGTGAAACTGGGTTCGGATATACCTCTATTGGCTTTTCATTTTGCTCTGAAACATCATTTCCATTTCTCAAATGGGCCACCAAATTACGGCTACTAGTAACAGTAAAGGTATAGTTCTGATCTATTGAAACAGAAACTCCATTCTCGGTCCATCTGTCAAAAGTGAATCCTGCAGCGGGTGTCACGCTCACTGTGCAAGACTGCCCTGATTCAAAAACACCTCCTCCTGTAACGGTTCCCCCGTTGTTTGGATCGGCCGAAACATTGATGGTGCACGAGGTTTGTGACTGCGCTTTAAAATTGGCAACCAGGTCCCGATTGCTATTCACAGTGAAGGTAAATGTGGCATTAGTTGAAACTTCATTACCGTTTTCTGTCCAGTTGGAGAAAATGTAACCCGTTGCAGGAATGGCTCTCAAATTACAGGTCTGTCCCTCTCTATAGACACCTCCTCCTAAGACTTCGCCACAATTAACAGGGGTAGACGAAACATTGATTCTATACACTGGTAGAGGATTGTCATAATCTTGAACTAATCGGACGGCACAGCCCCAGTATCTTGCCGTAGATCCAATGTTATTACTTCCCGGCCACACAGTGTTATTATTTGCTGTGGAAGTCCAATAACGTATATCACCATTGTTGTCAACAGAAATCTGGTCTTGATAAATCATGCGAAAACTGGCTGGAGGAAGAAACACACACCCCGCTTCTTGAAAGACAGCCCAATTTGTTGTTGTATAAGTATTGTTATTCCATCCTAAATTAGAAGTCATATTAATGGCCTGAGGTATCGCGACCCCAGAAGGATGAACATATTCATCAGGAAACAAAATAACTCCGGCAAAGGTTTTTGAACCTACTCTAATATTGGCTTTTGCAAATCGCGCATTTTCAATACCATTCACGGTACTTGACTTTCTTTCTTTCAATACATAGTTCCATTCATCGCTCGTCATAGTTCGCCATAACCCTGACTGATTTCCCCCATTACTAATAGGGTTATGGACACCCCAATCAGCATGAGCATAAGGGCCTACTAAATCAAAATCATAACTCGTACCATCTGAAGGGCCATAACCACATCCTACATTATAATTAGCCATTCCATAATTATTTGGCCAAAACAGCCAATCATAAGGTTGGTAATAGTGGTTCCCATTATTCCAACCGCTTGTCCCCCATCCAAAAAGATCAATCCATCCGCTATAAGTCATAGAAATATTATTGTTTGACCCCCCAACATTTCCGTAATAAGTGCTACCTCCTGGTAAATGTTTCCCCCCAACATAATCATAAGAATTTGTGGCGAATTTCCAAGTACCAGTTGATGCCTGATATTGCAAATTCCCTTGCGAAAACCAAACTTGCTGGGTTTCGCTCACAGAGAACAAACCATTAATTGCGCCTTCGGGAGCAGTCATATTGACTCTATTATTGGAATCGGCCATAATCTCAAAGGCATAAAGTCTTGCTGTTTTTACTACACCCAGCAAAAGGAAAAGCAAGACAAAGCACCACGTTCTATTTTTAAAATCATATTTCATAGTTATAGTTTTAAAGTCTATCACCAACTACCAGTACCTTTACAACTTGGGCATTGCTTATGATAATGCCCTGCAGGTACTGTTTTCTTACATTTATTACAATATTTAGTGTTACCAAAAGAAGGATTTGTTGTGTCATCCGTCACTTCACCGCTTCCATTACAAAGATTGCATTTGTGTATTTTTGTTGTTGGAGCGGGAGAGTCGCTTGATGTGTTGCTAACTTCAGTTGAACCATTAGAGCCTCCTAAATTGATACCATGCTCAGCCTGCCATTTGGAGGTCTCTATCAGTTGCTGGTTTATGCGATTGAGTTCTTCCATGTCTTTTTCGGTTTGTTTAACAGACTTGTCGATAAGTTGCTGATTAACGGCATTCATCTGAGCTTGCTGCTGTTGGGTCTGCCAAATGGCATAATTGGGGTCAAGGAGATAATTGTTGTTCGTACCTCCCGTATAAGCCGGAGTGTAACCATACGGATTGTATCCCGCCATTCCTGTGGCCATTCCTCCAATCACATCCATCATGATATCGCATGAGGTGAGCATTGCTGCAGTGGCTATTATCAAAATAGCCACCATTGTCTTAGTTGGTTTTCTTGTTTTCTTCATTGTATCATTATGTTTTTTGTGGTTTATACAATTTTAATGCACTGGGCGTATGGTACCACCTATAGTCCGAAAAGTGCAGAATGGCTTAGGAACATCATTGCTAGAACAAGCCATTGTACATGAAAGTTCGGGTGTACTTGTATCAAGTTGATTTGTCCAATAACGACAACTGCTACCATGAAAATTAAGATAATCATCATCATAAAAGCCAGCTGCAGGAAGGAACAAACTTCCGCCGTTATTAGCGGTAAACAGTAAGCCTCTTGTTCCTTTTAGTGTCGTCCACGTGACTGTTGTGTGGTTGCATAATTCTTCCCATTCGGCTTTTGATGGAATACGCCAACCATTACCCCATTTGGTAGTAGCTGCGTCATCCATCGCTTGTAATGTGGTCAAATTGTCCACTGTGCCATAAGACGAAACTGTATTGTACTTCTTTAAATGAAAATAATCATCACTACCGATATATCCGTACTTATAATTATTGGAACCGTAGAAAGACTTTGTGGAAGTCTCGCCCCAAGAATAGTAATCTCCATCGTCTTCGGAATTGTAGGTTCCTAAATTGCAAGTTGCCCACAAAGTTCCGCTGGGCAGTCCAAGGTCAATGTATTTATGGCCGTTGTAGGAACCAACAAGTTCACTTTCTCCATTGTTGTCTCCACCTTCATTATTGCCTCCACTTCCATTGTTGTCTCCACCTCCATTGTTATTGCTAGAATTGCTTCCTCCTCCATTCCAAGGTGATAGCACTACATCAGAATAACCATCCTCATACAGTTTTCCGTTAAGATATGTATATATTGTTCCATTTGTAAGAAATACTTTGTTTTCTTGAAAAACATAAGTATACAGAGTCCTATAATCATAATACCATCCTGAATGACCTGGCATAGGGATAGCATTGTCGCAATTGGTATTAACCATAAGAGAAGTTTGATTATCACATACACAGTGATAATTATACAATGTATTGTCATCGACAAATTCAACCACCCAATTACGACAATTGTGACTAGGACAATAGTTATTACCATAATGGGTATAAAACGCATCAACCCATTCTGAATTTGATGACCAAGTTCCTTGTAATTTATTTGTGTTTGCGTTTGTATTTGTTCCTTCATTTTTCTGGCATCCTGTAATCAGCATGACAGCCGCAAACAATACTAAATATACTTTTTTCATTTTATAATAGTATAACATGTTTGATAACTAGGTAATGTTGCCAAAAATGGTTGGTGAGTTGTCAGAAAAATCCACCAACCATTTTTGTCTTAACAACAATAAGAGTTAGTTGTATCTTTCTAATCTTAATGTCTGGCCTTGAACACTCTCTTTCATTACCAATTCATTGTCGGTAATGGATTGAACAGTGTATGTCACCGTGATAGGTTGTCCGTCGGTGAACCCATTCATTGTTGTAGGATTAAAATCACTATCCGTAACAGTAACTTGGTTGAAAGAAGCTGTTATAATCGATCCATTTACGGTATACGAGGCATTGGCCATGATGCCGTTATAGTTATTTGTGTATTGATAATTCAGCTTGCCAACATCATTTTTGTTGAAATAATAGGTAGCATGCCAATCGTCGTTCACTGAATACCCCCATCCTCCAAGGATTTTTTGGGCGAGATTCTCTATTTCTTCTCCAGAACCACCATTGTTGTTGCCATTGTTTCCTTCATTGTTGTCGTCGGGCTTTGTGCAACCCGCGAGGCATAATGCCATCAGCACGATGCCTAAAAATGTAATTTTTCTTGTTTTCATAATAAAAATCTGTCTTTTTGCGGCGTGACACCCAAAACGCCAATTCTGTTTTCAATTTGATAGTTTGACTCGAAAACACACCGAAAAAAGAAGCGCGGGTATCTGAACTATTGCTCATCCCGCTAACTAGGCTCTGGTATTGCCTCCATCCGAAGATAAGCAATGCCAGAGCCCACGCTGTTAGTATATACGAGTTAAAACTGTATATGCAACATAATGTGGGCGTTAGCTATTGCTTTATCACGCGGATGGGTTGAATTTACCAGATTCAGTTAGCCGCAGATAAAGCGTTAGTACAACGCCTTTCTTTCAACATGTTTGCCGCCCAGTTTTTTCAACATGAACGGCGCTGCAAATATATAGATTTTCTGAATTATGCAAGACAAAAACACAAAAAAAAGAGTTCCGTTTCCGAAACTCTTTTGCTGGAGCCACATGTCGGACTCGAACCAACGACCTACGCATTACGAATGCGTTGCTCTACCAACTGAGCTAAAGTGGCATCACTTTTCCCCCTTCTAAGGGGGCAGGAGGATTAAAAGCGGCTGCAAAAATAGGAATAATTCGTGAAATGGAATGCATTTTTTTCAAAAAATATGGTCTTAGGAGATTGCTTCGCAAGAAATCATAAAAAAATCATTTTAATATCTATTGAAAATCAAATATATAGAAAATATTTACCGAAAAATACAATAATTAAACTAATTTTTTAGTTGTATATTCAAAAAGTTATCTATATTTGCAGCGTCAAGACCTACCAAAATGGCTATCAAACGACACATAGTATTATTAGTGGTGATGGGATTATTCACCTCATGCGCGACTCAACGAGCCAAGTATGTGACTTATGTCCCTGATTCGGTGACTGTGTTTGAAGTCTTCAGGGCCGAAGTATACGATCTTGACATTCCCAAAGACAATAAGATCGAGGTGCTCTCGCTGACCAACTGCGGTCTTGATCGTATTCCATCGAGCATCAAACATTGCAAGCATCTGCATCGACTGAATCTTGAAGGCAACCAAATTAAACACATTCCCAGATGGCTCACTAAGCTGGATAGTCTTGAAGAAATCAACTTGAATTTCAACAAGCTGAACCTGAAAAAACGGGATATCCGCCGTTTGTCGAAGGTAGAAGACGTCCTGTTGGCGGGCAATGGCATCAAGAAACTCCCTGACAATATTGGTGTGTTGCGTTGCGAAAGCCTTAATTTATCCAAGAACCAACTCACCGCCTTGCCCAAGTCGTTCGCCAATCTGAAACAAGCCAGATACTTGATTTTCTATGACAACGCGTTTGAGACCATCCCCGAGGAATTGGCCGGTTTCAAGAATTTGAAGCACTTAGATTTCTACAAGAACAAGATCACGGAAATCCCTGATTTTGTTGGCGATATGGATAACCTGCAACAACTTTTCCTGTCGTTCAACAAGATTGAGGAAATTCCCGACACCTTGCGCAACCTGAAACGCCTGAAGTATTTCTATATCCACCACAATGAATTGCATTTCATTCCAGAATGGATAACTGAGATGGATTCCATCGAACGCTTCGGCGTGGGTTTCAACCATCTGCTGGAATTGCCTGATTTGTCGAAGATGAAAGCGCTTTACGAGTTCGATGCCGAGCACAACCTGCTGGAACGCTTCCCGTGGGAACTCGTTGAAAAGCCAGAGATGGACATCCTTATCTTGCGTGACAATGATTTCGTATTGTCGGATGAAGAAAGAATGCGCCTGATCCAAATCAGCAAAACCATGAACATCAACTATTGATTCATCATAAAAACAAAGAATATGAAAGAGTTAACCAAAGGAGAGGAACAAGTGATGCAAGTCATCTGGAGCATCGGCCAGGGCTTCGCCAACGAGATTATGGCGGCCTTCCCCGAACCCAAGCCGGCCTACAACACCGTGCTGACCGTCATCAAGATCTTGGAAAACAAGGGTTTCGTGAAGCACGAGACCTTCTGTCGCGCCAACCGTTACTCGGCGGCCATCAGCAAGGAGGAATACTCGCAGCGCTATCTCGGCAGCGTGGTGGAGCGCTACTTCAACAATTCCTATTTAGACCTCGTTTCGGCCTTCGCCAAAAAGGAGAACTTCAGCCTCGAAGAGCTGGAAGCCCTGAAAAAAGTGATCGACGAAGCCATAACCGAAGAAAAGAAATAAGCCATGAAAGCTCAAGAATTAATCATCGGTCATCTGCTACCTATCGCAGCCACCGTTGCTGTGCTTTGGTTGGTGTATCGCTTTTTGTTCCGCAACAGCAACCGCCTGCATTTCAACCGCTTTTTCCTGCTGACAAGCATGCTGCTGGCCTTGGCCATGCCCGTGCTCGGTTTGCTCTCTGGAATTGAAGTGCCTCAAATGGCGACCTTGAAACAAAACATGTTCAATGGCATGATGTTGAAAGAAGTCATCGTCACGCCCGACGGTCAGCCCGTTTTGCCGGAAGTGACGGTGATCACCGATGTCACGCCTTCGCGTTTCAGCGTGTGGCAAGTGATTGGTGGCATTTATCTAATAGGTGTCGTCGTGATGACGCTGTTGTTCCTCATCAAACTGGGGAGGCTCGTGGTGCTCATCATTCGTTCGCCAAAGCGCAAAATGAATGGTTGTACGGCAGTGTTCACAGGTCGCGAACAAGGTTCGTTCTCCTTCTTCCGTTATGCTATCTTCCCAAACGAAAACGTGGAACCCGACATTATGAGGCACGAGATGAGCCACATCGGTCACCACCATTCGTGGGACATCCTTTTCGCCGAGGTGATGATGATTCTGCAATGGTTCAACCCATTCATCTATTTGTACAAGAAGGAGTTGCAGAGCCTTCACGAATACCAAGCCGACCGCGACGTGGTGGCCACCGGCGTTGACAAAAAGAACTACATGATGCTGATCCTGCAGCAGTGCACGGCTGTCGACTTCAGCGGAATGAGCAATAACTTCAGTTTAATCCTTACCAAAAAACGAATCAAGATGATTACAAGAAACGAAAAGGCCAAGGGCCTCTGGTGGAGGCTCTTGGCTACATTGCCGGTGTTGGCTATCCTGATGATTGCCAACACGAAAGTGACGGCACAGGAACAAAAAGCCGACGAACATACCTTCAAAGTGTCAATTAGTCCATTTGAAATGCTTGATGATGATGGTGCTCCTATGCAATTAATGAAAGACACTATCTTTTATGACGATGATGGTTCCTACTTCAAATTTGAGACCTCAGACTCCTTCCAACCGGAATCGGGAGAGCCTTGCAAGAAGTTGACTATCACCTCTTACAATGCTGATGGAACGCCTCGCAAAAATTTTTTCATCACTGAAACGGAAAGAAGAGGCGATACTTCAACATACAGCATTGAACCGTTTACATTCACCCTCTCCGAACATCTTTTTGAACAACTGCTTGACATAGCCACATCCGAAGAAGACACCGTCTATCAAATCGTTGAAGAGATGCCCCAATTCCCTGGTGGCGAAAATGCCCTAATGGAATATGTGAGTAAAAATGTTGTTTATCCAGAGGAAGCAAAAGAAAAGGAAATACAAGGCAGAGTATTCATTGGTTTTGTTGTTGAGAAAGACGGCAGCATCGGTGAAGTGAAAGTGCTTCGAGGCATTGGTGGCGGTTGCGACGAAGAAGCGGTACGCGTCATCAAAGGGATGCCGAAATGGAAGCCTGGATTGCAAAAAGGCAAACCTGTGCGTGTAAGTTATCAGATTCCTATCTATTTCAAGTTGGATACACCACAGAAAACCAACAGTCTTGTTGGTAGCGTTTGGGAAGGCACTGGTACTGGAACCAAAGGCGGCGTGACTTACACTTGGCATTCCATTTTGCAGTTCAACAGCGAAAATGAAGGTTTATTAATCGAAAAGCTTGTTTCGCAAAAGAAAAACGAAAAACCCGTTGTCGAGTTCGAAAATGTCGCGATGGATTTCGAGTATGCCTTTGATGGCAAAAAGACAGGAGCCATCACCCCGAAAAATGGCGACGGCACCTATATGGACGAACAGCCTCCAGAGGGATTCATCCTCAGTGAAGACGGCAAGACCATTGTCCTCAACTTCTATACTGCTACAGATGATACGGGGATAAAATTCGTCACCTATACAAGGAGATAACAATTTTAGGTTTTGTAGGGCTGTCGTACCACGGCAGCCCTACAAACCTATTCAATAATCAACTGTTCCCATTTAATCTTGGGAACGAATTGCACACCATTTTCATCGCGGTAATACGCCAGTTTGTCGCCAGCATCCACGGGTTGTAACTTGATTTTCTCGTTGCCTTTGCCAATAGCCAAGATGAGCAATGGCTCGTATGGCAAATTGAAGGCTTCTGTAATCTTTGCCTTGTTGAAGGCACCAATCATGATGCCATTCAAGCCCATCTCGGTGGCTTTCAGTAGCATGCTTTGGGCGGCAATGCCGAGGTCGATGTCGACAAACTTGTTTTCGGGAATGGTGCTACAAATGATGATAAACGCCTCGGGCTCGGTGCCAGGATAGGGGAGGTGCAGTTCGGGCAGCAACCCACCCAATTTCATGTTTTGCACGATGAGGTCGGCCCCCGTTTCTTTGGTCACCAACTTGAAGCGAAGCACCTGCTGGTTCTTTGCCGAGGCAATCTTTGTGTTCACCGCCACGATGCGCTCCAGCATGTCGCGCTTCACCACAAAGCTTTGGTCATAACCGCGATAACTGCGGTTCTTTTCCATTATCGTTTCGATCGAAGTGTGCTTTACCACGGTCTTCTTGGCGCCTTTGCCGAAGACCTCTTCATAGCGTTTTTCCAGATATCCGTCTGCCATGGTTTTGTGTATGATTTCACTAAAATGCCGTCCTTTATTATTCAAACAGCTTGATTGCTTTGAAAATGGACAAATTCCAAGTATTATTTCACAACAAGGTATGGAAACATTTTCCTGATGTTTTCAGCCAGAAATTGCGCCACGAGATCAGTGGAGAACCGGGAGACGTTGAATACAAAGTCGTAATTGCGGGCATCATAGCGCGACACCTGGGTGACGATCTTTGTATAGTTTTCGCGGGTATCGTCGATTTTATCGATGCGCTTGCTGGCGGCGTCTTCGTCCAAAGCATATTTTTCCATCACGCGTTTCACACGAGTCTTTTTGTCGGCGGTGATGAAAATCTTCATGGCATAGGGGTGGTCTCTGAATATATGGAACCCTGAACGGCCGATGATAACACATGACTCCTGCGCAACCAAGTCGCGAAGAATTTGTGTTTCGGCTAGATAAATCTGTTGCGAGGTCACTTCTTTGTCTTCCTGAGCGGTGTATCCACCCCGACCAACCGCACCAAATTGTTGGTAGAACCTGCAGAAATCGCTCCACCAGCTGGTCTTGGTAGCTTTGATGCGCTGCATCTCCTCAACGGTCAGGTTGAATTTGGAGGTTATGGTTTCGAGAATAGCCTTGTCGTAAACATTGATGCCAAGCAACTCGCCGAGTTTGTAGGCGATTTCACTGCCACCCGTACCGAACTCTCGGTTGATGGCGATAACAAATTTCGGATTTTCCATCGTTGTGGGTTTTGAAGAGACAAAAGTACAAAATTGAATTGAATTTCAACTGCTTTTTGTAATTTTGCGGCATGAAAAAGCAAATCCTGCAAATCGGTTCCCTTTTGATGGCCCTTGTCGTGCTGTTCGTTTCCGTAGGTTGGGACGTGAAGTTCCATTACTGCACTGAAGACCACCATACGACAGGTAGCCTTATCAATGCATCCGACGACTGCGTGCATTGCTGGGGTCACCATCATGAGCATGAAATGGAAGCCGCTTTGTCGCACGATGTCATGCAGTTCGATGCCAAATGCTGCTGCGATGACTTCGACAGCAAGATACAGTTCACCGATAACTTCGTTTTTTCGCCTGAGAAACAACTTGACATCCATTTCCAGCCTTTTGTCTTCGTCCATCTCGACCTTCAAGAGCTTTTGCCGAAGGCACAACAGGCGTGGCATCATTTCACTGCACGAAAAATACCCCATTTCATCTCTGCAAGGGACAGGCTGGTGTATTTTTCAGCCTTGCGGTTGAATCCTTTGGTTTTCTGATAATGACAATGCGCAAGGTGGGTCATCGAATCCCCCCTGCCCCCTTAAAAGGGGGATGCGCAAAGCGACACAAAACAAGGGTCCGGTAGGCCAGCGTCCGGTAGGCCTCCCCCTATTAAGGGGGTGCCCGAAGGGCGGGGGATTCGAAGACCCTAAACAAGCAATCAATTTAACAATCAAACATCATGAAATCCAAACAACTCACCCTAATAACCCTACTATTATTCGCCTTCGCCACAGGCGCTTTCGCCCAAGGCTTTATCGAAGGCACTGTGTACGAAGAAGCTGAAAACGGCCAACGCACGCCACTGCCAGGCGTGAACGTGTATTGGAAAATCGTCAACGAAGGCGTGGTGACCGACGCCGACGGGCATTACAAAATCCCCGTCCACGGACAAATCGGCTGCCTCGTGTTCAGCTGCATCAGCTACGAGAACGACACGATTCACCACATGTTTGAGCCGATGCACTACGACCATGTTTTCCAGTCCGCCAACATGCTCAACGAAGTACAAATTGAGGCGCGACAAAAAGGCACCTTCATTTCGGCCTTGAATCCCGTGTCGGTGCAGACCATCACCTCCGAAGGCTTGCGTCGTGCGGCTTGTTGCAGCCTCGCCGAGAGCTTCGAGAACAGCGCTTCGGTCGACGTCAGCTATAGCGATGCCGTCACGGGCGCGAAACAAATCGAATTGCTTGGCCTCAGCGGCCTTTATACCCAGATGTTGGCCGAAAACATGCCTAATTTCCGAGGTCTGGCCTCGGCTTTCGGCCTCAACTATGTGCCCGGTAACTGGATGAATGCCATCCAAGTTTCGAAAGGAACTTCCTCTGTCAGAAATGGTTACGAGTCCATCAGTGGACAAATTAACGTCGACTATAAGAAACCCGAATCGGGCGAGAGCGAGAAACTGTTCCTTAACCTCTATGGCAGCACGATGACCATGACAGAACTCAATTTCAACACGCGTTGGAACATGGGCCAAAATGGAAATATGATGGTTCTGGGCCATGTGAACAAGAACTTCATGCAGATGGACGGCAACGGCGACCATTTTATGGACGATCCCATGGTAACCCAAGGCAACGTTTTCTTGCGATACAACTACGCCAACAATGACTGGTTTGAAGGCATGTGGGGTGCAAAAGCGCTGAGCGAAAAACGTTATGGCGGCATGATGCATCACAACCACAGCGGTGATTCCGACAACACGACCTTCCTCATTAACACGACACGCTACGAAGCCTTCTCGAAGACAGGTTTTCTCTTTGACCGCGACGATACCAGCTTGGGTTTCCAACAGCAGTTTGTTTACCACGATTTGAAGTCCGTTTATTTCAGCAGGATGGATTATGAGGCCACCCAATTGTCCTACTATGCCAACCTGCTCTTCGATTCTTATCTGGTGAACGAACACCACAAGTATTCTTTGGGCGCGAGTTATTCTTACGACAACTATGATGAATCGCTTAACGACAGCACCTTCCAACGCATCGAGCATGTGCCTGGCGTTTTCGGCGAATATGTCTTCAACGACGACCACCACTGGAGCGTGATAGCAGGCTTCCGTGCCGACTATAACAGCTATTACCAGAAGATGCTCTACACGCCACGTCTCCACGTGCGCTTCAAGACCCACGACGAGCTGACTATTAGGGCCTCTGCAGGAAAAGGCTATCGTTCGCCTAATGTCTTGGCCGAAAACTCCACCATGATGGCCTCGGCACGACAGATTCGCATTATCGACACGCCCAAGATGGAAGAGGCATGGAACTACGGCATCAATCTGACCAAGACCTTCAGCCTCGGTTGGCGCGAACTCACTTTGGCCACCGACTTCTACCGCACCGATTTCGTCAACCAAATCGTCCTCGACCGCGATGCCGATGCACACCAAATCCGCATCTACAACCTCGACGGCAAGTCATATTCCAACAGTGCCCAAATCGAGGCCAACTGCGAGATCTTCAAGGACTTCGACCTAACTTTGGCCTTCCGCTATAACGATGTGAAGATGACCATCAACGACACGCTGCGCGAGAAGCCTTTTGTCAACCGCTACAAGGGCTTGGTCTCGATGTCGTACGCCCCCGGCACTTGGCAGTTCGACTTCACGACGCAGTTCAACGGCGACAGCCGCGTGCCCGACTTGAATGGAAATGCCACTGCCGTGGCCAACGGTCAGAACATCGAGCGCTCGCCTTTCTATGTCATCATGAACGCACAGGTCACCAAGAAATTGGGCAAATGCTGGGAACTCTATGTCGGTGGCGAGAACCTGACCAACTACAAACAAGACCATCCCATCATCTCGGCCGACAATCCGAACAGCGAAGACTTCGATGCTTCGATGGTCTGGGGACCGCTGAGCGGCATCCGAGCCTATCTCGGTGTGAGGTTCCAGATAAAATGAATAATGTAGAGACGCAAAATCTTGCGTCTCTACATTAAAAATACCTAATTTTGCAGTCCAAATCGCATCGAGATGAAAAAAAACCTGTTCCTTATCGCCATGGTACTAATGTTGGTCGCCTGCGAACAAAAAGAAAAGCAAGAACAAGACCCAACCGAAAAGAAAGAGGTGTTTATCCCTCAAGGTGTGCCCGTCGCCCCAATGCAACAAATACAGATTCAAGAAAAAGGTGGAGTCGACCCGACTGCTTTGGGTGATCCCAACAGCCCCGTCCTGAAACTGGAAGAAGGTATGCCGCTTGATTTCAGCCAACTTCAAGGTCAAAAGATGTCGGTCGAAGACCATGTGGCTTCACAGATCGACTCCATTCGCTACAAGGCCGAACAAGGCGATGCCAAGTTCCAATATGCCTACGGTGTATGTTACGAGAAGGGCTGGGGCGTGGAGCAAAATACCAAAGAAGCTCTGGCATGGTTCCGAAAGGCCGCTGCTCAAGAAAACGGCCCAGCATATAACTCGCTCGGCAATTACTATCGCATGGGCACTGGCGTAACCGCCGACCCAAAACAAGCCTTAGAGTGGTACCAGAAAGGGGCACAAGCCAAAGATGCACAAGCCATGTTGAACCTTGGCAATTGTTACTTCTATGGGATGGGGGTGGAAAAAAATGAGGCGACTGCCGTAAAATGGTGGAAAGACGCGGCTGATGCTGGCAACGTTTATGCCATTTCGCAGATGGGCGACTGCTACTTATATGGCATTGGTACGGAGAAAGACATGACAAAGGCTGTGGAATACCTCACCCAAGCCGCCGACCACAATATCGCCAATGCTCAATACCGTCTCGGCATCATTTACTATACTGGCGATGGTGTGGAGAAAGACCAAACCTACGCCAAGCTTCTCATGCAAAAAGCCCGTGACGGCGGCATGCAAGAAGCAAAAGCTTTCTTGGATAATAACTTTAAGAACTAAACGATTACTAGATTTCAAAAACAAAAAACTAAAACCATGAAAAAACTACTATTCCTTTGCAGCATAGTGCTACTTTGCCTAAGCGCAAAAGCTCAGATAGACTTGAACGATGGAAGCTGGAAATGTGTCCTGGATGAACAATTTGATGAGAAGGCTTCCTATTGGGAATGGGATACCAAACGTTTTATGAATGAAGGCGATTACAGCTGGAAAAGCTATATGGCTTCCATAGCACCAAAAGGCGAGCACGAGATCTACCAGTTTAACAACTGCCAAATCAACACAGCCGACAACACCATGCATCTCGTTGCTTACTACGATTCGATAAACATCCATCGCAATAACTATTACCTGCCTAAGTGGATGAAAACATCCAATGGGGGCAAAGGCTATCCCTCAAGTGAGGGCCGTTTGTATTTCTCGGGCGCACTACAATACAACAAAAAGCATTATGTGGCAAAGGAGGAAGACAGAATGTTCCAATATGGATATTTTGAAATCCGATGCAAGCTGCCTACTCATAAAGGAGCATTTCCGGCATTTTGGTTACAACATTCCAGTGATGTCAAAGGAAAGAAGTTTTATGATGAGATAGATATTTTCGAGTACAGCTGGTGGATTACAAGTCCAGAGAGTCCCAATCGCAACACCCCGGGAATAGGGTCGAAAAGATGCTATACCTGTGGCCTATATCATAACGACACGGACAATACCTACCGTGACAACAGCTATGGAAGGGTATATCCTACCATACCCAGCAACAGCACGGACCTGGATGAATACCACACCTTCGCCTGCGAATGGATGCCCGACCATGTGATTTGGTATTTTGACGGCATAGTCATGAACGAATACCACGAGAAGGAAAACATTCCACAAAGACCCATGTACCTGAAAGTGAACTATGCCATCGACAATTATTATCGCCACGGAGGTACCAAATGGACCGGTACCGATGAGATGGTCATTGATTACATCAAAGTGTACCAAAAAGCGAGTCCGAAAAGGAAAATAAGGGCACGTCACTGATGAAAACATCATCAGTTTACTGTCTATCCACGATACAAACTCTTTCCATTCAAGCCTTCACCAAAGCCGCAGCACCAAGGATGGCAGCATCGTTGTCGGGCAACTCGGAAACGCGAACGTCAACGCTGCCGTCGTACACGAAACACAGATGTTTCTTGAACGATTCGCGAGCGGGTTTCAGCAACACTTCGCCAGCCTTAACAGGACCGCCCATCAAGAAGATGGCTTCGGGACCGCTGAAAGCCACGGCATTAGCCATGGCGATGCCCAGCCAATAGCCCGTCTTCTCAAAGACCTTGATGGCCAAAGGGTCGCCATATTTGGCAGCATCACCCACCATCTTGCTCGTCAGCTCCTCGGGCGGCACTTGTGATAGCGCGCCTACATAATCGGGGGTGCCTTGTATCATCTCGAGTGCGGTGCGGCGGATGCCCGTAGCGGAGGTATAGGTCTCCAAACAGCCTTTGCGTCCGCAGCCGCAAGGACGGCCTTCGGGGATGAGGATGGCGTGGCCGAGTTCACCAGCGCCGCCCGTCTTGCCGTGTACCAGCTTGCCGTCAACAACAATGCCACTACCCACGCCCGTGCCGAGGGTGAACATCACGAAATGCTTCATATCTTTGGCACCACCGTAGACGAGTTCGCCGTAAGCCGCGGCGTTGGCGTCGTTGGAGACGACGACAGGCACGTCGATATGCGAGTGGAATTCCGAGCCAAGATTGACGATACCCTTGAAATTGAGGTTGGTGGCATTCTCGATGCAGCCTGTATAGTAGTTGCCTGCCGGAGCCGCAATGCCGATGCCGTCAATGGTGTCAACGTGGTTTTCGGCCATTAAGTATTTGATTTGTTCGCAGATATCCGCCACATAAAGGGAGGCATCGAAATATTTGTTGGTGGGAAGATTTTTCTTGGTCATCACACGGCCGTCGTCGCGCACCAGTCCAATGTCGGTGTTGGTGCCGCCAATGTCGATTCCAATGGAATAGGTATTCATGATAAGATTGCTTTTGAATGGGCGAAAATACGATTTTTTACTGAATCAAAAGGGAAAAGAGAGATTTTCTCCTTAAAAACACCTAATTTTGCGGCGAAAACCAAGGCTGGTATGCTCTTCAATTCCATACAGTTTGCATTGTTTCTCCCCATCGTCTTTCTGCTTTATTGGTGGTTATTCGATTACTGTATAGGCAAGTCGCGATGGCAATTGCTTCTACAAAATGCCTTTGTTGTAACGGCCAGCTATGTGTTCTATGGTTGGTGGGATTGGCGATTCCTTCTACTCATCGCATTAACCTCCTTCTGTTCATGGGGTAGTGGTATCCTAATTAAAAAAGCCACTTCAAAACAAAAAGCGAAACTGTGGATGTGGCTCAATATCCTCATCAATATGGGCATATTGGCCTTGTTCAAGTATTACGATTTTTGCGTCACCGAATTTGCTCGGCTATTTCACTTTTCAGCCGATGGCTTGTTGCTAAAAGTGATCCTTCCTGTGGGTATTTCGTTCTATACCTTTCAAGCACTATCTTATACTATCGATGTATATAGGGGTAAGATTGAACCAACCAAAGATATTATTGCCTTTTTTGCATTCATTTCATTCTTCCCCCAGTTAGTTGCTGGCCCTATCGAACGAGCCACAAACTTATTGCCACAATTCCTAAAAAAACGAACCTTTAACTATCATTCTGCTGCCGACGGTATGCGCCTTATTTTATGGGGCTTGTTCAAAAAAATTGTAGTGGCTGACAACTGTGCTATATTTGTCGACCAAGTGTTTTCAGGTCACAGCACCCAAAATGGAAGTACTTTGCTGCTTGCTGCCATTTTCTTCACTTTCCAGATTTATTGCGATTTTTCAGGTTATTCCGACATTGCAATAGGAACTGCCAAATTGTTTGGAATCAAACTGATGCGCAACTTCAACGTGCCTTATTTCAGTCGCAACATGGCTGAGTTTTGGCGTCGTTGGCACATTTCATTGACGACTTGGTTCCGCGATTATGTTTACATTCCCATGGGGGGCAGTCGGGTAAGTAAGGCCAAAGTGGTTCGTAATGTATTTGTCATCTTCCTACTCAGTGGTTTTTGGCATGGTTCAAACTGGACATTCATTGCATGGGGCGCTTATCATGCTGTGTTGTTTTTGCCACTCATCCTGTTGGGCAAAAATCGCACTTTTACGGATAATGTAGCCGAAGGTAGAAAACTGCCAAAACTAAAAGAAGTAGGACAAATGCTATTGACCTTTATCTTGGCCACGTTGGGCTGGATTCTCTTTAGGGCTGAAAGCATAGGACAGGCTTGGACTTATGTTTGCGGCATCTTCAACAAGAGTTTGTTCACCATGCCTTGGATCAATAGTCCAACCTATATGTTGCCTATGCCTTTGATTCTCATAATACTTACTGCTTTGGAATGGAATGGTCGTCACAAGGAATGTCCCATTAAGTTGGAAAAGGCCAAAAAGCCCTGGCAATGGGTATTATATGTCCTACTTGTCATTATGATTTTCACTTTCGGGAAACCAGCCGAAACTTTCATATACTTCCAATTCTGATGAAAAGATTCCTAAAAAATAGTATTGTGTTTGCCGTGATTATTTTCACACTAGCCATCATCGCCGATGTGATGATTAGTCAAGGATTGAGACTCACGGAAAGGGGTCATTTCAGCACTATGAACGCTCTCATGAACAAGAAAATGGATGCCGACATGGTCATTTTGGGCAATTCGCGCGCTGTAGGATGCTATAACCCCTATATTCTCGATTCCATTCTCCATATCGATTCACGTAATCTAGGCGTCTCGGCACAACCCTTTGGTGTGAGTTATCTGCGGTGGCAACTCTACAAAAGGAATAACAAAAAACCAAAGTTAATCCTCGTCAACATCGATTTCCGAGATTTGCGTATGGTGTCAGAAGGGTATGAGAAGGAACAATACTATCCCTACATGACTGACTCGCTAGTGAAACCTTACCTTGACCTGTATGGCTTTTCTTGGGCGGAGAAATACATTCCCATGTACCGCTATCGAGGCGACTACAAACTGATGACCATAGCCCTCGGTGAATTGTTGCACCTTCACCACGACCAGAAAGGTCATTATTATAAAGGCTATGCCAACGAAAACCTAGCATGGGATGGACAGAACTTAAACGAAATGCTCAAAAAAGGAAAAATCAGGGGTCAATGTGAACCTGAAGCTGTAGCCTTGCTTGAGCGTTTCCTACAAGAGACCCAACGAGATAGTATCCCTGTCATATTTGTTTATGCCCCGTTGCATAATCGATTAAAAGAAAACCTAAAAGAAAAAAAGACAAGAAAAGCCTACCAAGACTTGTCACAACGCTATGCCATCCCCTTGCTCGACTTCTCGACCATGGACATCAGCTCAGACACGAGTTACTTCATGAACGGTCACCACGTCAACCAAAAGGGAGCGGAGATCTTCTCCATGGCACTGGCACATAGCATCGACTCCCTAAAAATACTGAATCCATAACAAATCCTACACAATGAACACCAAACGAACCTTCCTTGCCATTTCCATCCCATGCAGCACGGAATTTCCTGCCATGGTTGAAAGACTAAAGAAAAACCTTCAACATGAGAAGTATATCAACTATGTAAAAACCAACCAGATACACTTGACTTTGAAGTTTGTCGGCGATACCCCGGCAGAAGATATCCCCGCTATCATTGAGGCCTGCCAAAAAGTGGCGAAAAAACACCAACCCTTCACCATGGACTTCGACCGCACGGGATTCTTCGGGAGCAACAACGTGCCTCGCATCCTTTGGCTCGGCATGAACAACCAACCCAAAGCCTTGTTTGACCTCGAATCCGACCTGTTGGATGCTTTCGACGACTTGGGCTACCTCCGCGACCGTCAGAACTTCGTGCCGCACCTCACCGTTTGCCGCATCAAGCAATTGGTTGATAAGCAGTTCTTCTTACAGATATGCAAATCCATTGAGCAGAAAACCTATCTCCATGCCGACGTGAAGGAACTCATCTATTTCCAAAGCTTCTTGCAACCTACTGGACCGATTTACAAAGTCCTGAAGAAAATCCCACTGGGGTAAATTGGCACTAATTTTGCCGCAAATCCTCTTATACATCGAAAAAAAGCACTATTTTTGCAATTTATTAGCATTAATTGGAGTTATAGGAAAAAATTTAGATAAACAATGAAAAGTAAAATCACAACCATCATGATGGTCCTTTTGGCCGTGTTCATCACGCTAGGAGGCACCACCAGCTGCAAGAGCAAGAAGAGACTTGCCCGCGAAGCCGCTGAGGCCGAGTACAAATCGAAAGTTGAACAAGCCGTGAAGGACCTGAACGCCATCCTCGACGATGAGACTCTTTGGAGCCTCGAAGAGAAGGAAGCACGCGTGAAGACCATCAAGGACTGGAACCTGCAAAACGCCGAAGTCGACGACCTCATCTTCCAAGTGGAGAAGAAGTTGGCCCGCGAACGCGCTCAGAAGGAGGAAGAGGAGCGCAACAAACAAGAGGCACAAAATGCAAATACCACTCTTGAGCGTAACTTTGCCACCATCGCCCAATCGGGCAGCGTCTCGCAAGCCAACCGCACTATCAATGAGACCCTTGGCCTCTTTGAGTCGCCCAACGTGCCCGTGCTCATCATCATCAAGCAAAACGCAGGCTTCAACGACTATGACCGTCCGACCACCATCGAGAAGTACCTCAACTACGTGAAGGACCAGAAGAAGGCGGCCGAGAAGGTGCACGAAATCAAATACAACGCCAACGGAAAGATTAACGAACTTGAACTGATAAAGAAATGAAAAAGATCATTGCCACTTTAGTGATCGCCTTGTGCATCGTGGGAAGTGCCATGGCCCAAGACGAAATTGACTACGCACGCAAGCAGGCCATCGACAGCCTCGCCTTGGAAAAGGTGAGAGACCTGAGCAAATACATCAAAATCGTAGGATCGAAGGAAACGCCTTTCAGTGAGGCCAACCGCGTCATCGACCGCGCCGAGGAGCTTTTCATGAGCGATGCCGAGATCGGCGTCTCCTCGCTGGGTTCCAACAAGATCACCTACTATCGTGTCCGCAAGTACTTTGAGCACCTCATGCGCCTCAACTACGACCGCGTCGAGATTGAATGGTACAACATCGAGTACGTCAGCGACCTGCAACGCCAGCCCGATGGCACCTACGTGGGTGTCATCACCATCTTCCAAACCTTCAGGGGCTACGACAAGGAAGGCAACCTAACCTACAAGGACACCACCAAGAAAGACATCACCGTCTACGTGAAACGCAAAGAGACCCAAATTGGTGGCCGCACCATCGGTTTCTGGGATGTGTTGCTCGGCGACATGCGTGTGAAGGAAACGACGAATCGATAAAATATTGACCTTGACCGATGACCCTGACCCTAACTATCCGCCATCAACGGAGGTCAGGGTCAGGGTTCATGGTCAAGGTAAACGAAAATGAAAGCATATCTTCGACATATCGCGCTTCTGGTCACGATTCTCCTATGGGTCTGCAACGGCATAGCCCAGACGATTGGCGATTTTAAGATGGACGAGACCGAGCTCTACGCCATGACCAAGCAGATGGGGCAGTTCATGCGCCGCTTCAACTACGAGGAAGACCAATTTGGCGAGAAGCTCAACCCGAAAGACCCCAGATACCGCAGCAATGAAATGCGCCGCAAGTCGCTGCCCATCCTTTTTGATCAACAGAAGTATGGAACCCAGACAGACCTGCAACGCTATTTCATCGAGGACGTCACCAAAGACGACTCCACTTACATGACCTTCCTCGGTGGCAGATGGTATTCCGAGGTGTCGACCACCTTCCGCTACAACGGCAAACTGGTGAATATCAGCCTCATTCTCGCCGTTGAGAAAGAAGGCTTGGGCTCGAAATGGGTGCTTACCAACGTGTATTTCTCGGAGTTCAACAAACTCTTCCCCAACGGCGAGATGGCCGAACGCGAAAAACACTTCCTGCATCCCATGAGCCACGAGCTCGATTTCATGAATATCTACAAAGCTTTCCAAAACCCCGAGGTCATCGAATACTACGCCTCAAAAGAATTCCAACCCAATTATCTGACCCTGTTTTTCTACGAAATCAAGCAGGGCAAACTGGTGTTCCAACATGTCGATTCGGTCAAGTTCCATGTCTTCCAAATCAAGGATTGGTACTTTGAAGTATCATGGTTCAACCGCTCAGGCATGAACTCCGGCTGGCTGATGTCGAACGTCATCTACATGCCGGAAAAGGAAAAAACCAACCTTATCAAATTCTATCAACCATGAAAAAGATAGCCATACTGTCCTTATTGTTGTTTGGCATCGCCTTTGGCGCACAAGCCCAAAAGAAGCTTTCCAAAGACGAAATCGCAAAATATGAAAACGAAATCAACAGCATGATCTCGTATCTGGAGGAAACCATGAACTTCCTCGGCGACAGCACTGCCTTGCCTGCAGAAAAGGAAATCGTCTTCACCGAAAGCTGGAGCAAAGTCTTTATTGACGACAAGGTGCAGATTGAGGACGACCTTGACGCCAACCGCAAAACGCCCATCAACAAAGACGTGCAAGCCTATCTCAAAGACATCGACTTTTTCTTCAAATACGCTGATTTCAAACTCGATCTTCAAAGCATCGCCAACAACACGAGAGACGATGGTACCATCTATTTCAAGGCTACGCTGACACGTCACCTGACCGCTACAACCATCAACGACGAGAAGATTGACAACGTCAAAAACCGCTATGTCGAAATCAACCTTGACCGACAGAACAACAGCATCAAAATTGCCAGCATCTATACCACCAAAATCAACGAGAAAGAAGCACTGCGCAACTGGTGGAACAGCTTGTCGCAAAGCTGGAGAACCCGTCTGGGTGGAGATGTCCTTCTCGAAGATGGTTCCTCGATGGCTGAACCCAGCATCGATGCCCTTGCCAATTCTGCCGACCTGGAAGCCAAGCTGAAACTCATCACCCAAAAACAGCGCCTCGACCTTTCCGGTATCCGTGAAATCATCTCTTTGGAACCGCTCATTGAACTGTCGGACCTCACGTGGCTCGACGTCTCAGGAACCTCCATCGAAGACCTTGCACCCGTGCGCAACCTCAACAAACTGAAAGTTTTGCGTGCCAATTCCACTTTAATTAGTGACCTTTCGGCACTGAAATACAACATCACCCTCGAAGAACTCGAAGTGGCCAACACCACTGTTGACGATCTCAGTGTGCTGACGACTTTGAGAAACCTTCAGAAACTCAACATCAACAACACCCAAGTCAGCCGCATCTCCAACTTGAAGAGCTGCCCCAACCTCACCACGGTGAACCTTGGCGGCACCCGCATTGCCAACATCGGCATCCTTCAAGACCTCGAACAGCTTAAGAACGTCGACATCAGCAACACCGCCGTGCGCGACCTCGGACCGCTCCGCATGATGAAAGACCTGCAAAGCCTCAACATCTCTGGCTCGGCCGTCAGCAACTTGCAAGCACTGAGTGAGATGGAGAACCTGCGCGAACTGTATTGCAGCAACACTTCCATCAGCGATCTGACACCCTTGAAGGGCAACCGCCGGCTGAGCAAGATCTATTGCGACCACTCGGGCATCCACGACGCCGAAGCCAGCGCCTTCACCAAAGACAACCGCTTCGCCTTAGTCATCTATGATACCGAGGCCTTGAAGACCTGGTGGCGCGAACTGCCCATCTATTGGAAAGCCGTGTTCTCCAAGCAAATCAAAGTCGACTCAGAACCGACCACCGAACAGCTTCATCAAATCATCAACCTTCAGGAACTCGACCTCTCGGGCAACACCTTCATGCAAAACCTGATGCCCGTCAGCCGTTTGACCAACCTCCGCTCGCTCAACATCGCAAACACAGAGATTGGCTTCCTGCAACCCATTCAAGGCTTGGCCAACTTGGAGTCGCTCAACATCTCGCATACCTATATCAACGACCTCAATCCTTTGCATGACATGGGCAACCTCAAATACCTCAACATCATGCATACACCCGTCAACGACCTTTCAGCTTTGGTCAACGACGACAACATTGAGGTGATTGAGGCCGACAGCACCACCATTGGTAGAAGCCAAGTCGTGGCACTGAAGGAAAAACAAAGACAGGTGACGGTGGTCTACCAAACAGAGGCATTGAAAGCCTGGTGGAACGGTCTCGATCCCATCTGGCAAGCCATCTTCCGTAATGCCACTTCCATTCAGTCGGAAATGCCCAATGCCCTTGAGCTGCAACGTATCCTTGATTTGAGAGAAATAGAAATCACTCCCGAATTCCCCATTATCTCCATCGAACCGCTCACCAGCTTGACATGGCTTGAACGCCTCACCATCAACAACCAAGGCGTGAGCGACCTGACACCATTGGCCAACAAAGAGTTTTTGCTTGAACTCAACGCACAAAACAACCCCATCGCCAGTTTGGACCCTATCGAAAGCAGCACTTTACTGGAATTGCTTAACATCGAGAATACCCAAATCAAAGACCTTGGACCGCTGTCGAAGATGAACAACCTCGTCACTATTAATGCCAGCGGCACGCCTGTGAAGTCGTTGAAACCTCTTTCCAACCTGCAAAAACTTGAAAACCTCTTCGTCAACAACACCAATGTACGCAGCATCTCACCCGTGGAGAATATCCCTGCGCTGAAACAACTGAAAGTCTATAACACCAAGGTGAAGAAACGTGCCGTCGAGTCGTTGCAGCAGAAACGACTGGATTTGAATATCATCTACTATTGATTCATCCTTAGAACTTATATTTCGCCTTTTGGCATCGGTTGCTGAGCCCTTGTCAAAAGGCGTTTTTATTTATTGTTTCTGTTTCCTTTGTTTTGAATAGTTTTATTTTGTACTTTTGCAGAATCTAGTTCAAATATTGAATTTAAAATTTTAAATCTTAAATACAGAATCATGGAAATCAGAAAATTAGAGCAAATGTTCGAGGTTTTGCGCAGCAAACCCAAGAAACGCCTTGTGGCCGCATACGCCAACGACGACCACACCATCTGTGCAGTGAACGCTGCCGTCAAGGAAGGTCTCATCGAAGCCACCCTTCTCGGTGACGAGAAAGTGATTGCCGAAGTGTGCAAAGCCGAAGGCATCGACATGGCCAACTTCAAGGTCATCAACGAGCCCGTTGATGTGAAAGCCGCTGCCATGGCTTGCGACCTTATCAACGCTGGCGAAGCCGACATCCTGATGAAAGGCCTGCTCCCCACCGACAAGTACATGCGCGCCATCCTCAATAAGGAACGCGGCCTCTGCCCGCCAAACGTGACCTTGGCCCATGTCGCCGTCATCGAGAACCCCAACTACCACAAGCTGATGGTCGCTTCCGACTGCGCCATCATCCCGTTGCCCGACATCAAACAGAAACAGCAGTTGCTCAAATATGTGACCTCTGTAGCCACCAAGCTGGGTGTCAGCTGCCCGAAGGTCGCCATGGTAACCGCCACCGAGCAGATGAGCGCCGGCATCCCCGCTTGCGTTGATGCCGCCATCATCTCGAAGATGAACGAGCGTGGCCAGATCAAGGGTTGCATCGTTGAAGGACCCATCAGCCTCGACCTCGCCACCGACGCCGAGACCGCTGCCATCAAGGGCATGAAGAGCCCCGTGGCCGGCGACGCCGACTGCCTCGTGTTCCCCAACCTCGAAGCCTCCAATGTGTTCTACAAGTGCTGCACCAAGTTCGACAAGAGCGAAGTGGGTGCCATGCTCATGGGTGCCAAGGTGCCTTGCGTGCTCAGCTCGCGCGGCGACACGTCGAAGACGAAGCTGTATTCCATTGCTCTTGCAGCATTGATGGCATAAAAAAATCGCTTTGTAGAGACGCGATTGACTACGTCGAATCTTCGATTTAATCGCGTCTCTACCAGAAAACACACAAAAATATAACAATATGGCACACAAAATATTAACCATCAATCCCGGTTCCACCTCAACGAAAATCGCTGTGTTCGAAGGTGAGGAACAAGTCTTTAAGAAGAACCTCAAGCACAGCGCTGAGGAAGTCGCCAAGTTTGACCACATCTCCGACCAAAAGCCCTTCCGCACCGAAGCCATCAAGCGTGAGCTGAAAGAGGCTGGTATCGATTTGAGCGAAATGTCGTGCGTAGTGGGTCGTGGCGGTTTGCTTCGTCCGCTTGTGTCTGGCGTTTATGAGGTGAATGAACTCATGATCAAGGACCTGACTGAAGGCTATAATGGCGAGCACGCCTCCAACCTGGGCGGCTTGATTGCCAACGACATTGCCAAGGAGATTGGAGTGAAGGCCTACATCGCCGATCCTGTCGTGGTCGACGAGATGGATGAAGTGGCACGCTATTCGGGTCACCCGCTCTTCCCGCGCATCTCCATCTTCCATGCCCTGAACCAGAAGATCATCGCTCGTCAGCTGGCCAAAGACCTCGGTCGCAAGTATGAGGACATGAACATCATCGCCATCCACCTCGGTGGTGGCATCTCGGTCAGTGCCCACAAGAAAGGCCGCGTGGTCGACACCAACAATGCCTTGAATGGTGACGGTCCCTTCACCCCCGAACGCGCTGGCTCGTTGCCTGCTGGCTTCCTTGTCGATGCTTGCTTCAGCGGCAAATACACCAAGAAGGAAATTGGTCAGATGCTGAAAGGTAAAGGCGGCTTTGTCGCTTACCTCGGCACCAACGACGCCCTCGAAGTGGAGAACGCCGTGAAGGCCGGCAACAAGGAATGGGAGAAGGTCTACAAAGCCATGGCCTATCAAGTGGCCAAGGAAGTCGGCGGTCTCGCAGCCTCGGCTTTCAGCATGGATGTGGACGCCATCTTCCTCACGGGAGGTATGGCCTACGACAAGGGCTTCTGCGCTTTGGTAAAGAACCACGTGGAGAAGATCGCCCCTGTGTACGTCTATCCTGGCGAGGACGAAATGAAGGCCTTGGCATTGAACGGCCTGATGGTCCTTAATGGCGAGGCTGAAGTAAAAACCTATAAAGAATAATCATTCGTTATAGGAATTGTAGGGCTGTCGTACCACGGCAGCCGCTGTGAAAAACACGACAGCGGCTGCCATGGTGTGATAGCCCTACAAACATTAATTCCCAGCGCAAGCCGCTGTAGCCGCGCTAATGGTAATGCCAGGGATATTCTCCAATTGATGCGCACACGATTCCAGTGTGGCACCCGTGGTAAGCACGTCGTCGACAAGGAGGACGTGCTTTCCTTTTAGCTCGTCGGCAAAACGTAGCTCGAAGATGTCCTTCACGTTTTTGAAACGTTCCTCGGCGGTTTTGTGCGTCTGCGTTTCTGTATAGATGCCCCTGACGAGGTATTTGTCGCCAATCGGAATGCCCGTCACCTCACTAATACCTTTCGCAATCATAAGACTCTGGTTGTAACCGCGTTGTCGCTCACGTTTGGGATGCAAGGGTACGGGAATCAGATAGTCAATGCCTTGAAACAAGGGCGCTTCCTTGATGGTTTTGCCTAATTCTTGACCTAGAAATATTCCCGCTTCCTTATTGCCTCTATATTTCAATTCATGAATGAGGTGCTGAACTTTACCAGATTTTGCGAAGAAAAAACACGCAGTTACAGCGTGAAACCTTACACGACCATAGAAAGTCTGCGCCAAAGGGTTCTCGGGATTGTTTTCATAGCCCGTCTTGGGCAACAGATAACGACATTTCAAACAAACCGTCTCTTCGTCTTTAAGTAACGACTCCCCACAAGCCGCACAAACCCGCGGATAGAACAAATTGAGGATGCTATGGAGCCAGTCGCGGAAGGTCATGGTCGGTCTTATTGCCCAATGCGGATGTATTTCTTGCGCGGCACTAGAGCTTTCGGATTGAGTGATTCTTTGTCGTCGTAGGGCATCTTATACTCTACACTGAAATCGAGAGAGTCGGGGAGGAGCTCGTCGGTGCGGCCTTGTTCGCGAAGCACCTCATTATACATGCGTCGGTTGCGGCGTAATGTGTTTTGCCGACGCGCTGACGCGTTGTATTTGTCGTAGAGATACTGTATGGGGTTGGCCGTGATAGTAGGCATGCCATTGCCCACAGGTGCGCGGCTCAGCCACATCTCGTCAAGATCCTCGTTGAGGCGTACGATCTCATCAAGGGTCTTGGTACTCGGCATCGTGATGAGCATTTCCTTGAAAGTCTCATAGTTGGTGAACGGCAACACGGTCACCTCACGCAGGGTGATGGTCTCGGGATAGAGACGGATGACGAGGGTATCGGCGCTGGTGAGCTTTTCATCAATGGCAATAAGACGTCGCGCATAACCGACACAACTCACCCAAAGCGTGTCGACCTGCCGTGCTTGGATGTGAAAATGGCCGTATTGGTTGCTGATGGTGCCACAATGTGCCATCTTACTGATGACGTGCGTGTTGCGGATGGGTTTCAAGCTATCGGCAGTGACCACATAGCCATAAAAATCCACACGTTTGGGTTGGTCTTCGTCATCGCTTTGCGCGTAGGCGAAAACACCGCTCAATAGCAACACCATTATAAAAAACAACCGTTTCACCCGTTTACTTTTTGGCTGGCTAAATTACAACAAATAATGAACGGCAAAACGCGTTTTTTATTTTTCTCAGCAGAAATCTGTTTCCCATTCCAAATATAAAGCCTATTTTTGCGTTTTAATACACTAGACAGTACTATTTGTCATTGCGAGGTACGAAGCAATCCAGGCAAGAGCTTTTTGTCTAGACTGCTTCGTTCCTCGCAGTGACGCTAGACGCGTTCAAAATACAAACACCAATGAACATCAACATCGTTAACACCTCAAATAATCCCTTGCCCGCTTACGAGACGAAAGCCTCGGCAGGCATGGACCTCCGCGCCTGGCTGCCCGAAGGTCCCATCACCCTTGAACCCATGCAGCGCGGCCTCGTTCCCACTGGACTCTACATGGAGATTCCCGAAGGCTATGAAGGCCAAGTGCGTCCCCGCAGCGGTCTGGCGATCAAGAGCGGCATCACCGTACTGAACTCACCCGGTACCGTAGATGCCGATTATCGCGGACAAGTCTGCGTCATCCTTATCAACCTGTCGGACAAACCTTTTGTCATCAACAGCGGCGACCGTATCGCGCAGATGGTCATCGCCAAATGCGAACAGGCCGAAATGATACAAGTGGAGACCCTTTCAGAGACCGAACGTGGCGCTGGAGGTTTTGGGCATACTGGAAAAAACTGAACACCATGAAAAAAAGAATGATAAACCATACTCTTTTCCGTCATTGCGGGCTTGACCCGCAATCTCCCAAGCAAGAAGCACTTTCCCTTATGCTTGGGAGATTGCGGATGTGCCTCCGCCATGACGGTATAAAAAAAGCCTCTTGGCTTCTGTTATTGTTGTTTTCCTTGAACGGCTTCGCCCAGCAGATGGACTCTGAATACGAAGGCAACCCCGACAAGAAAAAGAACGCCATCTATTTCTCGAACGGCCTGCAGAGCAAATACCGCGAGGACACCGAAGGCGCCATCCGCAACTTCGAACAGGCCATGCGCTTCATGCCCGACGATGCCGCCTCGATGTTTGAGCTGAGCGAACAATACTCCAATGCCGGTCGCATCGAAGAAGCCTTCAATATGATCCAAAAGGCCGTCAAACTCGAACCCGAGAACAAATGGTACCAGATTCGACTCGGACTGTTTTACCGCAACCTGGACCAATACGACAAGTTCATCAAGTTGTATGAAGACTTGACCAAGAAATACCCTGAAGACCCAGACATGCTCAGCGAACTCATCGATGCCTATCTGGTGACCGAAAAATACGATAAGGCCGTGGAAAAGATGGACCTGCTGGAACAGCAACTCGGGGCAAACGAGTTCATCACCGAGCAGCGCCTCAACGTCTACAAACGCCAAGGCAACAACAAAAAGGTGATTTCGGAGCTCGAGAAACTGATTGAACAATACCCCGAAAACGTGCGCTATTATGGCATGTTGGCACAAGTGTTTGCCGAAACCGGCAAAGACAAGGAAGCCCTGAAGACCTACGAGAGAATGAAGGAAATCAACCCCAACGACCCGTATATCCACATCTCACTCCTTGAGTTTTACGAGAAGGGAGGCGAGATGGATAAGGCCTTCAACGAACTGCTTGCCGTCATCCGAAACAAAAGCCTCGACCTCACCACCAAGGCCAACATCTACGACTATTGGATGCAGAAAAACAACCATTCGAAACAGATCAACGAGCAGGTCAGGCAATGCGGCGATGCCTTCATCGAGACCCATCCTGACAACAAACTGGGCTATCTCGTCCTTGGCTCCTATTACATGGTGAACGAGAACGCACAAAAGTCGAAAGAGCTGCACCAGAAAGCCTTGGCCATCGACAGCACCGACTTCCGCTCATGGCAAAACCTCATCATCAGTGAGTCGCGACTCAATGAGAACGAGGCCGTGCGCGACCATGCCGTGGCCGCCTTGAAATACTATCCTATGCAGCCCGTGTTCTATTGGTATGCAGGCGTGGCCAACTCAGTATTGGAAAACAACGACGATGCTATCACCTATTTAGAGAAAGGCAGACGATACACCTCCGACAAGTTGCAAATGGCCAACTTCGATGCCTTCTTGGGCGACATCTACCACCAGCAAGGAGAAGAAGAAAAAGCCTTTGATGCATACGACCGCACGCTGCGCAACGACCCGGATAATGTGTTGGTCTTGAACAACTATGCCTATTACCTCGCAGTAAAAGGACAAGATTTGGACAAGGCTTTGGAGATGTCAACAAAGGCCATAGCTGCCGAACCCGACAACCCGACTTATTTAGACACCCATGCTTGGGTACTCTACATGAAAGGCGACTACAAAGAGGCTGAAAAACACATGAAGAAAGCCCTAAAACTGTTGAAGGAACCCGACGCAACCTACACCAAGCACTATGAGGCTATCTTGAACAAACTAGGAAAAAACTAATTGGAACAGAATTTGAAGCGAGACCAAGCGTGAAGACGTTATCAAAAATAGCATTCCTCGTCCTGCTCCTGGCCGCAACTTCCTGTGCCTCGCGCAAGAAAACCGTTGCGCCCACACCGCCGCAAACCTTCGAGTGGCTCACGGCTAATCTCGACATTGAGGCAGAAGTCAATGGCACATCGCAAGACTTGAAAGGACAACTGCGGATGCGCCGCGACAGCATCGTTTGGCTCAGCGTGACCGCCACCATGGGCATGGAAGTACTGCGCGCCAAAATCAGCAACGACTCCGTTTGGATTGTCAACCGACTGGAAAAGACCTATTTGACTGAACCTTTAGACACCGTTTCCGCCCAACTCGGCATGCCGCTCAGTCTGCCTTTGGTGCAAACTTTGCTCTTGGACAATAACGAAGGCCTCCCGCCCGTTGAGAATCAGACGGTGCTATTCAAGACCTTCGTCATGGGCAACCTCGCCGCAAAAGTGAGATATAAAAACATCAAATTGGACGAAAAGACGAGCTTCCCGCTGAAGATCAGCGATAAGATGGAACGATTCCGAATCAAACCAAGAAAATGAAAAATAGAATACTTATAAAACAACACCACACAAACCCTCATCGCGGTCTCAGAACCGCGATTGACCCGCAATATCCTAAGCAAAAGGGGGGCGCCTTCAAGCTTAGGAGATGGCGGATGTGCCTCCGCCATGAGGGATTGGAGTGGTGTTTGTCGTTCATTGTTCTGTTTTTCTTAGTTTTGGCTTCATCTCCAGCCTACGCCCAAAAGACCAAAGGCAAAACGAAAAAGCAGCTGCAAAGCGAAATCACCACCTTGCAGAAGGAGATCTCGAACGCCAACCAATTGCTGAAAAAAACCACCAAGGACAAGGAAATGACCCTCAATGAAGTGTCGATCCTCGAAAACAAAATCAAGCAACGCGAACAACTCATCAAGGCCTGCAACGAACAAATTGCCATCCTCGATGAGGAAATCAACATAGGCCAAAACAACATCAAGAGCCTCAACTCCGACCTCGGCAAGCTGCAAAAGGAATACGCCAAGATGATCGTCTTCGCCAACAAAAACCGCAACCACTACGACCGTCTAGGCTTCATCTTCGCCTCGGAGGATTTCAACCAAGCCTTCAGCCGACTGCGCTACATTCGCCAGTTCACCGACGCCCGCAAGGTGAAGATGGACCAAATCGCCGCCACCGAAAAACAAATCAGTAGCGCCTTGGAGGCCAGCCAACAAGCCCGCGAAGAACAGACCGCCCTGCTGAAAGAAGAGAAAGCCCAACAAGGGGCCTTGAAGAAAGAGAAGGAGGAACTCAACGCCCAAGTGGCCAAACTCAAAAAGAAGGAAGGCAACCTCCAGCAAGACATCAAAAACAAGCAGCAGCAAACCCAGAAGCTCCAAAAGGCCATCGACGACATCATCGCCGAAGAAATCAGGAAGGCCAATGCAGAAGCCGAACGCAAACGCAAGGAAGAAGCCAAGAAAAACGCCAACAAAGGCAAGTCAACCGCCACCACCACGACCAAATCCAAGGAAAAAGGCATGGCCCTGACGCCTTCCGAAAAGACTTTGTCAACCAACTTCGTCAACAACAAGGGCAAGCTGCCTTGGCCTGTGGAACGTGGCACCATCGCCTCAACATACGGCAAACACGCCTCCTCGGTGTCGAGCAAGGTCACGGTGACCAACAACGGCATCGACATCGCCACCACCGAAGGCGCCAAAGCCCGCGCCGTCTTCGATGGCGAGGTGACCAGCGTCACCAAACTGACTGGCGCCAACACGGTGGTCATCATCCGCCACGGCGAATACTTCACAGTATACTCCAACCTCGAAAACGTCACGGTGAAACGCGGCGACAAGGTGAAGACCAAACAAAACATCGGCTCCGTCCACACCAACAAGACCGAGGGCAAGACCGAATTGCATTTTGAATTGTTGAAAGAACAAG
>Ga0310691_10001604_pt1 | contig 33930 bp, 44 predicted proteins | sample 176DNAGHGlowgp2_FD_203887 | JGI IMG/M metagenome (GOLD analysis project Ga0310691, IMG submission 203887) | Sheep rumen microbial communities from Palmerston North, Manawatu-Wanganui, New Zealand - 1766 DNA GHGlow gp2 (v2) (version 2) | ecosystem: Host-associated > Mammals > Digestive system >... | reverse complement strand
ATCATCGGGCTCGTGTTCGACGCGCTGACGCCCCCGGAATCGGCCTCTGAGGGCACGCAGGAGGACGCGGCGGGAAACTGACCGACCGGGCGGAGTCTGATTTGATCGACTTCGCCCGGCTTCTTTCATTCTGGATCTTTGACCTGCACCAGCCGGAGCAGGATTTCTGGCACAACATGAGCCCGCGGCGCTTTGTGGCGCTGGCGGATGCCCGCACAAAGGCGCGGGAGCGCGTGTCCAAATCGGACACGCAGCAGCAGCCGAGTCTCTACGCATACCTCACGGGTGGAGGTGGTTAAATGGCAAATCAGCGAAAAGTCGGCCTGAAAATCGAGATCGACGGCGAGGCCGAGTACAAAAAAGCGATACAGAACATCAACAAGGATAATCAGCGCCTCAATGCCGAACTGAAGACCCTTGCGGAACAGTATAAAAACAACAGCGACAGCATGGACTATCTGGTCCTAAAGGGCGAGAAACTGGAATCCAGGCTGATCGAGCAGGAAGCGAAAGTCACACTGCTGCGCGACGCCCTGCACAAGGCCACCGAGGAATTCGGGGCGACGGACGAGCGCACGACCGAGTGGGCCATCAAGCTGGCCAACGCGGAGACCGAGCTTGCGAAAACCAAAAACGCGATCGACGACAACAACGCCGCCATTGAAGAAAACACGACGGCCCTGGAAAAAAACGAGAAAGCCGTCGGCGGTCTCGGCGATCAGCTCGACTGGCTGGCAGGGAAACTCGGGATCAATATCCCTGATGCCGCAAGAGACGCGCTGAACAGCTTTGACGGCTTTTCTGCCGGCGGCGTGGCCGCGCTTGGAGCCGTGGCCGCCGGTACGGCAGCGGCAATCAAGGCCGTAAAGGAACTTTTCGAGCTTACCAAGCAGGCCGCGGCGGAAGCGGACGCGCTGCTCACGCGCTCGGCCCAGACCGGGCTGAGCACGGATCTGCTGCAGCAGCTTGATTATGCGCAAAACTTTCTGGATTTTGACGGGCTCGACCGGAGCCTGCAGAACCTCACGCGGTCGATGGGAAACGCGACCAGCGAGAGCACCAAGCAGGCGCAGGCGTTCAAGGAGCTCGGCGTGGAGATCTATGACGAAAACGGGAAGCTGCGCGACAACTACGCGGTCTTCCTGGACGTGATCGACGCGCTGGGTGACATGGACAACAAGACGCGCGCGGACATCATCGCGAACCAGCTTTTCGGAAAGAGCTATGCCGATCTTAAACCGTTGATCGAAGCCGGCAGCGGCGCGCTCAAGCAATACACCGACCGGGCCCAGGAGATGGGCTACGTCATCGACGAAGCCGGGGTAAAGGCTCTCGGCAGGCTTGACGATGCCGTCCATGAAAACGAAACGGCGATAAACGCGCTCAAAAACCAGGTCGCTGCTGATCTGGCTCCCCTTGCTACTGATGCCGTCAATTTCGGGACGATGATCGTCAACGGATTTCTCAGCGTTTGGGAAAAGGCGGATATCGGCGGAGCCGCACTCAATGTAGCGAGGGCTTACAGCACGGTTTATGATGCGGGAAACCTTATTATTGAACAGTCCGACGACTTGAGCGCGGCACAGGCACAAAACGCTGATTCCACAGAAGAAACAGCGCAGAGGATGGCGGCTGCAGTAACCCCGATGCAGGAGGCCGTGCAGGCGCTGGCGGACAAGTACCAGGAGGCGCAGGAAAAGTACCAGTCAATGCTCGAGGGGCGGTTCGGGCTGTTCACAGACGTAAGTGAGTACCTATCCGGTACTGTCGATGATACCGCGCAAAAGCTGGAGGAGTTCTGGAACTCGGCCTATGAGTCGGCGGAAAAGTCGATTTCTGGGCAGTTTGGACTTTTTAAGGAAGCCAGCACTGAGGTCGAACACACTGCGGACGATATCATTTCGGCCCTTGAAAGCCAGATCACGTACTGGACGCAGTACCAGGAAAACCTCGACGCCGTTCTGAGCAGCGGCGTGGAAGGAATCAGAGAATTTGCTCAGGAGTACACGGACGGCAGCGCGAAGTCGGTTGAAATGATCGCGATTTTGGCGGCTGCGACCGATGAGCAGAAAGAGAAGATCCTCGCTTCGTATCAGGCTTTGAAGGATAAACAGAGCGAGGTTGCGACAGGCTATGCTGATCTCGCCACAGCCGGTGCAGAGAGCTCCGGCGAGCTGGCCGAGAGCACGGAGAGCTTCATGCAGCGCTCAAATGCCGCTCTGGATAGTCAGCTGCAATACTGGCAGGAATACAGGGAAGACTTCGACGCACTCAAGGCCCGGAATATCGAGGGCATCAACGAGCTGGCCGAGAAGTTCATGGACGGCAGCGCCGATAGTAAGGACGCTCTGGCGGAGCTGCGCGGCGCCTCCGACGAGGAGATCGAGAAGCTGATCGCCAGCATGGACAAGACCGAGCAGGCCAAGAGCGACCTCTCGCAGCGCTTCGCGGATCTCGCTGTTGACGTGCCCGAAGAGTTAAAGAAGATTGCCGACGAGTTCGATTCTACCGTGCAGGAGATCAACAAGGACGCGACGGAGGTCGACTTTGCGCCCTTTGAGGAGTCTGTCGACAGCGCGTTCAGCTTCCTGGAGGAGCGCGCGGGGTCGAGCGTGAGCACCGTGCGCGGATGGCTTGCGGAGCTCTCGGCGGAGATCGACGCCATCGAGGCCAGGGCGGCGAACGTGAACGTCGGCCACAACGCCGGCGGCACCGACAACTGGCGCGGCGGGCTCACGTACCTCGCCGAGAACGGGCCCGAGCTCGTGGATCTGCCGAAGGGCAGCCGCGTGCACACCGCGCAGGAGACGCGGCAGATCCTCGGCGGCGGTACCGACATGCGCGAGACCGAGGCAAAGCTGGACCGGGCCGTGGCTTTGCTGGGGCAGATCTCGACGGAGCTGTCAGGGCTCCGCGTGCGAGGGAGGATGGCGTAGGATGGCGAATACGACAATTACAAAACTGCCGGACGCATGGGCCGATTATAACGGCGGGAGCTGGTATCCCTGGGTAGAAAGTACTGCCGCTATATCGCAGCTCGTCGGCGTGCAGAGCCCGCGTTCTATGCAGGGCTACATGACCCGAGCCGAGATCGAGACCGCTTTATTCTCCGCCGCGACGATCACCGTCAACATCGAGAACTCTGAAAGTCTCGGCGGCACGCTGCGCTGCAAGATCTTTAATCAGGATCCCCGAGAGTTTGGCACTTATTCGCCTATCGCGTCGCAGTCCTACAGCGTTACGGCCCTGGGCCAGCACGAGTTCAGAATATCCGGGCTGAACGCGGTCGGCCCGGCAATCTATTTCGTTTTCGACGGCGGCGACACGGACCGTACATTTATCCGGTTTCGCTGCCTGAACTCCAGTATCACCTATTCCCTGCCCGCGCTGGGCGTCGGCGTGACACCTTCCTCTCTTTACGCGAATGAGCAAATCACGCTGAGCTTCCAGAACCGCCTGAGCGAGGCGCTGACGGTGCAGTTTTCCACAAACGCGACGCCGCTGCAGACGATCACGGCCGAGAGCGACCAGATCACCTTCACCTGCCCCGAGAGCTGGTTTGACACCGCGGGCGTGACAGCGGACTCCACCAGCGTGACCGTGAGCGTTTCGGACGTCAACGCCCGGACCGGAACGGCGCGCTTTACGCTCAAGCGACCGGTCGGCAGCAAGGCCTCCCCCATCGCGCCCCGCAGCGCGAGGCTTGAGGGCTCGAACCCGATCAACTTTTCCTGGAGCGTCGACGAGAGCGACGGCGCTCAAACTGAGGCGTGGCTTGAGTGGTCGACCGACAACGCCGTGTGGGAGTCGCTCGCGCACATCGAGAGCGGAGACAAAACCTGGACGGCGCCGCGCGTAGAATTTCCGGCGGGAACGATCTACTGGCACGTAAAAGTCAAAAACACCTTCGGCATCGTGGGTATTTGGTCCCAAAGCGCAAGCTTTACGGTTCAGTACGCCGCGACGGCGCAGGTCGTGCCGGTGGACTCGCCGACCTCGGGCGTCATCAACGCGCAGATCGACCGCGCGTTCAGTGTGATGCTGGAGACCAGCGGTGCGACCTACGAACCCTTCACGATCGAAAGTGGGACGTTCTACTGGCGCTCGCACAGCTCCGGGCCGTTCACGGCGCTCACGATGGCGACAAACGCAGACCGCGCGAGCGTTCTGATCGAGGCGGGGACGTTCCCCTCCGGGACGCTGCAGTGGTACGCCGAGGCGACCGACAACACCGGACGCACGACGCTGACCGACACTTTCACCCTTTCCACCCTGAGCGCCGAGGTGGAGGCAATCCCGGTCTCGCCGATCGACACGGTGGAATCCGGATCCAGCGTGATCGTCTTTCGCTGGGAGTACGGCAGTATCGACGGCAGCCCGCAGAAGAACGTGGAGCTGCAAATAAGCAGCGACGGCGAGACCTGGGACGCGCTCGCCACCGTGACCGGCAGCAGCGCGCGAAGCTACAGTGCGGCAGCCTCGACCTTCGACGCGGGCCTCACCTACTGGCGCGCCCGGGCCACAAGCCAAAACAACGTCACCGGTCCGTGGTCGGCTGTGGTCAGCTTTATTTCTTTTGCCGCGCCGGTCGTGGTCGGCGTGGCAGCGGACAGCATGCCATTCGCTACCGTTACCTGGCAGGTCAACGGGCAGCTCGCCTTTGAGATCGACATCGACGGTGAGATCTACGGCGATTACGGCGCAAACGTGCGTTCCTACACCTGGCCGGAGCCACTGCAGCCGGGCGCGCACAGCGTCAAGGTGCGCGCGCAGAACCAGTACGGGCTCTGGAGTGAGTGGACAGCCGCGAGCTTTTACACGAACACCCCTCAGCAGTCGATCACGCTCGCAGGCGAAGCCGACGAGTCGGTGCACCTGACCTGGAACGGCGGCGAGGCGTCAATGCCGGTGATCACCGTGCAGCCAAGCGACATGTGGGCCACCGAGGGGCTTATGAGCTTCTCCGTTGACGCCGTCGGCAGCGGGCTCAGCTTTCAGTGGTTCATGCAGCCTGATGCCTCGGCGCCCTGGAACGCGCTGCATCTGCCGCAGCCGAACGGCCGCGTCTTCACAGCAAGTGCCGCAGCTGAGTCAGACGGACGGCGCTTTAAATGCAGGGTGATTTCGGCGGCGGGCAGCGTAGAGTCAGACGTCGCCACCTTTCATTATGCAGCCCCGGCGGCAGCGCCTGTGATCGAGATCCAGCCCAAGGACGTACTGCAGACCGAGGGCACCGTGTACATCTACTGCGGCGCTGACGGCAGCAGCTACGAGTGGTTTCATCGCAGCGCAGAGAGCCTGAGCCCCGGCCTGCAGGTCGTGGACCAAGACGGTCACCTCTGGCACATTCCTTATGGCGACGTGCCGCCCGGCGCGCAGCGCGTGACCGACGGCGCGGACGACAACTGGTACCTTCCGCTGGCAGGCCAGAACGGCGCGCTGCCGGTCACAGACGGGACCGGCACCTGGTACATCCTTCCCGGGCCCGGCAGCAGCAGCCCAGAATGGGAGGCGATGGGCATACATCTGCCCTACATCACGTTCCCGGCGGACGAGCTGCGCAGCGGCGAGCAGTTCTTCTGCCGCGTGACGAACGAGGCCGGCCACACCGACAGCCGCGTCGCGGTTTACATGTTTGATGATCCGCCCATCGAGGAAGGCGGCGCCGGGGACTATTACGTGTACCGCGACGGCGAGCTCCTCGACCGCACGACCGAGGCCCACTATGAGGACCGGACGGCCCTCGGCGAGCACACTTACGTCATTTTCAACCGGCTTATCAACAATAACGCCGCGAAATCGAACGCCGTGACGCTGACCGTCGCGGTGCGCTGCCTCACGATCGGCCTGCTCTCCGGCGGCCCGTGGCAGACGCTCCGCTGGAGCGACCGCGAGAACCGCGAGCTCACCCTCACGCGCTCCAGAGAGGTTCGCTGGACGCACTACGCCGGTGCAAAATACCCCGAGGCTGACGTGGGCGAGGCGGAAGACCTGGTCGGTTCCTTCGACGCTGCATGGCTTGCGAACAACCGCGAGCAGGCCGACGCCTTTGAGGATCTCCTCGGCGAGGAGGTCGTCGTGAAGACGCCGCGCGGCGTCGTGGTGGTCGGCGTCCTCGCGGGCTTCGACAGGCGGGACCCGCGCTTTTACAAGAGCTACAGTTTCGAGGTCCGGCAGGAAGACTGGGGAGGGCGCGTCGATGCGTAAAATCGGGCTTCGATACCGACTCCTGCGCGGCGGCGCTTATTACGCCGAGCTGCGCGCCATCGACAGCAGCGCGCCGCGGATCCGCATGGACGACGGCGGCGAAATCAAGACCAGCTTCACCGGCACCTTCGCCCCCTACGCGCGGGACGCGGCCTGGCGGCTGCGGGAGATCGACTGGCTCTCGGACGAGATCCAGCCGGTGCTGGTGATCGACCGCGTGGAGCACCCGCTGGGCGTCTTCGCGGTGGCGACGCCGACCGAGGACGAGATCGACGGGCTGCGCTCCGTGCGCGTGGAAGCTTACGACCGGGCCTGGAAGGTGCGCGACACGCGGACCGAACAGCTGCTCTACTTCCGCCGCGGGACGCTGATCCTCGACGCCGTGGAGCAGCTTCTGACCGCGGCGGGGATCAAGGCGATCTTCAAGACGCCCTCGCTCGCCACGTTCCAGGAGGACCGCGAGGACTGGGACGTCGGCACTTCGCACCTTGCTATCGCAAACCAGCTCCTGAAGGAGATCAACTACAACGATGTATGGTTCGATCCCTCGGGCGCGGCGGTGCTCGGGCCGGTGACGGTCCCGGAGGCCGCAAAGATCTCCCACCGCTTCGACACGCGCGACAAATTTACCCGCGTCATCCCCGGCATTTCCCGCACGACCGACGTTTTTTCCGCGCCGAATGTGTGGATCTGCACCTGCGCAAACCCCGACAAGGACGAGCTCATGGTCGCCGTCGCGGCGAACGAAAACCCGCAGAGCCCGCTGTCCACCGTGCGGCGCGGCCGGCGGATCTCGGCGAAGATCCCGGTCGACAACGTCTATTCCCAGGAGGATCTGCAGGCCTACGCAAACCGCCTGCGAAACGAGAGCATGATCACCGGCGAGACGATCCAGCTTTCGACCGGGCTGCTGCCCGGCTTCGGCGTCGGCGACGTGGTGGCGCTGCGCTACGGCGGGCTCTCGGCACTCTGCATCGAGCGCGGCTTCGACATGGAGCTCGCCGTCGGCGGGCGTATGACACACAGGCTCGAAAAGGTGGTGTACAACCTTGATTGATCTTGAGAATTTGCCCCAGGAGAAACCGGCGCAGCTCATCTGCGCGAAGGCGGCGGCGGTCACGGAGGCCGGCGTTACGCTGATCCTCCCCGGTCAGGCCACGGCGACGCAGAAGAGCTACCGCCGCCTCAAAAACAGCGACATCTCAGCCGGCGACATGGTGGTCGCGGCGAAGATCTCGGGCACCTGGGTCGTGCTCGACGCCATTTTGTGAGAAAGGAGCGCGAAACATGGCACTTTTTAGATTTCCCGGATCCGGCAACTACTGGGACGCGGTCGGCGTTTTTGACGAGACGCAGAACAAAAGCCAGGCGGCGCTGAACGTCACGACAGGGCAGCTTGCGGCGCAGGCCGTGGCCGCAAATGCCGGGAAGCTGCTCAGCATCGGCCCCGGCGGCGTGATCCAGGCCGTGGAGCTCTCCACCTGGAACGGAGGGAGCTACTGATGGCCATGCAGATCGTAGACGGCGCGAAGCTTGACCGCAGCCTCAAGGCCACCGCGGACCGGATCCGCGAGGTCACGGGCGAAACGGGCGACATCCCATTTGATTACGCGGGAGAAACCGGCTTTGCTGAAGCCATTCCCGAGGGCGGTGGCGGCGGCGGGACGCTCCGGCCGCTGATCGCCACCGAGAACCGCGTTTACACCCCGCCCGCAGGCGTGGACGGCTTCAACATCGTGACCGTTGCTGTGGAGACGCCGCAGTATTCTCCCCGCTGCGATCAGGTCAGCACCTTTAACTGGGGCTTTTTGCAGGGCTACTGGGGCTTTGACGACGTCTATCCCGCCGAGTACCCGCCCGCGCCGCCGGAGCCGGGCCCCGATCCGGATCCCCCCGAGCCCTCGCTTTACCCGCAGTGGGCCACCGGCACCGACGCCGAGATCGCGGCCCTCCTGGACGCGGCAGCGGCCGGAAGCGTGGATCTCCAGCGCGACGCCGGCTGGAGCGTCGGTGACGTGCGGACGATCCCGGTCAGCAGTTTCACCAGCGGTGAAACCACAAATCCGGCAGAAAACATTGACATCGTGATCACAAGCTTCGACGAGTACAAAAACTGCGGCAACCTTTTGCAGTTCGATTTTGCCTGCTGTCTCAGTACGAAGTTTCGCATGAACCCGACCGACACAACGGAAGGCGGTTATGGAACTTCGGAGATGTACGAAAGTCTTCTTCCTGCTCTTTCTGATGCTTTGCCTTCATGGCTGCGGATGAGGCTTAAATTATTCCGCGTAAATACAAAAACAGCAGAAAGCGGCGGAACGATTCGCTTTGTCACTGTTTCAGGCAACAAACTGGCACTGCGGTCGTCAACTGAGGTCTTTGGCAACCCGTCTCTTGGTGATAACGACACGCAGCTTGCCTATTATCAAAACCAAATTCATCGAATCAAAAAAACAGGCCTAAACGGAGAAAATACCGATTGGTGGCTTCGCACTGTCCCGACCCCCGGGGAATTTTCACAGGCAGCAGCAAGTGATGGCTCCGAAAAGACAGAGTCTCCGTCTGCGTTAGACGGCGTTGCGCCGTTCGGCTGCCTCGGAGGCTTGACAGAGCATAACAGTTCGAGCTGGAGCACGGGCACCGACGCCGAAGTCGCGGCGCTGATTGACGCCGCGCAGGCCGGTACAATCGACCTGCAGCAGGACGCCGGCTGGGCTGTCGGCGACATACGCACGATCCACGTTAATGCTTTTACCCCTTATGACAACGCCCCAAGCCCCGCACAGGATATCGAACTCGTGATTACGAGCTTCGACGAATACATGAGCTGCGGAAACAAACTTCAATTTGATTTCCGGTGCGCGCTTTCCATGTCGTTTTCCATGAATGATACCGATTCCAACGAAGGCGGGTACGGCTCCAGCCGCATGTATTCAACGGTGATGCCGGCGATGGTAAACGCCCTTCCTGAATGGATCAAAAGCAGGCTTCGGACATTCAGCGTCTTGGCTAACTCTGGAAATACTCCTCAAAACAGCATACTCTCGGTCGGAAACAACAAGCTTGCGCTCAGATCTCAACGAGAAATCTTCGGAGACGGTCCGGAAGAAGGGAGCCAACTGCCTTATTATGAGAGCATTGCCGCAAAAATCAAGAAGTCCGGGCTGTATGGAGCCTCCACAATCTGGTGGCTAAGAACCGCGTATGCAGAACATTACTACAGAACAGTTAAAGGTTCAGGAACTTTAGGTTATGAGCCTGCAAAGGGAACCGGCTTTGTTCGCAATCCCGCCCCGTTCGGCTGTCTGTAAAGAAAGGAGGATCCCTTTATGGTCACAATCAACGCGCAGCGGCTCAGCGCCGGCTGGCAAGTTGCGGTGAGCTGCCTCGCCGCCGACGACAAGCCCACCGTCTTCTCCCCGCCCGGCGTCTTCCCCGCGGGCCTCGTGCCGATCCCGAACGGCGCAGAGTGCCGCGAGCTTGACACCGGCAAGACCTTCCTCTTCGACGGCGAGAGCCTCGCGTGGCTCCCGGAATAGAAAGGAGAAAGCCATGGTAACGATCAACATACAGCAGCTCACCCACGGCTGGAGCGTCGCGGTAAGCTGCCTGGAGGCAGACCCCAGACCCGCTGAGATCTTCCCGCCCGGCGGCTTTCCTGCAGGGCCGGTCCCGATGCCGAACGGCGCGTTCCTCCTGGAGCTCGACACCGGGAAGGAATTCCGCTTTGATGCCGAGGGCGGAACATGGCTCGAGCAGCCGGCGCGCGGCAACGGCGCGCCCCGCTGCGACGTGCTCGCGACCTTCGACTGGGCGAATGTACAGCTCGGCTGGGGCTTCGACGACGTGTACCCCGCCGCTTGATTTTTGAAAGGAGCACAACATGGTAACAAGAAATTTTCTGAACCTGCTGGCAATGGTACTCGAGAGCGGCAACCAGATGGGCTGCCTGAAGGTCCTTACCGTAAACGGCGCCGCAAGGTTCCTCTCCGGCACTTTTGGCTTCCCGTACAGCCCGACGGCTTCTTTTACGCTGAACGCAACGGCCGCCGGCATTTCCATCGGCACCGGCACCACGCCCGAAAGCGAGGACGACTATAACCTTGAAGCGACGATCACCTCGGGCGTGAATGTCGTTCTTACAGGGACTTCGTTCGGCGTGGAAAACCCCTGGTATCCCTTTGTCAAGTACGATCTCACGATCACGAACACCGGCGCAAACCCGCTGGTCGTGACCGAGGTGGGCTACAAGCAAAGCGCGAGCGTGACAAGAGTCATCGGCTCGACCTCGCGCTCAAATGAGGTCCTGCTGCTCGACCGCTGCGTCCTGGATACGCCCGTCACCATCGCGCCGGGGGATGCCGGCATCGTCACCTATCGTCTGCAGACAAACCCCGTCCCGGTGCCGCCCAGCGTCGCCGGGATCCAGATGGCGTCCTTCTCCTACGGCACGGATGCGCAGATCGCCGCGATCCTGGACGCGGCTGCCGCCGGGACGATCGACCTGCAGCGGGATGCCGGGTGGAAGGTCGGCGACCAGCGCGTGATCAACGTCGCGGCCTTCACCGCCGGCGGCAATGTCTCCGAGCCTGCACAGCAGGTCGCTATCGTGATCACAAGCTTTGACGAGTACATGGGCTGCGGCAACGTCCTGCAGTTTGATTTTGCCTGTACGCTCTCAGCGCACGTCCGTATGAACGCAACAGGCACCACGACAGGCGGGTACGGAGAAACCGAAATGAAGACCGTAACGCTGCCGGCGTTGGTGGAGGCGCTGCCGGACTGGCTCAAGACGCGTCTCAAGACCTTCAGCGTACTGGCAGGCTCCGGCGGGGCATCGGTATCCGGCCAGACGATTGAAACCGTCACCGATAACAAACTCGCGCTGCGAAGCGCAACGGAAGTTTTCGGAGACGGCACCAACGGCGTCCCCGGCGAAGGTACGGCGATTCCCTACTATACGGCCGGGACCGATCTGCGCATCAAGTCTCAAGGTATCAACGGGTCCGCCGCTGCCTGGTGGGAGCGCTCTGCCTTCAGCAGCAGCGAATTCTGCTCTGTGAACAACTTCGGCAGTGCGTCCCGCCCCAACGCCGACCTTGCGTATGGTGTTTCCCCTTTCGGCTGTATCTGAGCGGCGGGACGTCAGGGGGAAAGGCATGGACAGGCCGTGGAAAGAGCCAAGCGCGGAGATCATCCCCTGGCCGGAGCTGCTCGCGGCCGACGAGGACGAGGAAAAGGAATTTTCAGGGCTTTTGGAGGAAGAGTGAAATGCTTTATGAATGGCAGTTTTCCCAGGCGACAGCGCTTCCGCTTCTGGCGGTGTTCATCGTTGGCGTGCTCGTCGGCGCGCTGATCGCGGCGCTGGTATTCAAGCTGTAGGAGGAACACATGTACTACGAATGGGAATGGCTGAGCGACCTCGCGATCATCCCGGCATGGGAATGCTTTCTGGCGGGGGTCCTGGTCGGGATCCTGATCGCGCTGGCCGTGGTCGCGTGGGCGAGGTGGTTCAAATGATCGGCGCCGACATCTCGAATCACCAGCGCGGCCTCACGATGGACGAGCTCAAGGCCGAGGGCGTGGACTTCGTCATCATCAAGGCTACGCAGGGCACGCACTTTATCGACCCCTGCGGCGCGGAGTTTTACGCCGCGGCCTGCGCGGCCGGCCTCCCGGCGGGGGTCTACTGCTACTCGGAGGCCATAACACCCGAGGACGCAGAGGCCGAGGCGCGCTTCCTGCTCGCAGCGATCCGCGGCCGGCCGATGCCCTGCGGTGTCTGGCTCGACGTGGAAACCCCGGAGCAGCTGCGCCTTACGACGGAGCAGCTCACCTTCACGGTTGCGGCCTGGTGCCGGGTGATCCGCGCGGCGGGCTACAAGCCGGGCATCTACTCCTCCGAACTCTCCGCCTGGCCGAAGATCGAGCGCAAGGCCCTCAGCGACGACGTGCTGGTCTGGGTCGCGCACTACGGCAAGAGCCCGGCGATAGCCTGCGACCTGTGGCAATATACCGATCAGCACCCGCTGCCGGGGCATGAGTTCACACTCGACGTAGATCTCACGCGCAGCGAGCGCTTCAAGGCCATGGTCAACGCCGCGCGGGCCTCCCCTGCACCGCCGGCAGAGACGCCCGTAGAAGCAGAAAAGGCCCCGGAGATCTCCGGGGCGCTGGCGCAGCTCGCGGCCTATCTGCAGACGGCAGAGTTCCGCGATGGTTTCATCAAATTTTTAGAGAGGAGTGCATCGAAATGAACGCACCCGATAAAGCAAGCGAAATCAAAGTCGCGATCGCCGCTGTGATCGCGCTGCTGACCTCCCTTTGGGGCTGGGTCGGCTGGGCCACGATCGTGTGGCTGATCTGCGTGATCCTCGACTATATCTCCGGCAGCGCGGCGGCCCGCGCCAACGGCGAGTGGTCCAGCAAAGCGGCCCGAGAGGGGCTCTGGCACAAAACCGGCGAGATCTTCGCGGTGCTGGTCGCTGCGCTCTGCGACATCGCGCTCGTCGTGGTCTTTAAGAGCTCCGGCGTCAAGCTGCCCTTTGAGATCGGCCCGATCGTGACGCCGGTGGTGCTGCTGTGGTATATCATCACCGAGCTCGGGTCCGTCGCCGAGAACGCCGGCAAGCTCGGGGCCCCGGTCCCGTCCTGGCTCAAAAAGTCGCTCAAACAGTACAAAGAAAAGATCGACGCCGACCACGGCGAAAAGCCGCCCGACGAGGGCGCCGACTTCGACGTGTCCGGTTTGGACACCAAGAAGAACTACGAAGGTAAGCACGTCGAGGATCCCTACGCCGACGTGCAGCGCCTCCTGGACGAAGCAGAGGAAGAACGGCAGCGCAGCCGAGAAGAGGTCAAAACGGACATCCCCTGACTCGCGTCTGAACGCCGTTATTTTTCGCAGGGGGTACGCCAGGGGGTACGGTTTTCCAAAACGGATGCCGTCAAGCAAAAGAAAAACCCGGAAACCATTGATACACAACGGTTTCCGGGTGGAGCTGGTAATGTGACTCGAACACACGACCTGCTGATTACGAAATAATCAGCCCGAAAACGGCGGAACACTTTGATTTTTCTTGCAAACCCGGGAACGCTTGCGGCGCAGGCGTTCCTGGGTTTGCGTCGTTTTGCGAAAGCGCGCAAAACAATACGAAAAGAATTCCAACGTTTGGGGGTACAGGATCCGGAGGGGGTAAAAAGGGGGTACTTATTGGGCCCCGAAAATCCTGTCCAAATCGGATATCAGATCTTCGGGCGCGTGGCCCATGAGGTCGGTGTAGATCTGCAGCGTCACCTTCGGATCGGCGTGCCCGGCGAGGTACTGGACGCGCTTGAGGTCCATGCCGCCGAGGATCAGCCGCGTGATGTAAGTGTGCCGCAAAATATGCGGCGTCGGGTAAAAATCGAGCGTGATTCTGTAGCGGTGGTTTCTCACCTTTTCGCCCAGCTCGCGGCCGGAGGCGGTGCTGCGGCAGCGGATCGCCTCCCAGCGCCGGCGGAAGGCGGTCAGGCTCAGCGGCTTCCCGTCGGAATCGCCGTAGACGCAGCGACGGCGCTGCTGGAGCTCGTCGCCCGGGAGCGCGGCCTTGAGCGCTTTCAGGTACGTGAGAAGAGGCGCCGGGATCGGGATCACGCGGGCCGCGGCGTCGGTTTTCAGCACGTCGGAGATCTCCCCCGCCGTGTTCTTCGGCCAGCGGCACGCCCGGCGCACGACGATGTGCGGCGCGGTGCCGTCCAGCTCCACGGCGTCCCAGCGCAGACCGCAGATCTCCTCCCTGCGCATCCCCGTGTAAAGGCCCAGCATCACGCAGGGCTCGACCTTCAGCCCCGCCACCGCCTCGAGAAGCTGGCGGGCCTGGGTTTCGGTGAGCGCCTTCTTCGGCGCGGCGGCCTTCCCGCCGGCACGTAGCCTGCGCGTTGGCGGACGCTCGATCACGCCGGCCTCCAGCGCGGCGTCAAAGACTTGCCGAAGGACCTGCACCGTTTTCGACTGGCTGCTGCGGCTGAGATGGCCCCGCGTGGCCATGACGGCGGCCACGTCGTCGCTGGTGATCTCCCGGATCTTCTTTCCGCCGATGATCGGGCAGATCACGTCGTTGATCTCGTGCTTTATCATTTTTCGCATCCCGGGGCTGAGGTGCGGCTCCCGCCGGGCGTACCAGCCGGCGGCGTATTCGAAAAAGTAAAGCTCCTCCGGCGAGACCTGCCCCGCGCCGGCAAGCTCGTTGAGCCGCAGCGTCACCTTTTCCGCAAGCTCAGCCTGCGTTTTGGCATAGATGTCCTCTGTTTTCCCGTCGGGCGTGGTGATCCGGCGGCGGTAATACTGCCCGCCGGGACCGTATCCTTTTTTGAGTTTTGTCATGGCTTGCATCCTCCGCACGGCTCGAAGCCCTGGGCAATCAGATCCTCGCGGGTCTCGTTCGTCTCGTCGCGGTTCCACTCGGCGATGCGGTCCACCGAGGCGCAGTCCGGGCGGTGGAACTTCCCCGTGTGCAAATTCAGAACAAAAAGCGGCGCCTCCGGGGAGATCTCCGGGGGCGCAGTTTGTGCGGAAATTGCCCGGACCGGCGCGGGCGTGAGCGCGACGACGGTCGTGGGATGCTCGCCCCGCGCCCAGACAGCGAAACAACAGAGAATGATGGCCCCACAGAGAGCGAGGATCACGCCGGTAAACTGACGGTCGGTCATGGCTTGCAGCTCCCGCAGGGAGCGTAACCCTGGGCGATCAGCTCCTCGCGCGTGCCCGTGAAGTCCATGCGGTTTTTATCCTTGATCTTCCCGACGCTCTTGCAGCTCGGATAGTGAAACTTTCCCGTGTTGGTGTTCACCACGTAGGTGACGCCGCCGGATGGGCTGAAAGGGACGAAGCTGTCCTTCTCTTGGCCACTGGAACGTGTGAACGTTCCGGAGCCGCTGCCGCCGTTTGAGTCCCGCACGCCGTCGCGGTAGCCGAGGTCGTAGATGGCGAGCATGTCCTCGTAGGTGTACACGCCGTCCTCCTGCAGCTCGTCAAGGCTCTTGTATTCGACGAGGGCCGCCGCCATCGGCGCAAGTGCGAGGATCAGCGCGAGGGCCAGGATCACGGCGAGCGTGCGTTTCATAACGGGGCCTCCTTTTAGTTACTTCTTAGTTACTTCTTAGTTAGTTGCTTACTTAAACCCGAGGGAAGGCTTGCCGGCATAGGGCGTGAAAATTGCAGGACCATCATCAACCTTAACATATTCCCCAACGGTGAACTCATACGTCCATGAAGTAAGATCGCTTGAAGCGTCGTAGTATTTGTATTTATCATTTCGGATCGTCTCTGAAGCTTTTGATTTGACATCAGATCCGCCATCTTTTATCTCAGTTCCGATTTTTATATACGTGTTTCCGGAAGCTCCGGGAAAAATCGTCCACTTCCCTGCCGGGATATCGGCACCAACTTCCCAGACGCCCTGCGGGACCTCGACCTCCTGCCACGTGTCGCTCTGCCAGATGGCAAGGTTGATCTGATCCTTGAGCGCCACCAGATCGTCGTAGCTTTTCCCTTCAAGGCCTATATCTGTTATAACGGGCTCGGTGCTGACAACGGGAGTACTCTCTTCGGCAGCGTGTGCCTCATAAAACTGCGGTCGAAAAGAAGTACGGATACCGTTGATATATTCCAAAACCAAAGCGTTGTTTTGTGTCGGATCAACGCAGCGAAGCACAACATCTGCGTACCATTTTTGATCCAAAAACAATCCCATAACGAAATCAGTTTGATCGTCAAAGATCATTTCCATTAAAAGCAGATAGTTTTTAGCGTTTTCGTCTCCGGTTTCTGCTTTTCTTACCGTCTCCATCAACGATTTTTCAGGATCGCTTGGATTTTCGTCTACGTAAGTCATAATCAAAGCTTTTTGGTCTTTGTCGTAGCTGCAAAGGAAATTATCGCTTTTCTCGTTAATTGCTGTGCAGAGTTTCTCCATGTCTTCTGTGCTTAAGCGCTTATATCCGGAAGGTGTTGTAACAGCAAGTGCCGAAGCGGAAAACGCGAAAGCAATAGAGAACGCCAGAATAAGAGTAAAAACTTTCTTCATAGTTGTCCCCTTCCCGTGTCCGAATTGGACACGCTTTTTTATTTTATCCGGATCACGACGCCCCGGCGGCGGTTTCTTCCTCGTAGGGCTTGAGCAGGGCGCGGATGCCGTCCCGGATGTGCGGGTCGGCGGCGCGGAAAGCAAGCAGCAGCGCGGCCTCCTCCTCGCTCAGATCCGCGCTCGGCAGCAGCGAGCGCCCCAGGAGGTAGTCGGCGGTGCAGCCGAAGATATCGCAAAGCTGGCAGATCGTGTCCGCGTCGATACCGCGCTCTCCGGTCTCATAATTCCCGATGGCTTGACGGCTTGTTTTCAGGATTTTTGCAAGATCTTCCTGCCGCCAGCCCTTTTGAAGTCTCAAATCCCGAATCCGGTTCATGCTCCCGGCCCCCTTGCCGCTTGTTGTAAAGATTATACAAGAGTTCATTTCAAATTTCAGCAAATGCAACAAAACGAAGAAATTTATGTAAACGGGTATTGACAGGCCACGATTTGCAGAGTATTTTATAAACACGCCACGATTTGTGGCGCACAAAAATCAGCTCGCCGACCGCCGGGACAAGCACGCACCCCGGCGGCCCGTGGCGGGGATCACGAAGACAAAGGAGAACGCGACGAATGAAAACATCAACAATTACACTTATCAGAGAGACGTTGGTCGCCCGGTTGTCGAAGCTCACGACAGACTACCGAAACAACTGTCTCGCCCGTGACAAAGTTGCCGAGGCCGGTGACGATGCCCTTCACAGTGACTATTGTCGCCGAATCGGCGAGATTTATCTTGAACATGAGGCTGTGCGCGATGCCCTTGAGGATTTCATCAAGCAGGATTGGGCAATTGTGAACGCCTTCCCCCGCAAGCGCAAGATCGACGATGCTGCTGCACGAGAAGTGTTCGAGATCATTGAAAAGGCGAAGAAGGAGAACGCGACATGAAAGAAGACCTGAAAAAGTATTCTGAAAATCAAATTTTTCCAAAGCACAGGCAGATGGTCATGCACTATGAAGTTATTCTTGACGATGTGACGGCGCTTTCGTGCGTCGACACGCTGAACGCCTGGCTGAAGGAAGATCAAGGTAACGGCGTCCGCGTTGGTATTGGCGCTTTTGGTTTCCCTTTTTTAATGCTTGAGCACGACGGGAAACCGCTTGATCGGCAGCAGCTCATAGAAGCAAAGAAACATTTCAGGAAGGAGGGGTGAGATGAGATACATTCTTGTACTGGGGATTTCCGTGGCGCTGGGTTTTATTTTCGGCGGCTACGCCCCTCGCCCTGTGCAGGCAGCGATTATTACTTTTTTATCGAGTTTACTACTGTTTCGCCTATTAAGTATGTAGTGGAATATACCCCGGGCGGTTCGTGAACCGCCCCTATATGCGGCATCTGGAGCCAGGCACTCTTGCGTGAACTCGAGAATGAGTGCGGGCGGTTCGATTCCGCCATGCCGCACCAGCGCAGGATAGTTTTTTGTGTTCGTTACTCCCGGCTGCGCTTAAACAACGATAGTTAACGGAACGCCGGACCACTGCGAGAGTGTGGTACGCCGTCGAACGGGCGTTCTAAATACTTGTGGTATCGAGGGGAGGCGCCTCCCCTCACTATACGCGGCGAAGGGAAAGCGCGGGGGCCTATCCTCCCCGCCGGCCGGTTCGACTCCGGCACGCCGCACCAGCGGGAGAAAACGCGGTCCGGGCGCGTGTCCGGTTCGGCTGCACCCACCGGAAACTGCAGCACCGGCTCCCCACGCTCTCCCGCGCCAGCAGACGGTCGCACCGGCCTTGCCCGCCTTGCCGCAATGCCATTCCCGGCCCTGTTTCACGACGGGCCGCCAATGGCGCGGCTGCGGAACTTGCGCGTTCCCTTCTTCCGCCACCGGCGGCGGGAACTCGCAAGGCCCACGCCTGCCTGCACCACCTGCCCCGCGGCATCGCACCCCGCGCTTTCCCCTTTGGCGCGGGGTGGGGCGGGTCTCCTGCCGAAGGATCGGCCGGTGAAGATCCTCGGCCCGGCGGAGCTTTTGCCTGTCTTTCCTCTTCGCCGGCGCCGCAGCGTGATGGCGTCACGCAATAGCGGCCGCTGAGCTTTCCGGGATTTCCGGAAAGCTCAGTTTCCCCGCGCATTCAAAATCCGGAGGTGACCAAAACGAACGAAGACACAAATGAAAACCTCGTCCTCGGCACGACCGAGGCAGCGGTGTGCAGCTGCGTGACGCTGATCTCTGCCGTGACGGCACAGCCAGAGAAGCTCTGCGCCTACTACCTGGATCTCTACTACCAGGTCCGCAGCGCCTACGAGCGCGAGAAAGCCCCGCCCGCGTCGGAGCCCCTCACGCTGGAGGCCGCGTGGCCACGGCTGCGCGAACTGATAGAGGAGACGCTGCACGCGGCGGCGAAGGACCAGGCGCGGGAAATTCTCGGCGAGATGGGTCTGCTGCAGGCGCCGACGCCCGACTACCCCGAGCCGCCGCGCACCATGAACACGCCGGAGCCCCCTCAGCCGGCTGCGCCGACAGCAAGCTTGGATCGTCGCGCGCTTCCCGCGCGTCGCTATGCTCCCCTTGCAGGGGAGCCGAAGAAGCCGCACAGCCATCCGCCCACGGGAAAGCAGCTCGATGCGCTGGCCGAAGCTCGAGAAAAGGCGGCAACGGTGGACCGCAGCGGCGATAAAAACGGTATGGCCATGGCGAAGAAGGCAAAGATCGTGATCCGGGAGCGGCTGCTTGAGGCAAGAAAGAACGGCCTCTCAAACCCGCAGCTTTTGCGGGAGTCGGACGGGCAGTTCACCGAGGACGATCTCTGGAAGATCGTGGAGGGCCACGTCGTCGGCATCGCGATCTACCGCGAGGTCAACGCCGCGCTGGATCGGCTCGAGGCTAAGAAAAGTATAAGCGCCTGAAGGAGAAAAGACCATGGAGACCGGCTACGTAAATATTTACTTTTCCGCGCGCAAAACTGCGGGCCTTACGCAGGAGCGCTGGGCGGAGCTGCTCGGCCTGAGCGTGGACGCCGTCGGGCAGTACGAGCGCGACGTGATCCTGCCGAGCGACGAGGTCGTGCTGCGCATGGCCGAGGCCGCGGGCCAGCAGATCGTCTGCTATTGGCACCTGCTGCACAAGAGCCGCGTCGCGGGCACGGTGCTCCCGGACGTGGAGCGCAAGTCCCTGCCGCAGGCGGTGCTGAACCTGCTCGACCGCTTCGAGTATTTCTCCCGGCGCGGCATGAAGGATCTGATCCGCATCGGGGCCGACGGCAAGGTGGACCGCCAGGAGGCAGAGATCTACGACCTCTGCCTGCAAGATCTCCGCGAGCTGATCCAGGCGGCCTACGAGCTGCACTACGCTGAGACGAACTGAAGAAAAGGAGACGACCATGAAGACAACGCTGATCAAGAAGCCCGAGGCCGCGCAGATCCTCGGCGTGAGCGTGAGGACGCTCGAAAAGATGATCGCCCGCGGGGCGATCCCGGCCTACAAGATCGGGCCGAGGCTCGTGCGCCTGCGCCGCGAGGAGCTGGAGGCCTACCTCGACAGCCACAGGGCCGCGCCGAAAATCGAAAAGGCCCCGGCCGGGCGGGCCTGCCGCTACGTTCCGGGGATGAAGGTGGTCTGAGCATGTTCTATACCAAAATGGAGGGCATCCGCCCGCGCCGTGTAGCGATGGGCCTGAGCATCGGAGAAGCCGCCGACCGTCTCGGCGTGACGCGCCAGGCGTGGTCGAACTGGGAGCGCGGCGTCGCGATCCCGTTCTCGGGGATCCTGCCGGATCTCGCCCGGGTGCTCGCCTGCACGATCGAGGAGCTCTACCGCGTGCCGGACGAGCCCGTGCCGACGCGGTTCCCGTTTGAGCTGCCGCAATAAAAAAAGCCGCCCGGGACGCGACTCCCGAGCGGCGGTGGAGGGGCCGAAGCCCCGACCACGAAGACAAGGAGAGTATACCACGCTCTCCCGGATTTTACAAGGAGAAAAGATGGAAAACCCAAACGAGTTTTCTTGCCAGTGGGCGATCCTTCCGGCGCCGGTGCGCTACGACAGCCAACTCCCGCCGAACGCGAAGCTCCTGTTCGCCGAGATCGCGGCGAAGACGAACACCTGCGGCTACTGCTGGGCTTATAACGGCTATTTTGCGGACAAGCTCTCGCTCAGCCCCGACCGCGTGAGCGATCTGATCCGCCGCCTCGAGAAGGGCGGTTACATCGTGATCGACTACGACGAGGGGCGAACGAACAACGAGCGGCGGAAGATCTACTGCACCGCGAAGGCCTTCGGCGCCGTGGGGGGTATCGGCGAAAACACCGAGACCCCGTCCCGGCAAAAACACCGGGACCGTCCCGGCGAAAACACCGAGCCTTTAAAAGAAAATATAAAGAATAAAATGGGCCCCGAGAGGCCCAAGTACATGCCGCTGGATATTTTTAAGTCGATTGCCTCATGGTGCGGCGAGGACGGGGAGCTGATGCTCGCCTGGATGCAGTACGCCGACATGCGCCAGCGGACCCGCCACCCGATCAGCACCGTGGCCACCGTGGAGCGCGCCTGTCAGAAGATCGAACGGCTCTCCGGCGGTGACCGGGCCTACAAGCTCGGGCTCCTGCACAAGGCGACGGACTCCAGCTGGCGCGGCTTCTTCCCGCTGACGAAGGGCGACGAGGGCTTTGCCCCCTCCCCTGCCGCCGCGGCGTCGAGTGAGGAGGCGGAAATATGGCTTTGATCTCGGATTTTGCCAGCGACGCCTGGCTTGCCGCACAGAAAAGTGTGCTCGGCTCCTTACTCCTCTGGCCGGACGAACTCTCCGGGAAGATCTTCCGCCGGGCGCTCCCCGCCTACTTCGGCGACGCCTCCCTGCGCCATCTTTTCGAAGCGGCGAACAGCCTCTGGCTCTCTCAAAAGCCGATCGACCCGGTGACGGTGCTGCACACGGCGGGCGACGCTCATGCAGATATAATCACCGACTGCATGAATGGCGTGCCGACCAGCGCAAACATCGACGAGTACCTCACGATCCTGCGCGACGAGGCCCGGCTCTACCAGATCCGCCGAACCGCCGCCGGCCTGCAGTGGGCCAAAAGCGAGGCGGAAGCACTCGAAGCCTACGAGAAGATGGGCCGCCTCCTGCGCGAGACCGACACCATCGAGGACGTGAGCTTCGAGGAGATGGTTTCAAACTACCTTGACCGCATGAACGATCCCACGCCGCCGAACTATCTGAGCTGGGGCATCCCGCAGCTTGACGAGACGCTTTTCGTCTCGCCCGGCGACTTCTGCGTGCTCGCCGCCGACTCCTCCACGGGCAAGACCGCCCTCGCGCTGCAGTTTGCGTATCACATGGCAAGCTGCGGCAAGCGCGTCCTCTTCTTCTCGCTGGAGACGCCGCGCGAAAAGCTCGAAGACCGCCTCATGGCTGAGACCCAGGTCGCGGGCGTGCCGATGCTGCACAGCAAGAAGAAGGCCCTCACGCGGGACGACTACCTCCGCAGCACCGATGCCGGTATGCGCGCCGGCAAGATCCCGCTGCGCATGATCCGTCGGGCGGAGACGCTCGCGCAGATCGAAAACCGCACCGTCATGCACAACGCCGACGTGATCTTCATCGACTACCTGCAGATCATCAACCACAGCTCCCCGCGTGGGCGGGTCGAGGCCGTGGCGGAGATCTCGCTGGAGCTGCACCGCATGGCCAACCGCCTTGGCGTGACCGTCGTCGCTCTCAGCCAGGTCACGCCGCCGGACTCCGGGGAGATCTCGATCCAGGATCTGCGAGAGAGCAAGCAGATCAAGCAGGACGCCGAGATCATCCTGCTGATGATACCCGACAAAACTTTCCCCGGCGCCCGCAGGCTTGAAATCGGCAAAGACAAAGACGGCGCGGCGCATCGAAAGATGCTCCTCTCCTTTGACCCGGCGCACATGACTTTTGCTTACGCCAAACGCAAGGAACCGACGCAGGTCCCCGGTCAGGGCGCGCCCATGTGGGATCTCGACGAGGATGCCGAAGGAGGTGACAACCCCTTTGACAAGTGAGTGCCCTTATGAAGTCGGCGACAAGCGCCGCTTCAAGCCCAGCGCCTACAGCGACGGCGTGGCGCCCTTCGGCGCGGATCTCGATGTCACTGTGCTCGGTACCGTTGAGCGCGTGCACGAGGCGCACCGCTGGTACCGCATGACCTGGCCCGGCCCGCAGGGGCCGATGTACGAGTGTTTTAAGTTTTGAGAAAAAGGAGAACGACCATGAAGACAATCGCGATCGCAAATTTTAAGGGCGGCGTCGGCAAGACCGCGACCGCCGTCAACCTCGCCGCGCTGCTCGCGCGGGAGGGCCACCCAACGCTGCTGATCGACGCGGATCCGCAGCACAACGCCTCGGACTTCTACCTGCCCGATTTCGATGGCATCACGCTCACCGACGTGCTCACCGGCGAGGGCGAGACTGTCTGGGAGGAAAACGTGAGCCCGACCGCCTACAGTTTCCTCGCCATGCTCCCCGCCGACATGCGGCTTCTGATGCTGGATCTGCGCAGCTTCTTAAACGGCGCCGACGGCTTCGACAAGCGGCTCTTCGACTTCCTGGAAGCGGCGAAGAGCGACGGGGCCTACGACTTCTGCCTGATCGACTGCCCGCCGAGCTTTACCGCGGCCTCCGTCGCGGCGCTCGTGTGCGCGGACGAGGTGATCCTGCCCGTGAAGGCCGACGCCTTCTCCCGCGCAGGCGCGCTGGAGATGATCGCCCAGGTCAAGAGCCTTGCGCGCTACCACGTCGCCCCGCGCTTCCGGGTGCTCGTCACGATGGTGGACCGCACGCGGCTGAGTCGTCAGGTCGAAGCGCAGCTGCGGGAGTCCGGCCTCGACGTGCTCAAGGCCGCGATCCCCGCGTCGGTCTGCGTCGGAGAGTCGACCTTCGCCCGCGTGCCGCTCTATGAGTACGCGCCGCAGTCCAAGGCCGCCGCAGGCTACGAGGCACTGCTGAAGGAGGTGCTCGAGGATGGCTAAATATATCGACGCGGATCTCATCAACTATAAACAAATCGAAAGTTGGGGCAGTGATGGGAACACGATGCGCTGCGACTTTGAAACGGTAGCATACAAGAACGAAATCGACGCGATCCCCGCCGCCGACGTGCGGCCCGTGGTGCGGGGGCGGTGGGTTACAAGGCCGTATATGATGGGTAACACACAGTATTGTTCTCGTTGCGGCGAAAACTACGGGGCAAAATACCACTTCTGCCCCGGCTGCGGCGCGGACATGAGAGGCGGTGAGGCCGGTGAGTAAGAATACCTTCAACCTTGGGGACTATCTCAAGGATACCGCCGTGTCCAAAACGGACACCGGCATGGAGCAGATCGAGTACATCGACCTCGACCGGATCGACCCGGACCCGGACAACTTCTACAGCCTCGAAGGCCTGGACGAGCTTGCGGCGAACATTGAGCTCGTGGGCCTGCAGCAGCCGCTGCGGGTCCGGCCCGGGGCCGGCGATCACGTCACTGTCGTTTCGGGCCACCGCCGCCGGGCGGCGTGCCTTCTGATCCGCGACGGCGGCAGCGAGCAGTTTTCCCGAGGCGTCCCCTGCATCGTGGAGCGCGGCGACGCCTCGAAGGAGATGCAGGAGCTGCGCCTCATTTACGCCAACGCCTCGACCCGCGTCATGACCAGCGCCGAGCTCTCGCGCCAGGCCGAGCGCGTGGAGGAACTCCTCTACAAGCTCAAGGAGCAGGGCGTGGAGTTCCCCGGCCGGATGCGCGACCACGTCGCCGCCGCCGTCAACGCCAGCAAGACCAAACTCGCCCGGCTGCACGCGATCCGGGGGAATCTTGTGCCGGAGATCCTTTCGGAGTTTGATGCCGGCACGATCAGCGAGGCCGTCGCGTATCGGATCAGCCAGGAGGATGCAACTATACAAAAAGATCTTTCTGAGTATCCGCCTGCCGCTTTGCGTGGGCTCACGGAAAAAACTGTCGACGGCATGATCGGAACCATCAAGGCGCGACGTAAGCCCGTAGGGGCCGACGCCCCCGGCGGCCCGAAGCCGACGCTGCACAAAGCCTACGTCGACGGCGACAGCCTCAAAAACTACCTCGAAGAGCGCGCCGAGGAAGACGAGAAATATTTTGAAATGCTCTCCGATGTGGCCGGCGTCTTTCTCCCCTGCATCGGCGGCGTTCCCTCCCGGAATAAAGGCATCGAGGCGCTGAAAAGTCATCACGGGGCGAGTTATCACGGAGGCAGCTCCAGCGGCAAATTCTGCTGGTTCTTTGAATCCAAGCCTAAGGGTCTCGAGCTCGAGCCGAAGCGCGGCCCGAAGATTTTCCGCACATGGACGGAGGTCTATGATCTGCTCTGCACGATCGCCGTCGCGCGCCTGCTTTCGAAGGACTACGACGCGCCGCCGAGGGCATCGGCCCCTACGGCGATCTCCCCGACATGGAAGACGGGAACCCCGCCTGAAGATGGCCGCTACTTCGCCCGGATCGACATGGGCGACGGCGGCATCCATGAGGCGGTGGGCGCCTACCGCGGCGGGAGCTGGACGGTCTTCAACGGCCCGCTGTACGATACAATGAAGGTTGTCGGCTGGTGGCCGCTGCCGGAGAAGGAGGCTACCTCATGAACGACTTTGACGCTTTCCTCAAGCGCTCGACGGACATCGTCGTGCAGGCTGCGTCGAACGTCGTGGCCGACGTCTTCAACTCTACACCCGGCCACTTCCGCCCGGTGGCACTCGCGGCGCTGCGGATCAGCGTGGAGGCTGCCGTGGCCACGATGAGCGAGACCGACCGCGAGATCTACGCCGACGCGCTGGAACATCTGCATTGCACTACGATCAAGAAGGCGAAAGGAGGCTCCGCCCCGTGACGATCTTCCCCTGCTCGCGCTGCGGGATCACGCCGCCGGAGCCGAAGCCCGGCGCGCCGGATCCGCAGGGGCTGCCCTCGATGGTGCTGCGCCATCGCTGCCGCGCCGACGGCCGGGGCTACAAGGTCACCTTCTGGGGCCGGGATCAGGAGGCGAACGCCCTCGACTGCATCTACCGCTGGAACGAGGCCAACGCCCGCGACGATCCCGCCTGGCACGCCGAACGATATGACTACCTGCTGAGCACCTGCAAAACGAGAGGAGGCGCAGCCCCGTGAAGACGAACCCGCGCAACATCCCGCGCACCGAGGCCGACGTGCGCCGCGCCCGGCGGGAGGGCTGGATCGAGGGCATCCGCCTTAACGAGGCGCTCTGGCTCCTGACGCTCTTCGACAAATATCCCGAGGTCGACGCCGCGGCGGTCTGGTTTGACGTCTGCGCCATGACCAAGTCGACCGACCAGCGCTACATGACCGCCGCCGACGTGCGCAACACCCTGCGCGAGGAGTACGGCTTCGACCTTCTCGGCGGCCCGTCGAAGGCGATCGCCCACCGCGGAGGCTCCCCATGAGGCCGAAGAAGCGCGCCTACAAAGACGCGCGCTACGACCGGCTGCGGCGGCTGAACTGCTGCACCGCCTGCGGCCTCCAGGACGAACGGACCCGCGCCGGCGGCGCGCTCTGCGCCCGCTGCCTCCTGGAAAAGCGCGGGAATCAAGACGAGAAAGGACAGACAAAATTATGCTTATAAAAATCGGCGACGCCTGGGTCGACCCCGAGGAGATCTCTTTCATGGCTCCTCACCTGGACGCGGATTCTTTTATCACCACCTACGCGGGTACCGCGGAAAACAACGCTCCCGTAAAACCCGACACCTTTATCAATTTGAAACACGGAGGCGTGTTCGTGATCAATACCACCCTCGACGAAGCCGAGGCGGCGCTGATCGACGCTGGCTACATCGAGAACCCCTACCCCGAGGACGATCCCGCCCCGGAGCTCAGCGCGGAGGAGCGCGTGGAGCTGGAAGCCTTCGATGCCCAGGGCTTCGCGTGGCTTGCCCGCGACGAGGACGGCAAGGTCTTCGCCTACAAAGAGAAGCCAGCGCTGGAAGGCGGCTACTTCTTCACGCCCGGCTCTTCGCAGCCGGTGCAGGCGGCCGGCGCGTTCTCCTTCCTGCAGCCCTGCGATCTGACCGCGATCCCCTTCCTGCTCTGTCCTTAACCCCTCAGCCGGCTCCGCCGGCAGCGAAGCTTTGCTCGTCGCACGCTTCCCGCGCGTCGCTATGCTCCCCTTTCAGGGGCGCCATTTTGATATTGAACGAAGCGCCCTCCGCGGCCGAACGAAACGGAGGGCGCTTGCCCTGTGAAGAAGAGAAAACGCATCCTTGCCGGCTGCCTCGGCCTCGAGGTCGACATGCCGGTCCGCCAGCGCGGGGATTCTCAAAAGGTCCGCGCGGCGAAACAGAAAGCCACGACCGCCGCCCAGAAGCGCATGAACCAGATAAACTCCCTCATGGAGCTGGAGATGCGCCTTGCTGCGAACTTCCCGACAGCGGGCTCCGGCCTCGTGATCGTGCTGACCTACGACGATCAGCACCTTCCGAAGACCCGAAAGCAGGCGCAGCGCCGCTTCAAGTATTTCCTCTCGAAGCTGCGCGAGGCCCGGCGCGAGGCGAAACTCCCCGAGCCGCGCGTGATCTACGCGCCCGAGGTGCTGACCAGCGCGACCGGCCGCTGGCACCACCACATCGTGCTCGACAACACGGGCGACGACCTCGCCATGGTCCGCCGCTGCTGGATCTACGGCAGCGACATCTCGTGCGAGAAACTCCGCGTGGACGACGAGAAGAACCACGAGACCCTCGCCCGGTATATGTCGAAAGAGCTGCGCGAGGCGCAGGAGTACGAGTCGAAGCCCGGCCTGCACGGCTGGGGCTGCACGCGCAACTGCCTCAAGCCCGAGGTCGACGTCGTCCTGGTCGAAGACAGCGCGCGGCTCGAGGCTCCGCGCGGCGCGGCGGTCCTGCTGCACGAGGAGCGGCGCACCGAGTTCTCCGGCTACGAGATCCTCAAGTACCGCCTCGGCTCGGGCGCGTTCCGGCGTCCGCCGCGGGCTCGCCGCCGTCGCCGCCGCTGAGCTTCTTTAGATTTCTTCAGCCTTGGAACCTATAATAAATAAGGAACAAAAGGAGTGATTCTTCTTGCCAGCCGCAAACGAATGTGGTAAAATACTCGTGAGCAAGCGGGGCGCGTGGTGCTGCCCCGGCTGCGGCTCCCGGCTTATCACGAAAAGCCCTGGGGCCGAAGCAAAAAATATGCCGGTTTTTTGCCACAAATGCCGGCGCGACTTTTTCGTGAATATCGTGAGCGGCCTGTGCTATGAAAGCCCGCGCCCGATCTCTCCAAGCGGAGAATGATCGGGCGCGGGCTTTTTGTTTTTGCCTATGAACTCTGCGAGCTTTGACTACAACTCGCCGCGCTGGCTGCGCCTCCGGGCGCGGGTCCTGCGCAAGGCGGGCCACCGCTGCCAGTGGGCGAAGCGCTACGGCCGCCGCGAGGAGGCGACGCACGTGCATCACATCTGGCCGGCGGAGGACTGGCCGGAGTACGCCTGGTGCGAGTGGAACCTGATCGCGCTGAGTCTCGCATCCCACAACGCGATGCACGACCGCGCGACCGGCGCTCTGACCGCGGCGGGCGAGTCTCTGCGCCGCCGCACGCGGCCGCCGCGCGCCTGACGCATCCCCCCCACCCTCGCCCCGCCTCCCCCTCTCCCCTCCCGACTGAAGGGCGCAGCCTTAAGCACACACGAGGCGAAATTTTGAGCGGCGTGGGAGGCGGGTGGACGGGCGAGAAAAAAACGACGGAAAAATTTTTCGAGAATATGGCTTGCGGCCTGTGCTATGAAAGCCCGCGCCCGATCTGTCCCAGGTGGATGATCGGACGCGGGCTTTTTTTGTTTCTGCGCGAGGGCGCGGGCCGCGGACGCGAGACGCGGACGTGATCGCGGGAGGGTGAGATGCCGAGCAAGGAACAGGTTTACACCAAGCAGCTCCAGGAGCTGGGGATCTGGGAGGAGGCGTTTGCGCCGCTTGTCAAGGATCTCTCCCAGGCGGAGCGGCAGCGCACACGGGCGCAGAAGGAATGGAGCGACAAAGCCAAGGCGGAAGCCGAGGAAAAAGGTGCAGATCCGGCCAAAGCCAAACCGAGCTTTTCGGATGAATTGTGGGCCGTGATCTGCGACCTCGACAAGAAGATCCTCGCTTACCGCGAGGCGCTGGGCCTTACGCCGAAGGCGCTGCGGCGGCTGCGCGGTCAGCCCATGGCAGCGTCCGGGCCGACGGCAGCTGAGGAGATCAGCGCGAAGCTCGACCGGATGCTGCAGATGGAGGACGTGGGGACGAACTGGAGCTATGAGGAGCTGGTGTCCGGATTGGACACAGGTCAGGAGACCCCTTCCACCGCTGGACCCCCTCAGTCAGCTGCGCTGACAGCTCCCCCAGAGGGGGCGCCTGTCCCCCTCCCCCAAGCACCGCAAGCGGCTGGTGGAGGCAAGAGCGATGGGTAAGCCGAGGCACCTGCAGGCGGTGATGGAGTACGCCATGGAGACCGCCGATAGCGTGCACGTCGAAGAGATGCAGCGGCTTGCCGCCCGTCGCTTCCTCCTGGATCTCAAGTCCGGGAAGTGGGACTTTCGCCCGGGGCTGCCGGAGTGGCTGATCGACACGGTGCAGGGGCTCTTCTGCTTCTCCCAGGGAGAGCGCCTGGACGGGACGCCCCTCAGAGGGCAGCCGATGGAGCTGATGCCCTGGCACAAGTTCTGTTATTACAACGTGGGCGGGTTCTTTTATCCTGGGACTGAGGTCAGACGCTTTGTGGAAGCAAACTGGATGCTCCCTCGAAAACACGCGAAGACCACTGCGGGTGAGGGTCTTCTAACTACCCTTGCCTGGTATTACCGCAGATCCGGCGCGAAAGCCAAGACCGTCGCAGGCTCTTTGCAGCAGGCGATGGAGGGCTTCGACTGGCTCTCCTATAACTTCAGCAAGCTCGGCCTGATCGCGCCGAACAACCCGCCGGGGAAACTGAAATATCTTAACAGCTCTCTCGGCCACCGGATCAGCGGGAATTTTTGGGGCGGTTTCATCGACCTGCAGACGCTGGCGTTCAAGCCCGATTTGTTTGACTCGTTTAATGCGTCGCTCGTCCACCTTGACGAGCTTGAGCTTTACAAAAACGCCATCCCCTACACAAGGCTCAGGGACTCCATGAAAGCGGTGTCGAATAAGCTTTTATTGACGACATTTACGGCTGGCGATGACGGCCTGGGATTTGCGTCCCAGCACCACGACCATATGGAGAAGATCCTACGCGGGACCGTGACGGGTGTGGATGCCGACAGAACCTTTTGCTTTTTGGCGCAGGCGCCGAAGAAGCCGGACGGAGATGTCGACTACCTCAGCCCCGAAGTTCACCGGGCGGCAAACCCGGCCTACAACATCACGATCCGGCCGGAGGATATGATCGCCGCGGCGCAGAGAGCAAAAGAAAACCCTGCAACCCGCAAGGAGTTCTTTACCCGGTCGCTCGATGTGTTTGTGAGCAGCATGAAAGCCTGGTTTGACCTGGACGAGTTCCGGCGGTCGGACGAGCACTGGCAGTGGACGCAGGCGGAGCTTGCGCAGCTTGTGCGGCGCTGGTACGGCGGCGCGGATCTCTCTAAGCTGCACGATCTGACGGCGGCCTGCCTTGTCGGCGAGGTGCCGCAGAAGGAGGCGGCGGCGTGGCTAAAGAAGTGGCGGACCCCTCAGTCGGCTGCACCGACAGCAAGCTTGGATCGTCGCGCGCTTCCCGCGCGTCGCTATGCTCCCCTTGCAGGGGAGCCGCAAGCGGAGTGGGTGCCGCCGGAGGACGTGCTGTGCATCGTGCCGCACTGCTGGTTCCCGATCACGGCGGCGGCACAGAAAGCCGACGAGGATCAGATCCCGCTGTTTGGCTGGCGGGACGACGGATGGCTTTCCATGCCGAACACGCCGAGCATGGACCCGCGGGAGCCGGTCGCGCAGTTCCTCGCATGGAGAAAGGCCGGCTTCGGCATTGCGAAGGTCGGCCACGACCGGAAATTCGCCCGCGAGTACTACACCGCCATGCGAAAGGCCGGCTTCCGGGTGAAGGATCAGCCGCAGCTATACGTGCAGAAAAGCGAGGGCTTCCGATATATCGAGCACAAGGCCAAGATCGGCTGCCTCTATTACCTGCACGCGGAGCCCTATGAATACTGCGTGAGCAATGTCCGAGCCTCAGAGAAGGTCGACGATGCCGTTCAGTATGACAAGATCGCGCCGGAGCGGCGGATCGATGTGTTTGACGCCTCGGTTTTTGCAACGATCAGGATGCTGATCGAGACGGAAAGGCTCAGCGGTGCCGAGGGCTGGTTTGACGAGGACAAGGGCGAGAGGCGGCACCCGATTTAACCCCTCAGTCGGCTGCGCCGACAGCTCCCCTTTCAGGGGCGCCAATAAAGGAGTGAGTGAATGAAGAAAAACGGAAAAGCAAGACCTGCAAGAGATCATCCCGGGACCCCTTCAGCCGCCAGTGTGCGCACCGGCGGCAGCTCCCCCAAAGAGGGAGTCATGAGCGCGGAGAAAAGCGGCGGGGTGATGCTGCTCACGAACAGCAAGGCCTTTGAGGGGTTCTGCCTGGAGGGCTACACGCGCCTGAGCGAGTGCCCGGAGATCGTGACGGCGGTCAACGCCAGGGCGAAGCTCGTCGGGAGCATGACGCTGCACCTTATGGAAAACACCGAGCGTGGCGACATCCGGGTCCGCAGCTCCCTTTCCGATCTGGTGGATATCCGGCCGAACCGGTACATGACGCGCTCCGCGCTTTTTGAGTGGCTGGTGAAGACCCTGTACCTCGACGGGCGCGGGAACGCGGTCCTCTTCCCCAGGACGGAGCGCGGGCAGCTGCGGGAACTGATTCCGGTACCGGCGGCCTATGTGTCCTACGTCCCGCGGGGGCTCTGGGAGTACAGCATTTTCATCAACGGGCAGGAGTACGACCCGCGGGACCTGCTGCATTTCACACTGAACCCCGGCAGCTTCTTTCCCTGGCTCGGCGAGGGCTTCCAGCTCTCGCTGCATGACGTGGCCACCAATTTGAAGGAAGCGGCGAAGACCACACGGGGCTTTATGCGGTCGGAGTACAAGCCCAGCCTCGTCGTTAAGGTCGACGCGCTGGAAGGGATGAACACCGCAGACGGTCGACGGCAGATCCTGGACGATTTTGTCCGCAGCTCTGACGCCGGGGAGCCCTGGGTCGTGCCGGCAGAGCAGGTCGACGTGAAGGAAGTGCGGCCGCTGACCCTCTCGGATCTCGCGCTGGCCGATTTTGTAAAGCTCGACAAGGCGACGGTCGCCTCCATCCTCGGCGTGCCGCCGTTCGTGCTGGGAGTCGGAGAGTTCAAGAGAGACTGGTGGAACAGCTTTGTCTCCACCGAAATCATGAAGGACGCCTTGGGCATCCAGCAGGTGCTGACGCGCGGCCTCGTCGAAGATCCGCGGCAGTTTTTCCGCTTCAATCCCCGGAGCCTGCTCAACTACTCGATGGAAGAGCTGGTCAAGGCCGGGGCCGAAATGGTGGACCGCATGGCCATGAGGCGGAACGAGTGGCGCGACTGGATGGGCCTTGAGCCGGACGACGAGATGGACGAGCTGCTGGCCCTGGAGAACTACATCCCCGCGAACAGGCTCGGGGATCAGAAAAAACTCACGGGAGGTGAGAGCTAATGAAAAAGCTTGATTTGAAGCGCACAGCCTACGCGCTGGCCAGCGTGGACGGGCAGAGCGCGGAGCTGACCATGTACGGCGATATTTACGAGAGCCGCCCCGTGGACTGGTGGACCGGCAAGCCGATCGAGGGCGAGTTCATCCTGCTGGATGACTTCCTGGCAGATCTCCGGGAAATCGAGGGCGCGCAGAGCCTCCTGATCCGGATGAATTCCTACGGCGGGGACGCGAATGTCGCCAATACCATCCACAACCGCCTGCGGGAGCTTGCCCGGGGCGGGATGAAGATCACCTGCGTGGTAGACGGCGTGGCCATGAGCGGCGGCAGCCTCATCATGTGCGCGGCCGATACCGTGGAGGTGAATCCTACCTCGATCATTATGATCCATCGGGCGTGGCGCAGCATGTATGGGGGTTACAACGCGGACGAGCTGCTGGAGGCCGCGGCGCAGATGGAGGTTTACGACAAAATGCAGGCCTCGATCTATGAGCGCAAGACCGGCCTGAGTCAGACGGAGATCCTCGGGATGATGTCGGAGACCACCTACATGACCGGGCGCCAGGCCGTGGAGAAGGGATTTGCCGACAAGCTGATTGAGGACGCGGAACCGCTTGCCATCGCCGCGAGCGAGGACGGCCACTGCATCTACATCGGCAGCCGGAAGCTGCACCTTGCCCCCGGCATGACCGCCCCGGCGGCCCTGCAGCGGATGGAGGCCCCGGAAACCTGGCGCGCGAGGATGCGCGCAAAGCTGAAAGGAGTATGACATGCTGAAAAGTCTGATTCTGGCGAAGAAGATCAAGACCCAGCGCGAGGAGCTGGAAACGCTCCAGGCGAAGGACGCGACCTACAAGGCGCTCAAGGACGATCTGAGCGCCGATATTGAGGCCGCCCAGACCCAGGAGGAGCGCGAGGCCGTGGAGGCCGCTGCCGACGAATACGACAAGGCGCTCGCGGATCACAACGCGGCGAAGGCACAGCTCACGGAGAGCATCGCCGCCCTGGAGAAAGAGCTCGACGAGCTTGAGAAGCCCATGCCCGCCCCGGCCAAGGCCGGCGCGGAGAAACATAACGAAAGGATGAACACCGCTATGATTTCCCTCCCCACCAATATCCGGACGCTGGCCGCGGGCATCCGTGTCCTGGACGTGCTGCCCCAGGCCAGCCAGCAGGCCATCATGGCCGATCCCGAGACCACGCAGTTTCTGGCCAATGTCAGAGATCTGGCCAAAAAGGCACAGGCCAGCGTGACCGGCGCGGATGTCGGCATCCCGACCAACATCCTGCCGCTGCTGACCGAGAACCGCTACCGTTACTCCAAGCTCTACAACCGCGTCATGGTCCGCACCGTGCGCGGCGAGGCGCACCAGCCGATCGCCGGTCTCGCCCCCGAGGCAATTTATATGGACTGCTGCGACGCACTGAACGAGCTGAACTTCCAGTACAGCATGGTGCCGGTCACCTGCCGTATGCTGGGCGGCTTCGTCATGGTGTGCAACAGCCTCCTGCAGGAGACGGACTTCGACCTGCTGGCCGATCTCATTGAGATGATGTCCCAGTCCCTGGGCTATGCCAAGGACAAGGGCATCCTCTACGGCAAGGGCGGCACCTACGGGATGCCCCTCGGCATCGTGACCCGCCTTGCCCAGCAGTCCAAGCCCGACAACTATCCCCCGAACGCCCCGGCCTGGGTCGACCTGCACGAGAGCCACATTCTGACCATCGACGGCAACAGCCTCGACGGCGCCGCCTTCTGGGCCGCGCTCAGGATCGCGGCCGGCAACACCTTCAGCCGCTACGCCCGCGGCGAGGTCAGCTGGGTGATGAACTCTAAGACCTATGCCTTCCTCGAGAGCAAGGCCATCGCCACCACGGCTGGCGGCCAGTGGGTCGCTCTGATCGGCGGCAGACTGCCGATCGTCTCCGGCCAGATCGACGTGCTGGAGTTCCTGCCGGACGGCGACATCATCGGCGGCTACTGGCAGCTCTATCTGCTGGCGCAGCACGAAACCACCGTGCTCG
>Ga0310691_10001602_pt1 | contig 33970 bp, 35 predicted proteins | sample 176DNAGHGlowgp2_FD_203887 | JGI IMG/M metagenome (GOLD analysis project Ga0310691, IMG submission 203887) | Sheep rumen microbial communities from Palmerston North, Manawatu-Wanganui, New Zealand - 1766 DNA GHGlow gp2 (v2) (version 2) | ecosystem: Host-associated > Mammals > Digestive system >... | reverse complement strand
TTGCGTGTTTATATATAAATAGTCACATAAATCAAAATGTGTTTTGAATTTAGAAGCTTTCTAAATAAGTCTCAGTTCCTCCACGGAACTAAAAGATTCCGTGGCTTCCCTGAGACGTTTTTGGTGAAACTGTCGAACGGAACACCGACAGCGTCACCGTATTCGTTAAAGAAATAGTTATTGTTCATTGATAAAAAGTTTTTCATATAATTAGTCGTTTTTTTTTTTGTAATTAATTGATAATGAGGTTGTTAATATATTTTGAAAAAAAATCTTACCGAAAATGTGATAGTTTCGAAAAAAATGTAGTATATTTCCGATCAAAGGAAAAATAGTTAATGTTAGACAAGGAAAAAATAACAGGAGGAAAGTGGGAAAAATATTACAACCTACCTGAAATACAAGACATAAGGCACAAGATTATTGAAAATTACACCAACAAACTTATATTTCTTGAGGAACCACATGAATATTACCTAGAAGGTGTAAAATACATGTGTGTATCCGACGTGACACATCTTTTCAAACCAATAGATAGTGAGGAAATGGCTGAAGGTTGTGTTAGAAGATGGCAAACGGAACAAGATCCGTCGTATAAATATTATGGTATGACAAAGGAGGAAATTCTCGCAAAATGGAAGATTAAAAGTGACAATGCTTGTGAATTTGGGACAAGTGTCCACGAATTCGGAGAGAGCATGTTCTATTATATGACAGGACAATATGATAAAATTCTTGACGAGTGTGTGGGTAAGTTCGATGAAAATGGACCAAAGCCTTCAAACCCCCAGGAAGAAGCCATCGTGAAATTCTGGAATGACTTACCGGAGTGTTTCGTTCCTGTGTTAGCTGAAACAAAAGTTTTCAACAGTAACGGTATGCAGTATGCTGGCACTTTTGATATTCTATTCTACTATGTAGAAACTCCAGAATCTCCAAATAATGGCTTAGTCATTTTTGATTACAAGGGATTAGACGTAAACGTTCCCATACTCACAAAAAACGGTTGGAAAACGATGGGTACTGTGAAAGAAGGTGATATTGTTTTTGATGGAGATGGTAATGAAACAAAAATAATACACACTTCAGACGTACATTATAAAAAGTGTTATAAAGTGTTTTTTGATAACGGAGCGTCTGTTGTTGCGGATGCTGAACATAATTGGCAAATTACGTTTACAAGACTTGGTAATGAAAAGAAAATCGAAAAGATTATGACAACCGAGGAATTGTTTGATTATATGAATACACACAACAGAAAAGACACAATAAATATTCCTAGAATAAAGACATTCAAAGGTATTAACAGTGAGCATAAAATTGAAATTGACCCATATATTCTTGGTGTTTGGCTTGGTGATGGTCATTCTTCTTGCGGTATGGTAACTAACATGTATAGTGAAATATTCGATGAAATTGAGAGTAGAGGCTTTGAATTGGGTGATGATGTTTCAAAAGGGGGTGCGGGAAAAGCTAAATCAAGAACTGTTTATGGTTTGTCTACTTTGTTAAAAAAATATAATCTTATAAACAACAAACATATTCCGTTTGAATATCTCTTAGCTTCAAGAGATAAACGGTTAGAGGTGCTTAAAGGGTTTATGGACACAGATGGGACTTACAATAAGTGCCGAAAAAGATTTATATTATCAACTACAAGAAAAAAACAAGCATATTTTTCAATAGAATTACTATCGTCTTTAGGTATTAAATCTACATTAATAAAATGTATTAAAAATTGTAATAATAAAAAAATTGAAGGGTACGATGTAGCGTTTACTTCACAAGAATATCCATTTTTAAAAAGAAAGATCCAAATAGAGCATCCAAAATGTAATCGTACAGATTTCATTAACATAAAGAAAATCTGTCCAACTGATACAATACCAACAAGGTGTATACAAGTTGATAGTTTGACACACACCTTTGTTTTTGGTAGAGAAATGATAATAACGCATAACACGAATGAGGATTTATATAAGAATTTCAAGGGGCAAACACTCCTTGAGCCGTTTGATGACATGTTGGATATGAATGTATCGTATTACACACTACAACTTTCGTTATATGCTATACCGCTTCAGAATCTAGGAATGAATGTGATTGGAAGACGTTTGATATGGGTGCGTCCTGATGGTAACTACGAGAAGGTTAAATTAGAATCTGTTTCGGATAGGTTACGTCAAGCACTGAACATACCTTCAAAAGAAGAAATTGTTGAAAAGAAATTATTATAAGCAAAATTTATATACTACTATGTGTTACAAACAAAAACAAGAAAACACACGCTTGACACTCGAAACTTACGGAAACGTCTACCGTTTCGAAGCAAACCATTGCGACAGTGACATGGACGAAATGCTTTACGCGTTCTACGGGTTGTTGACTGCTGCGACATGGAGTCCGATAACAATTCTTCAATCAATGAAGCAATTTGCTGACGATCGTCTGGAATTATTGGAAAGACATCAAAATTCGGAGGAAGAAAATGAGATTAATTGAAAATGAGGTGCATGAATATGTACAAGAACCGGGTATAGACGGCGTTTACAAAAGTATCAGGAATTCAGCGGCAACGTGCTACCAAACAGACGTAACCCAATCCAAACTCACGCCTAAGGAATTCACTGAAAACGTTATTCTGAAAAAAGGGCACGGACGCGCCTTGGAATTCGGAACCGTTTATTTGAAAATACCAACTTCTGAAAAATCTTTGGGAAAATATCAAGAAAATCCGTATACAAAAATAAACTACGAGAAATTAAGTGGTATATTACCTTCTTATAATGGTAATCGCGTACATTCAATCAGCTATGTCACAACAAACATGCGTGTCATTATGCAAGGTGACTATCAATCGGATTATGACGCTTGGAAAAACGGTTACAACAAGAATTGGCTTGACGATTTGAAATACTGGTGCGAACCAACTGAATTCCATCCAAAACGCCGTACGTTCGGCATGCTCCTTTCAAGAGGCGCATCTGACGATTTGAGAACACACATAACATTATCGTCAATGTGTGAAAGCACACGATGGTGTAATTATTCAAAGGGGAAGTATGGAAACCAGCTCACGGGTATCAAACCGTATTGGATAGACTTCAAAACGAAGGAGCCTGTGGAGGTGAAGACGTATGGGGATGGCTCAATAGATGATGAGCAAATAAGAGCATTAGATTATGACGATTACCAATTTATTACGTCCATGGGTCGTGAGGAAATGGAGTACATGTGGCATGCTGAGGTTGGTTTGCAAGCACAGCAATTGAAACGCCTTTTTCCTCTTTGGGGTAAATGTGAACTGAGACTCTGCGGATTCGATGACGCTTGGGACAATTTTATGTGGCGTCGTATTGATGAACATGCGGATCCAGAGTGTAAGAAAATTGCTGAAATGATTCAAGATTTGAGAAACAAGAAATAATAGAAAAAGCGAGTCAGAAACGGCTCGCTTTCTTTGTGGTTGCATCATGCACGGCTTGATAAACAGTGTTGTAAACACGATGTCTGTACCGTTCGAAACGTTTCTTATATATTGAAAGTAGTTTTACTCCCAAGCGTTTTGCTTCAGGTAAAGCCAAATTTCCTTGCTTTACCCCGTAAAGTGCCGCCTGAGCGCTTTTAACAAACAAGTTGATATACCAAAGGTAATCAATGTCAAACGTTTTCTGCGTGCCTTTTATGGCTTCCTCCAAATCATTCAGTTTCGTGATTCCTTCAAGATTTTCAACAAGTAGTTTCACATATTCAGACATGTTGTATCCTTGCGGTTGTATTTCTTCCATTTGTTGTTTAACGTACTTGTATGTTTGCGAAAGCCTTGCCTCGATTTCGTTTTCCTGTAACTGTTCAATCATCCACAAGCATTTTTCGTGTTCCTTGTCATCTATAATTCCAGTGTTGACGGCTTGATTGTACCCGTATTCTCCTACGCCGCGTTTCCCTGACGCCATTTTTTCGTGTTGTACTACATGAACCAGTTCGTGTACAATCGATGACTTTCCCTCTTCTTCCGAAACGTCGTTCAATTCGTCCACGTTAAGGTGTATGGAACCGTCTGAATAAAGGGCAGCCTTATAATAATCGTCACTTTTTCCTTTCTCTACTACAAACGTCATACGCTCAGGAAAGCCTTCAAATTCACTGGTGTTCACGACAAACTCTTTATTATACGATGCGTTTCTACGTGCAAACGTGTTCTTGACATATTCCTTCCAAATCTTATTTACAAGTTCATCAGGAACCTCATCGTCAGTAAAGCCCATACGTTCGTTTAATTGTTTTTGTGTGTTTTCAAACGGGTTTCCAATTTGCTGCCAGTTTGCATCAAACCATTTTCCGTTCTGTTTGTTGTATATGCACCAAATTGGCGTCTCTTTGAACGTGTTAACGACTATCGCGCCGTCTTCCCAGAATTGTCCTGCATAAGGATATTTTTGAAGTGCTTGTACCAATGAAAGTCGTTCTTCGTTTGTTTGATAGTCATAAAGTTGATTCCTGTCAATTAAACAATGATATGTGTATATTCCAACATTTGAGTTGTCGTTTCCAATTTGTTTGCTACCCCAGAAATATATTCCAACATCATTGTTTTTTGAATACGAGTTCGGTTTACCTTTACGTATTAATCCGTCTTTTATGGCGTGTGAACTGTCATGGCGCAAAACAACTTTGTTATTGAATTTGAACAAAGCGTTTTCGAATTGTTTATGTTCTCTCTCAAGCGTTTCGTTGTCTTTTTTTTCGCCCAAGAAAAAATCACCGTATTCGGTATTTTGATACTCCGGGTATATCACCATTTCGTTTTTGACATTTTCAGGGATGCTATCCGTGTTCAATCCGGTTCCGTCAGGATTCTCTGTATATCGAACGTCGTATGTCTGGTTGCCGTGTTTTTGAACCTTGTCTTTGCTTATCATAACATAAAGGACATGCTCTTTTTTTCTCTTGAAGAATGGCCAGTACGTCACCTTTCCGATGTTTATGTAATTCGAAGCGTTTTCCATGTTTAAATGATTTTAGGGCGTAACGGAGTTCCTTTCCTTATTTTCGCCATATTTTCAACCAATTCAGCGTCTCGTTTGGCGACTTCATACGGTGATAGTCTCTGAAGACGTTCTTTCAATTCAGTAATAGCATTGTTTTTCTCATCTTTACTGAATTGGATAAGCATATTATAGTCCATTTGGAGAGGTGAATTCAAAAGGTTGATATTACCAGAGAATTTACCTCTTATAAACGCCAACGTTTCCGCAGCGTTCGCAAGGAAAATCTGTGTAACCACGGCTTTTGCCGCGTCGTTCAAAGCCCAATAATGCTTCATGTCCAACTTTATCTGGTCTGGGGACAGGTAGACGTCTGGATTGGCTGCGGCACAATCGTCTTCTTCTCCGGGTGCCACGTCGTAGTACGTATACCAACAGAAGCATTGTGGTAGTTTACCGAAACCACCTAGTCTATCAAAAAGTCCACCGGGTACGTTTGATAAATGAACGATGTGTTCCCCTGTTTCCATTGCGGTGACTTTATATGTGACTTGACAGCCAAGCCAACTATTCATTTCTTTCATTTGTACGGACGACAAAGCAACTGAAAAATTTGAAAATGCGTAAAACGGTAAAAAATAACCGAAGCCGTTTCCAGCCCACGCTGCGGCTGCCGAAGCTCCCATTTGGAACATTGGTGTACCACCTCCATAAGCCCCGAAGGTTTCATTCAAAAACGCAGGATCACTTGTATTTACTGAGAATCGAAGCACGTTACAAATTTGTCTTCCTGCTGGAATCACATACGACTGCTGTCCCGGGACAATCTTGAAATAGTCCTTCTTCAATTCCCATTTTGTGCCGTGTTGCTGCAATCCCACAAGGTGTGAGAAGTAGTCTGAATAATCTCTGGACAAGTCAAGTGTGCGTGTTGAGAATGCGAAGGCAAGTTGTGAATTTGTCATGAGATTTTTACCATAGAAATTACTCCAATTTGCTTCAATAATAAAATTCAACACGTATTGGTTGTATGATAACATGGCTCTTTCCAAAGCCGAGCACAAATTTTCTTGTGTCAGCTCCACGGTTCTAACGGGTGCCCCAAACGTCGTTCGAGCCAATTCAAACAAATCCTTAATTTCCTGTGTGATTTCCATTATGTAAAAACACTTTCTTAATAAATAGTTTTGTTTTCCAAACCAAAACGCACCATATTCAGATAAAGTTCATATGGGTGGATTCGTTTATTTGATTTGTGACGCAGAGAAAGAGTTGTTCAAGATTGGTGTAACGACTGGTAGTGTTGAAAAGCGTATAAAGGAGCTTCAAACTGGAAACGGTGACGAACTGCACGTCGTTCATGTTCAGGAAACCGACTACCCTTTCAAGATGGAAGCTATGCTACACAGGAAGTTTTATCCAAAACAGAAACTGAATGAATGGTTTACGCTTGAAACACAGGATGTTATTAATTTTCCGAAACATTGTGACAGGTGCCAGGAAATTATTGATGCTTTGAAAGACAATCCGTTCTTCTAACAACAAAACTATTTATAAGTAAAGATTTATAAGAATAATGGCACTTACTTTTCATATAAACAAGGGAGCCACACTTCCAGCTCTAAAAATGGAGGTAATTAACGACGGTAGAAACGACTTCTGGAAATGCTACCTCGCGTTGCAAGCGACATATCCCGGGGCTGTTACGTTCTCTATGTGGAACGCTGACACTGGTATATACAAAATAGCAAACGCGCCGTGTAACATAGTGTACGACGAGGATGGCGGTTGTGAGGAGCGTTATTTCATACAGTACGAATGGAAACCGGGTGACACGGACGAGTCAGGAATTTTCAACGGGCAATTCAAAATATGTTTCAACGACAATGTGGTTGCGGACGGGCTGACGTTTCCAAAGGGGGACTTGGTGGTACCCATCGGTGAAGATTTAGTAATTTCAATTGGCAATGCCATGAAAGTTTTTTGAATAATAATTTAAATTGTAAAAATGAATATAATTCTAAGTGAAAACAAAATAAAAAAAATAATAAACGAGGCTTTACAAAAAGTTTTGTCTGAGAATGCCGAAGGTGAAGAAAAATACGTGAATTGGGAAGAAGTGGTACCCTATTGGAATTATGGTATGGAATTTGTCGAAAAAAACGAGAGAAAAAGTGATAAGATGGGTATACCGCGCGATTGTAGGTGTGAATTGTGTCAAAAACCGTTATCAAAAGGATATAAAACACTCTATTACAAAGTCCCGTCTGAAAACGAAATTGACGATAGAGGAAGTGCGTCAAGATATTATTTGAATCAAGTGCCTGATTCAATACCTGTTAAAATCGGAAACACTTGTTTCAAGGCTTTCGCTAAAGCCTTCCAAGATGTTTATAACGATAAAATTTAAAAAAAAAATGTGTGCTAATTTTTTACATGATAAAAAGTTTCAGTTGATTTTTGTCGGGATAGCTGTCATTACTGTTGGCTTGTTAAGTTTCTACCTTGGAAGAAAAACGGTTAAAGAAGGTGAGACACATACTGAAATTGTATATGTTAAAGGTGAAACAATAACAGATTCAATACCATATCCTGTACCACAATATGTCATAAAGCCAACAGATACAGCAGACATAATCAGGAAATGTGTAAAAGATGGTATCTATGCTGAACTTTTTCCAGAAAGAGTCGTAACTGAATATATCGAGATAACTAAAGAGGATACGACTGACATTATCCGTGATTGGGGTACGAAGCGTATGTATTCAGAAACACTTTTCGACATCGACACAGTTGGAAAATGTGTTGTTGACGCTTCGGTACAGTACAATAGGCTAAGTCTCATTTCATATAGTTACACACCAATAACAAAAACGGTTACAATAACCGAGAGACGTGTTAAATTTTTCAGCCCGTATGTAGGCTTTGGCGTGTTGATTAAAAACGACTTTTCAGATTACATGAATTTAATGCCTATTCTTAATGCAGGTTTCTTTATAAAGGAAAGGTATGGTATAAACTTACAATACGTAAAAGATTTTGGCACAAACAATAACATATACGGTGTTTTATTGCAATATAAATTCTGATGTTTTAAATAAGACAAACGCCCCTCGAATTATCGGGAGGCGTTTTTTATGATTTTTTGCTATTCAATTGTTTTAGATTGTACCAATATAAGGTTTTCTAGAATATCCACCTTTTCTCATTTTGGTGGTTTTCTTCTGTGTCTTGTTTTCGGTTGCGTCAATGGTTGAACCAGTTGTCTCATTCATTTGCTCCGTTTCAGACGGTTGACTCATTTCAGGCTGCATTTCAGGTTGTTCGTTACCCATTGGCGTTGGTTGTTGTTCAGTCTGTTCCATATCCTCTTCGTTTTCGTCGTTTTCAACCTTGTCCATGATGTCTGCAACGTCTTCTTGCGATAGTCCGTCAACGGCTTGCTTGATTATCATTCCAGCCACGTATTTGGACAGTTCGGCGTCTGGTTTCGGAAGTCCTTCATTGTAATTCCTCAAACTCTGGCTTAATTTGCCTGTAAGTTGTTGGATATATTTTTTAGGGTCTTCATCCTCGTTTGCTTCCACACCAGCATCAAAATCTGCCCCGAATTCTTCTTGTGGTTCTTCTTGTTGTGGCATTTGTCCCATTTCCTGATCAAAAGAGCCACCACCGACGGGCGTGTTCATTTCCATGTCGTTATCCATCGGTGGTAGTTGTGGCTCGGGTGATGGTACACTCAGTACCTTTCGTTCACTCAAACTTTTTTTTTTCCGGCTTCGCCAGTCATGTTTGCAACGAGTTTGTCGACTACTGAATCGGTGAGCATGTCAATGACGCGTTCAGTGTACGGATCGCCACTGTGTCCGATTTCGGTACCATAAGGTTTGTCACCTTTTACGGAATCGTCGTCCCATTCCTTGCCGAACTTGCTCGGTTCGAAATTCGAAGGAAGTGTCATGGGTTGTTTTTGGTATGCCGGGTGTTTTCCGAAGACATCAAGCTTGTTTTCCTTGACAAGATGCTTCTTGAGAACTTTCTTAACCACGGATTCCAATACATAATCCATATCGTCGCGGGTTTCATAGTCAAGCACTTCATCTGGTAACATGTCTTCTCCACTGTTGTCGATTGGCTCGAAATCGTCCATATCATCACGAGTTTCATAGTCAAGTGCCTGATCGGGGAGCATTTCCTCGTCGTCCACAAGCATTTGTCCGCCGTCTTCGGTGGGGAGTCCTGTTTCTGAATCTATTTCAACTTCCTCATTAACTTTGTCGTCAAACGGTTCCATATATTCTTCGGCGTTTCCTGTGTGTTGGTTCATATCCTCAGAATTGTATACAGCTTCGTTAGTCACTTCAGGTTTCTCGTCATACGGCGCACTGTCACCGATTTCGGTTCCATGGGTGGTATCCATATAGTTCTTGTCTTGACTCCACGCCAACACTTTTTCGGCTTGCTCGTTTGTTAACTTAAGTGTTTTTGGTGTGCTCTTGCTGTAAGTTTTGTCGGCTTTCTTCGGATCTTTCGAATTTTCCTTCATCTTGTTGACTTGGTCAACCGACATGGGTTTCTCGTTGTAGGTGTCGTCTGAATCCTTTGGTGCTGGAGCGTTTTCTTTCATGTTGTTGACTTCCTTTTCTGAAACTGGGTTTTCCTGATAGGCATTTCCACCATCTTCGTCAACGTCTTTGTTACCGAGTTGCAAAGCTTTACCTTCAAGTTCCTTACCTTCAGACAGTATATAGTCAACGTTGTTCATGAGTTGGTTGAAACGGTTGATTTCCTGGCGCATCTCCTTGGTTTCGTTGATTTGCCATTCAGCCGGCTCGATAGGTTTGTCGAGAACCACTTTATTTTTCTTTTCTTTGGTGGCATAAGCCTCGTTCAGGGACTTCATCTTCAATCCGAATTGCTTGGAAGCGATGGTGTAAGTCGGATATTCGTATTGCTTCTTGTTCATATATCCGCCGATATAGTCATAGTCTTCGGCGAGAATTTCGGTGTCTTTTTTTGGGGCAACCTTGATATAGAACTTGTTGCATTCTTTGATGATACCGTACGTGTTGCCGTCTGGGCCAACCTGATGATAAGCCACGTTGGAGTTTCCGTTGTCGTGTGACTTGCTCTCATTCAAACCATAGCCCATGAGTTGCTTCATTCTTTCGATTTCATTCTCCTGGGTTGTAGGATTATAGTTGTTAGTCATTTTTGATTCTTTATATATAAAACGTTATTTACAACATAAATAGTCAGTTGAAACAATTTTGGAATTGAGTTTCGTTCACAATGACGATGTGTGCTTCATTTACTGAATTTTGTCTGTCGTAGTTTCGGTTTATTGCGTTTACGATTTTGTCCAGATAACCTTCGGCACGTAATATTTTCCAAATAAGGTTCCATGGAGATAGTTCACGTTCTTTAGTATTAAGCGCCTTTTTCCTTTCAGATTTCAGTTTGTTAAACAGTTTGTCAAGTTTTCCGGAAACGACGTCACATTTTTTCAAGTCTTTTTCGCCTTTAAGTTTTCCAACCAGTTCATCTACGTCGTCCATGATATCCACGGCTTTCCGTTCAATCTTGCCATAATCCACATCTTCATCGCTCATTTCTTTCGGCTTCGTCAGCCACTTGTTCTTGTTCAATGAATAAACGCCACCTGCTTTTGAAGGATTCTTCGAGTCTTCCACATACATTTCAACTGGAAAACCGAACACCTTCAATTTCGGATGCTCCTCTTTCCAAAGGTTTTTCTTCGCGTCGAAATAAGATTTTACAAAATCCTTGTCTTTGTATACTTTTGAATAGTCCATAATGACATGGACGTCAACGTCCGAGAAATCGTTCCAGTTGTAGTTTGCCATCGAACCAGTGACTACAACGTCTTCAGGTTTAACCCAACGGATATCCAGTGTATCAATGAAATCGTCAGCCAAATCCATCAGTTTCAAACGTACCCTTGAATCCAGCATGTTGTTATGCCAGAAATCGGGGTTAAGTTTACCTTTGGGTTTGAAGTCGTCTATTTCCGTTCTCTCAAGATTCTCAAGCATTGTGGTTTTGTATTTTCTTACTCTTTGCCGCCATCTTGTTCTGCTTATTCAGGTTTTGCTTCATAACCTTTACCGTACACGAGTTCGTACTTATTGATGTCTAGTTTTTTGTCGATATCAGCCAATTGCTCGTTTCGACTCATGAACTCACCTTCTTTATCGACGTTTGTTGGATAGGTACCGTTGTCGCTCCAGCCTTTGCCAAATGTGTTTTCGACTTTACTGTCATCATACCCTGCGGCTTTGAGTTGCGTTTCCCTTCCAGTCCACCCATCTTGGGTTTCGTATCCGTAAAAATTGAAAAAGTGATTGTAATCCATTTTGTTTACAGTTTCTTTATAATTAGGCACAAAAAAGAAAAACGCCCTCCAATCAGGAAAGCGTTTCGAAAATTCCACGTTTGTGTTTCTTAATTGTTGAAAACCTCACCTGCCTCCAGCATTTCGGCAATGTCGACGAGTGCCGTATTTTTGCTATACGTCTTCGATTTCACGCTTTCAAGCAACGAAGCCCATCTTTCTTTTTCAGAACCTTTAGATTCGGACAGTTCCTTTCTTATCTTGGAAATCAGGTTGTCGCGTGTCTCATTGAAAACGCGTTCCGCTTCCTTGCTGTTTCCGGAAACGGATTCAACCAGTCTGATTTCGTCCTCGTTCAACTCTTCGCCGTATTTTGACGATAGAGCCTCATAAGCTTCGTCTACAGACGTTTTTACTCCGTCGGAATAGTTTTCATTAATTTCGGTGTTCCTGTCCCTCACGCATTCCGAAAGACGCCTCTTCACATGTGAGTATTCGCAAATGTTACGCAAGTCAAGTTTGTTTGTAATGACGTACTCAATGTCCTCGTAGAGTTCAATGTCTTCTGGAGATGTTTCCACGTTTTCGTTGAGCCCGAGTTCACGAAGCGTGTTCAATAGTTTCACGTTGTTTTCCTTGAGTTCCTCGATTGTGTGCCTTTCAGTCAACGAAACGGCTTCGTTAACATAAGCGTTCGGGTTTTCCACGCCAGTTGGATTCAAGAAAGCGTTGTACGTTTTGAATTCTGATAGTAGTATGGGATTTGACTTGATTGTGTTCACGACTTTGGCAATTTTATCCTTGTCGTTTGCATACAGGTTTTTCGTGTTCGCCTCAAAAATCGAGTAAAGCATTCCGAAGTTCCTGCTCTCCCCGAAACGCATCTTGTCCATACCATCTTGTGTAGACATTTCCCGAGCCATTTCGTCGAACAGCTTGTTGGCTTCACGGCGGCTGTGTTCTGCGACGTCGAATTTTCCGTCTTCGTATTGTTTAAGTGCTGACGACATCAATGTCATCGCTTTTTCCAGATTGTCTTTCTCTTCCATAACCGAATTGAATTTTAGCCTTTATATTCTTGCCAATCGAAAGGTTCGCCAGCATCAAATTCCTCATCCTCTTCCTCATCGTCTACCTCGTCTTCGAACAGCCCCATATCATAGTCTTGATCAATTGAACGCAAAAAATCTATCAATTGGTTGCCGTCAAAATAATTATACACTTCCTGAAGCATATTCTCGCTACCAAGCTGACGTTCGGCGTCAATCCACTTTTCGTCCATTTCCCTATCGGCGAAGCCTTCGTTCAATTTGGTTTTGACAGCTTTTTTTACTGCTTCCTTAAGCAGTTTTTTGAAATCATTCTCGTTCAGTTTTATTTGTTTGTTTGTCATTTTCTGAAATTTTTTGTCTATAATTAGTCTTCGATTTGTTTCTTTGCTTTCACTGATTTGAGCCAATTGTCCATCGATTTCGACATTGAATTGATTTCCTCATTCACCAAAAACGTCTTGTCGTACAACGGCACCTGTTCAGACACGCCTTTCTCCCATTCTTTATACCGTTTCTCCAAAAGCTCTCGGTAGTGATTGGTTTTCTTTACTCTTTCGTCAAGTATTGTTTTTTTCCTTTCGGAAAGTTTCCTGTTCATGCTCCTGACAAACGCTTCAGCCAACTGTTGTTGTTCACCTCCGCCTTCGTTTCCGCTAGACGGCGCTTGTTCCTGAGCCCCACCGGTTTCACCACCTTCTTCAGCAGCCATGTCTCCCAAGTCCATGTCGCCTTCGGCACCTTCCACGTCCTCACCCTCTGGCATTCCCATATCCATGTCGCCTCCGAAAGCAGCCGCTCCACCACCACCTCCGGGCATTCCACCACCGTCATCTTGTCCACCGTCTGGTGACGATCCGTATTGTGCGCCAGCCTCACCGTAGATATTATCAACCTTGTCAAAGATTCCGGTGCGTTTGATTATCTGGTTAGTCATCTTCAATTCGGCACCAAGTGCGGCCTCAAGTCTCAATTCCTCAAGGTTGTCCGCAATCTCCTTCTCACTCCATCCAAGAATTTCTTTCCATGCCCTCGTCATGCTCATAATCGGAATGCCGTTTCCGTTGTCCATCACAGCGTCTTTAACTGTAGTAATTTTTTTCGCCAGATTTTCAATCTCCAGCATTTCAGCCTGACTAGACGGGTTATTCATCGAAAGCGTGAAATTCGTCAAGTCGTCTGTAAAGCCTAAAAATGCCAAATGTACGATACATGCTTTGTTAAGCTCTATCAACAAACATTGCTGTATCTTGTTCACACGCCTTGCAAAACGGACGTCCAGCAGTGAAAGGTTCTTTCCGTCGCCAGTAGCCTCCTCCATGTTGATGAACGGTTTAGGAACAGCCAAACCAGTCAAAACTTTGTTGAGTATGTATTTGATGTCGTCTATGGCTGTAAGGTTCTGTGCGGCAGGCAAAGTGTCAATGGGATTCGGAGCATCGTCCGTACGAGTTGGAATTACATAATCGTCTGAATAACAGAGTACATTCTTTCTCAAATCAAGCTGTCCTGTCAACGGATCAACGACTGGTGTGCGTTTGAATTCGTTTGCAACGCTGTCTATATAGGCTGGAACGTCGTCTTCATCGATTGAACCAACATTTATTTTGAACACCCTACGTTCCCAAGATCTTTCAAGTCTGTAAAGTAGCATTCCGTCTTCCATTTGAGACAGCATACGCCAGTGCCTCCTTGATTTTTGCAAAAGTGACATGCCATAAGGAAGCAAAAGTGAGTCATACAAAAGTCTGAAATGTGCGATTTGCCAATTCCAATATGGCGTGAATTCATTCTCGCCAACCCAGACAAATTTCGTGCTCGTGTCTTTTTCCAGTTCGTTATTTGACGGGTTCATGTAGTAGCCTTTGTACGGGTTGTCGTCCGTCATTCCGTCGTATCGTTCCATTTCGTAGACGGGGAGTTGCCTCCACCCCTTGATACCGTTGTTGATATCAATATCAAAAAGCATATATGTATTTCCGTATTTACACATACTTCTGGAAATCATTGGAAGTACCATGTTGATTTGCAGACGATTATACAACAAATCTTCAAGGATTTTCTTGATACGCTCCGATTTCGATTCGACGTTCACCATTTTGCCGCTGTTACCGACGTATGTTGTTTCCTCACTGTATATATCCAAAGCCGCTCCGATTTCCGGAAAACCGTCCATCAAGTCGGCGTCCCTGTACATCAAAACGACGTTTGATACGTTGAGGTACTGTTGATTGTCCAGTTCGTAGTTGGCTTTTCTCCATCTCCATTTGAGGTACTTGTTTTGTTTGAGTTCAAGTGCCTTGTTGTCGTATTCGTCCTTGTTGTGAGTGGCGAATATTATATCAGGGTTGTTTATTGTATATTTGTTGACTTGCCGCCTGGTGTAGTCCACGGGTATTTTGGTGTCCGTACCGAACAAACGGTTAATCCTCTGTATTGTCGTTAGTTTTTTCTGTTCTGCCATTGTAGTATGAAATCGTTAACTATAATTATGCTGATTAGATTGTTTCGCTTAAAATTTCCTCATCCGTAAACGCGTGTCCTTTCTTGGCATGCCCATCGATTATCAAGTCGGCAATCCTGTCTTCAACCAGATGCTCGATTGCCCTTATTACCGGGCGTGCGCCATATTCCTTTTCGCCTCGTACTTCGTTAAAAATTCTTTCAACAGTATTTCCAGTGTAAACATCGTCCGCGATTGAATATCCGGCGTTTTCGACACGTTTCCCTGTCTTTTTGAGTTCGTTTATGATGATACGGCGTATATTTTCGTCAGTTAGTGAATTAAAAAAAACAATGTTGCTGATTCTATTTAGGAACTCTGGTTTGAAACGCTTTTTCAGTGTTTTGAGTACCACGTCCCTGTCATAGTCGCCGTCATTGTTTTTAGTAAAGCCTACGCTTACGCCTCTATCCTCAATTTCTTTCATTCCAATGTTTGACGTCATTATGATGATGGTATCTGAAAAATCTACCATAATTCCTTTGTTGTCGGTAAGTCTTCCTTCGTCGAAAACCTGTAGGAAAACGTCGAAAACACCATCGTCAGCCTTTTCAATTTCATCTAATAGAACAACGCAATGTTTGTTTTTCTTCACAGCCTCTGTCAAAACACCTCCGTCATCATATCCTATATATCCACTGCTGGCACCAGTAAGTTTGTTTACACTAATCTTGTCAGAATACTCCGACATGTCAAGTCTGATCATGTTGCGCTCTGAGCCGTAGACTATTTCTGAAATTTTTTTTGCAAGATATGTTTTTCCGCAACCAGTTCTGCCAACAAAAATAAAAACCTGTGGCTTGTTTTTGTCAGTCAAACCAGAACGCTGTCTTTTAATGACTTTACATACAGTGTCCACCGCTTCGTCTTGCCCTATTACAAATTCTTTCAGCTTTTCGTTGAGTTTTGATAAATTAATAGTGTCGTCTTTTGTCAATTCCCAAACAGGTAGCCCGATTTTTTTCGAAATTGCTTCCATTAGATGTTTTTCGTTCAATTTGGTTTTCTTTCTTGATAGGTTCACATTTTTTTCGCGTTGTGAAATCTCGCTTTTTTTGGCTATTCTTTCTTTCATTAGGCTATCATACGTCTTATAATCGTCGGAATTTGTTGAAGAATTCACCATATTTATTTTCTTATCCAGTTCAGCAAGTTCTTCTTTCAGAATGGTGAGTCTTTCATCAGGTATTTCCGAAATTCGTTCAATAGAAGCTGCTGTATCAATTATTTCGCAAATTGTGCTTATTCCGTAATCATTCATAAAATGCTCGCAAGCATCCACTGTTTTTTTTATAAAATCTTTCGTTATTGTCACTTCATGGAAAATCTCATATTTCTCTTTTACGCGTTCGATAATCTCTATGATTTCACTTTTTCCTCGTTTTGGCATGTCTATTTTTTCAAAACGACTGTTAAGGATTTCATTTCCTATTATTGTTTTGGAATAACCTTCATATGTGGTTGTACAAATGCAAGGTATTCTTTTTTCTGAAAGTACTCTGTCAAGCAACATATCAGTAGACACTTCAGAAAATTTTGAATTTTGCCCGAGTATAGATTGTATGTCGTCTATGAAGAAAATGCAGTTGGCGTTTTTTTTGGCAATTTCTACAATTGTCTCATATTTTTGTTCGAAACCACCCCTATAACCAGTTCCTGACACCAATGACATGAAGTCAACCAGCATGAGCTGTCTGTCTTCGAACTGTTTCGGGACACTTCCGTCATTCAAAAGGTTTGCAATATGCATCACCGTTGACGTTTTTCCACTACCGACGTCTCCGACAAGCAACGCGTTGTTCCTGTCACGTTTCATCAATGTAGTGAAAACAGATTTTATAATCTCATCGTTTCCGATAACTTCATCAACATTTCCATTAGCAGCCAACTTGTTTATGTTTACAAGGTATTTCTCCAAATCACTGGTATCAGGTGTGTTTTTACCGTACCTTTTCTGTGACTTACGTAATTTCGTACCTATCAGTGCCGCATGTCGTTCGTCATTTTTTGTTTCAGTTTGCACAATTTCACTGTTTTCATTGTTTAAAATTTCATGTTGTATTTGTTTCACGGTAACGCCAAGCGCTGCCAATTTTTTTGAAATTTCCAAATCATACTTCATTATTAAACAAAGAAAATATGCGGATGAGATTGGTTTTTCGTTCTTACTAATACCGGCAATGCACTTATCATATATCTTGTCATATTGTGGCGTTGTTATTGGTACACCTCCAAACTTGTTAATTTTTTCAATGCACCAGCAGAATAGTTCATCCATGGATTCGGAAAGCATGAGACTTGAGAGTATCTTGTATGCTTCGCAATTTTTTGTTTCACCAATTGATAATATATAATGTTCGCCACGTATGTATGCTGAAGGATACATCTGTATGATTGTGTCCTTAAGTTTTGAGAAAACTTTTTTACATTCGTTTGTGAATTTGTAATTTTCGGTTAACATTGTATCATAATTAAACATGATTAATTTGATAATTTTGAAAACGTTTTCCAAAAAAAGTCTATTTATCTTAAACAAAACTTTTACAAAATGTTCAAATGGATTATTAAATTAGGTGATTGGTTATCAGAACATGCTTTTATTTGGCCATGGGATAGGGGATACCAATCGGCTACCCATCTTATTTGGGTTTGGATAACGTTTTTTGGAATGTTAATCATGGGGTGGACGCTATCAGATGTTACGTTAGGCTTTACAATTTTGATTGGCGGTGGACAAATTTTTGCCGTTATTCAAGAATTTGCCAGATGGTTGATTGTTAAATACACGAAAAACAGGAATGAAAATTTTAATCCTGGAAATATTTTTGCAAATATAATCGGAATTGTTGTTGGTGGACTGTTTGCGTGTGCTATCTGGGGCTTATTTATGTTATAATAGAACATCTAAATGATAGAAAAAGATAAAATATTACATTTTTGCGCAGGCTTTTTGCTTTCATATGTTCCATATGTTCTGCTCATGTTATTTTTTACAATAAATCCTTGGATTAGTCTGACAATTTCAACACTGGTTTCTTTAATAGCTTCGTTGGCTAAAGAAGTTGTATGGGATAAGATGATGGGTAAAGGTGTTATGAATTGGAAAGACTTCTATGCCGGATGCATTGGTGATGTTGTTTGTTTATTAATTGTTGGAATACTAATATTTGTTTAATAAAACTAAAATGTTCAGTAATATAGAATACGGTGAAGGATCACAGCCAATTTGCAAATTTTGGCTAAGCGAACCGATTGAAGTTAGAAACCTAGGTGCTGTTTACATGATCGTTGGTAAATTGTCAGACAATATGTCAAGAATTGACATATGGGTTGTGACAAAAGATACGGGACGTGTTTATTTAAACCCGTTAATGAAACGCGTGCAAAACCTTGATGGTGGGAATGAATTGCTGTCGTGTGTGAATGAAGTCATCAAACTCACACAGGACTATACGAAAAAATCAAGAGAGGAGAGTTATGTGAGTAATGACGGACTTTGGGAGTGTGTGCGGAAGATTGTTTCTGAAATGGTATACAGGAAATTAAACGAAAACAGAGTAAAGAATGACATCGGTAAACCGGCAAACAGCAAACATAAATAATTTCAAATCTTATAAGAAAATGATAGTACTTTTAGATAACGGACACGGCTCAAACACTTACGGAAAATGCAGTCCAGACAAACGGCTCATGGAGTGGAAATACGCCCGTGAGATTACGGAAGCGGTTGAGAAGCAACTCAAATCTGAAGGTGTGGACGTGCGACGTATCGTTACGGAAGATATGGATATCACGCTCGGTGAACGTTGTCGTCGTGTAAACGCATTGTGTACAAAATACGGTTCAAAAAACGTTGTGCTCGTCAGTGTGCACGTCAATGCGGCTGGAAGCGATAACAAATGGCATGATGCAAGGGGATTCTCCGTATGGGTTTCTAAAAAAGGAAGCACAAGCAGCAAAAACCTTGGAAAAATGTTTACAGAAGAGGCAATCAAACAAAAATTGATGGGTAACAGATGGATACCTGGGGAAAAATATTGGCAGGCAAATTATCAAATCATAACCAACACAAATTGTCCAGCGGTTTTGACTGAAAACCTTTTCCAAGACAACAAAGAGGACGTTGATTTCCTGCTTTCAAAAGAAGGTAGGGAAAAAATAGCAAACCTTCACGTTGATGTTATCAAGAAATATTTGAAAGGATAATCCTATGAAGAAATCTATCGTTGTCACTGAACAGCAATTACACCGTTTCAAAGGCAGGGTACTTAAGGAAGCATTCGCCGTAAACACGTCTCTCGTACGCAAGGTTTACGATTATGTGTCGAAAAACTATTCATACGCGAAATATGACGATATTGACGAAAACGGCGACGTTGTTGAGAAAATCGCAATACAAGTGCTTGGTTCAAACGGTGAACCAATCCAAACACTTTCTCCGCAAAAAATGCTTGACAAAATAGACGCCAAGTTTTCCGGTATTATAAAGGACGATACGGAACGAAGAAATTTTTTGAGACAGGTGCTGGCTGATTGGGTTGACGGGAATGTGACAAAGGAAGGAATGCTTTCAGTCAACTCGACTGGAATCTAAACAACGTTACTGGCAACGTGGAAATCGAACGCTTCTCTTGAATGAGAGGCGTTTTCTTTTTTGTTTTCTTTTGAATTTCCGTCATAATCTTTCAAATTAAGTAAAAATAAGATTAGAATAATGGCGAAAAAACAAATAGATGAACCAAAACCCGAACCTCGGGTTATTTTGGGCTTGGACGTAAGCACTGAGACGATAGGAATAAGTCTTGTGGTAAAAGACGATAACGGTACAATAATTCCCGTCGAAGTAACGCACCTTAAAATGAAGGTGCCAGACAAATACAAAGGTGCCGAATCCCTTTTCATGAAAAACGACATATTCCGTGAAAAGCTCGAAGAGTTACACTCTAAATACGTGATTGATAGTGTTGTCATAGAGGAGCCCCTGGTTTCCTCAAACAACGCGATTACAGTAAGCACACTTTTGAAATTCAACGGAATCGTTTCGTGGACGGTATATCATGTACTGAATGTTATTCCTGAATACATCTCAAGTTATGAAGCAAGGAAATACGGCATGCCGCAACTCATGGCTGTGCGAAAGCACAACAAGAAGGGTGAAACATATGACTACAAGAAAATCCGAAAAGCAATCAACAACAACGAGCTTGTTGAATTCGGGGCGTATCCTTTCGATGTATCAAAAAAAGATATCATATGGGGATATGTTTCAGAACGTTTCCCGAACATCAAATGGGTGACAAACAAGAAAGGCGAACTGAAAAAGGAAAATTTCGACGCTTCGGATAGCCTTATATGCATTTTGGGTTGGCTCAACAAACGCGTCTATGGTGATACGGAGCCTGAGATTGTGTGTTGTGCTGTGAAAGATTTCGTTGGCAAGAAGGTTATCGAATATACGACGTCTTTCTGTGGTGAAACCTTCACGAAACGGATAGAACTGGCAATTGAAACGAAACCTTTGGATAACGAAAACGTTTGAGAATGAAACACACGTCAAAAAAACAAAACGCCCCTCGAATTGTCGGGAGGCGTTTTTTGTAAGCGAAATGCCGAATCAATAGTTGTTCATCACGTAGTCAATGAGTTTTTGCTGATTAGTGCAATCCAATTCCACGAAAAATCTGTTCATGTCGCCTTTGCAAGCCCTGAATTTGTTCATGAAATGTTCTGGATTAGCACCCTCGAAAATACCCATCCATTCTTCAGGATTATGAAAGTTGAAGCACCAATATACCCACTTCGTAATTGGGCTATCGTCTGCCATACCTTCGTTAATGACAGTTCTAACAGACTCTTTGATAATCTTATTCAATTGTGACTCAGTAAGTTGTATCTTTTTCTTCATTTTTGTATGTTGTTTTTCTATTATTTTGCGGGAAGGAAAAATTTGTAACACTCTGCTCCCATGTCCTTCGGAAAAACGTCGTTCTTTCCTACAAGGGCTGGTTCTTCGCCGTCCATAGGAATACAGAAATCGCCAGCGTTCATCCCGTTGAGTAATTTACCATCAAACTGTTTCTCGAATGCTTGCATTTCAGCAATCTCGTCCTCGTCGTAGACGTCCATGTCACCGTTCACCAGATATGGCAGACAATAATCGGGTACCCAGACTTCGTAACCGTTTTCACCGACTTTCTCGACAAAATCGTCGTCAACGTTCTGATATCCATATTGTTTTGGCTGTTCTTCGTTTTCCTCGTTCAATTTGCTCTCTCCAATAGCTGTGTTATGTGCTTCGTAGTGAATAAATTTTTCGGATTCGTCCATTACTTCGTTAGCCCACTTAACCAAATCGAAAATGGCGGTACTTTCGTAGTCGTCTTCTGGGTCAGCATCACCGTATTTACGAACAATTTCCTGAGCAGCACTGTAGATAGTCTCAAGCGGTTTCGTGTCACCCCACCATACATACGACTCGTTGAGTGATTCATTGATTTCCATGTCATCCCAAGCTCCGTTCACAACCTCGTCGATAATCTTTTCGGCAATGAAACGGCGGAATTCCCTTGGGCTGTTCATCCTGTCCAAACCTTGTTGCTCTTTGGCGTACTTTTTGAAACAGTGCTGTTGGTATCGCTTCATGATTGAACTTTCCATTAAATGCTCCAAAGATAATTGGACATCTTTTTTGTAGAGTTTCATGCATGCTTTTGCAATCTGACGATACTCTTCGTAGAGTTCCCTGTCGTTCTCGGATAGGAAAATGATATAATCGATTCCGTCGGGATAGTCATAGATACCTTCGTTCAAAACTTTCTTGATGGATTTTTGTATGGCATTATCCAGTTTTGATTCCGAAACGTTACCTTTCCTTGAAGCATTCGCTTTTGCGGCAACGTCTCCGGGCTGTACTTCTTTAGGGTATTTGTTATAACCTTCAATATTTCTCAAGGCTGTCATGTTAATGTTGCTAGGTTCAAGTTTCCAGTCGGTTCCATATCCCCAACTACCTCTTGGTTCTGCAATGTTTATATCTTGGTTGAATTGTTTGTTAAGATATGGGTTCTCAAATTGGTATTCGTTTTTGCCGTCGTTACGTCTGCTGTTTCTTCTGCCAATCTGTTTATCCATCATGTCTTTTGCTCTGTCGTCCCAACGTAATTCTGGGTTTTTTTTAACCATGAACGTACCGTCACCAAATTCGATTGGCTGGAAGTTGTTGTTACCAAAGTCTTTAGTGTCCCACCCATTCAACCCATATTGTCTGTAATGATCGTTTTGGTTAACCACTTTATAAGTGTCGAAATCATCGTCGCTCATGTTGTACAAGTCGTTTTTGAAATCAGCGCTCCATTTTCCGTTTTTCAAACCACCGTGCTGTCTTGCAAAGTTCTTGAGTTTCTGGCTTTTGAATGATTCGTCCATAGTGGACAATTTGTTTTTCATCGTATCCAGTTGCCTTTTAAGTTCCGGAAGTTCCTCGTCAGTGGAACTGATTTTCTGACTCATGCTGCGAATTTTCTTTTTCATATCCTCAACAGCCTGCGCCTCTTTGGCTTCGTCAAATTCAATCTTGTCATTGTTCCAGTTTTCGTAGTAGCCTATGGTGTTGGCTGCCTTCTCCACGGCACTGCGAACGTTGTCGTCACTTTCAATGCCTTTCCACTCGGCGAACCTTTCGCAAACGGTGTCCAAAGCGCTTTCGTCACCATTGTACCACTCCTGCATGAGTTGAACGGCGTTTATTGGATAATTGTGCCCACTGTCGGCGTAATTCAACGCCCAATGCATCACGTCCTGTGACAAATCGTCGTAATCGAAGCCCTCATAAACCTTGTCAAAACCAGCTTTTTTCTTGAGTGCTGCAATTTTTTGGTGTATATTTTCAACCTCTTCGTCAGTTTCACAATCGTCAAGACTGTTTCTCAAGCGACGTATCTGTTTCCTGATTTCAGTTTGCTCTGGTGTGTCTTGCTTTACTCTGGAAGATTTTTCAAATTGGCTGTCGTATGGGCCCAAATCGATTTCTTCGTTGAGCAACGAGCGTATGGCTTCGTCGACCATTGACTCAACCACACTTTTCTTTATTTTGAATGATTTTTTCATCTTATATAATATTATTTGAAATTATTTCAATCAACATTTGTTTTCACCCAAATCATCGTAACTTCTGAATTGACGTTCTGGATTATCCAGTCGGTTGACATATCCGTTTTCCTCCATTGCGTACATAATATCCTTTATCTGGCTACAAACGTTAATAATTTCTTGTCTGATGTCTTGATTAATCACAGGGCAATCCGTTGCCACACTATACAATTCGCGTTTGGCGTCAATCAGTTTCACAAAGTATTCCGCAACCTTGTTCCTATCCTCGTTGATTAATTTTCTCAGGGCTTCATTGAGAGATAGTTTGCTTATGTTTTTTCTTGTTTGTTTCATCTAAAAAATGGATGTTTATAACAAATAAATAGTCCGCAAAACCAAACAAAAACGAGCAACAAACAAACGCCGATGCTCGCTAAAAATTCCAATAGTACTATCTGAAAAACTTATAATCCAAGTTCCGCCATCTTAGCCCTGATTTCAGGAATATTGAACGGATTGCAAACCTTTACGGTGTCAGCACCAGGCTCACTCCAAGGGGCGTCCATTTCTTTCAACCAAGGGCAAACGTAACCAATACCAATAACGTGCTTGAAATTCCACGCCGTTTTGTTACCAATTTTAAGAACTGCACTGTTTTGGAACTCTGTTGGTATTACGCCATACATGGACTCGTTGAAATTGCCAAGCTTGATTTTTATAGGTTCCGTTGTCCCTTTTTTGCATGCCAACACTGTGTTCGAAATATCCATAGCCTGAACGTCAACAGTGCCTACATACTCACCAGTCGTGTAATCGTAATATTCTTTATAACCTAACGCAATCAGATGAACTACAACAAACAACTTGCCGTCTTCCACTGAAAATTGCTTTTTTCCGTTTTGCTTGTTTTTCTTATCGTACAAGCTGAGTTTGTTCGAAACCTCATAACCCACTTTATACGACGTAGGCCCATTTTTCCAAGCACCTGAAGCCTCAACAGGTTTACGCCAAGAAAGACAATAATACACATTCTTATTGTCAAATTTCGTGCTACGGGGTTTGTTCGACAACGTTCCGTCTGGGTTTTTCTCACGGAAAATAATCGTGCCGCCATCCGCACTGTCAACCACACCATAGAAATATCCAGTGTTCTTTCCCGTAATCTTTTGGGCACCACTACGAAGGTAGAAAATGGTGTCGCCTGGTTTGAACGCCGTTTCGTTCCTAGGAATGTATTTCACCTGCTCAAAACTGTCAGGCGCCATGTATGCTTCGTTAACCTGTCCTACTATATTTCCAAACCAACTCATTTTTCAAATCATTTGTTTAACTTATTTGCAGATTTTGCGTAAATCGAATATTTGTTCGGGTTGCTTCTCGACAACTTCTCCCATTGTTGACGCTGTTCGTCCGGCAACTGGCTCAATTGATACGTTGTCATCTGGTATTTCCCGTTTGGTTGCTTGTACCTTTCAATCCACGACTCTTCCGCCTTATCTTTATCCAGATCAATCAAAACTGGCAAGTTCTCCTCATGTGCTCCAGCCGCCCTTACAAACTTGTCATAGTCCTTTGCCAAAAGCCACGCGCCATGATAAACGGTGTACCCGATGTTACGCGCCAATTGTTCCATATTCGAATAGTTGTTCCAAAGCCTGTTGTACGTGTTCTCAACCTCTTCAAGATTTGAACCTTTGATTGTGATTTGCGGATCATTCTCCTTTGCAACCATAGTGAACTGCCTGCCGTCGTCAGTAATCTTGACACCATCGTATTCCAAAACATTACCAGCTTTATGTTCCTGACTTTGTGTGGTATTATCTGAACTATTCATTTCCCTGTCATCGAATTCGCTCGCGTCTTCCTCGTCGTAACTTTCGTATTCCTTTTTCGCGGACTCAAACGCCGTTTTAGCCTCAACCCTATTCACTTCACCATCAAATCCTTCAAGCCATTCTTCGAACGATATCGTGCCGTTAGTCGTTTCCATAGCCTCCATAGCACTATCGAATAACTCATTGTTGGAACCGCCAGCGTTATCAGGCTGGATTTCGTCATCTTCCTCTTCCTCGGATTCTTCAGGAATATCGTAATCGAACAACGAACCCATGTCAATGTTGAACAAATTCCTCACAAAACCCTTGTTGATTTTCTGGTTCCCGGCTTCAGAGTCTTTTTGCGTCGCAGCCTTGTCTTTCTTCTCCATGCTACGCAACAACTCGTTCGTGTAGTCGTCCAAGCCATCATCCCCATAGTCGTCGTCATCCCAATCCTCGTTCAAACGGCTACGGAGCGTTTCTTTGACAGATTCCATGACAATTCTGTCCAATTGCCTGTCGTCAAGCCTTATAATTTGTTTTGCCATTTTATCAAAATTATTTCTTTCATTATAAATATCCACACAACACGAAAGCACAAAAACAAACTTTTTTGAAAAATTTTCACGAAAAAACGCCCCTCATATTCAAAAATGTAGTACGTTTCCGCTCGAAAAACCACCGATGATGCGGACGCCAGAAAAGGAATACCCGCTTAACTCGGAACGGACTAACCTCAAAATCAAAAACTTAGATATGTCAAAAGTCAGCAAAGAGGAAGTTGAAGCCTTCCTTCACGGTTCCAACCCCATGGAACATATTGTCAAGATAGAGTGTGGATACGACGATACGAAAGCGAAAGTCTACTATCGTGACGAAAACGGTAAGAAACAATGCCAGCTCGACGATTTCTACCCGTTTTGTTGGGCTAAACAAGACGCATCAAGACGCCTCTACAACGGAAACAGGGACGTTTTGAAAGGCGAAATGTCAAGATACGGCATCACATGCAAAGGGCTCCGCACAACCAAAGACGACGGTACGGAACCAGAGCGTATGAAAAACGGCTACAGAATTCTTTGGTACGCCATCCGCCCGATGACTTACCAACAGTTCCAGCGTTTTTTTGAAGATGGTGGTGTACCCCTCAGTTCAAGAAACAAGGACGGCTCCGACTCCGGCGAACGCAACTACGTGACAGTAGCACCCAACGAACAACACATGATACGGACAGGAAAACGTCTGTTCAAAGGCTACGAGGACTACGATGAACTGGTTAGGATGCAATGGGACTTGGAGACAACCGGATTGGAACCTCAAAAAGACACAATCGAACAAATCGGCATCAGGACAAACAAAGGATTCGAGAAGATTCTCACAATCACAGGCAATACGCCCGAGGAGCGTTTGGAATCACAACGCAAGGCAATGATTGAACAATACGAAATCATGCGCGATATTGACCCAGACGTTATGTCAGGCTACAACTCTGAGAACTTCGACTGGAACTTCGAAATAGAACAGTGGAAAAAATACGGCGTCGACATGAAGGACGTTACAGGTTCCATACTCCGTGAAGGTATATACAAAAAGAAACGCGAGACGGTTTTGAAACTTGGCGGTGAAATGGAAAGATTTTACCCAACAGTGTGCGGCTCGATTAATCTTACGGACGGATTATTTGCGGTTCGTCGTGCAATGGCACTTGATTCAAATATCAAATCGGCAACGCTAAAAAACATTTCCAAAGATTTTAAGATTAAAAAGAAAAATCGTGTTTACGTTCCTGGTATTGCAATCTCAGACATTTGGAACGACACAGAAGAACACTATGCGTTTTGTGAAGAAGATGGCGATTGGTACCTTTATAATACTTCACATAACAATTCCAATTCAAAAACACCACTCACTATCGAATATTTCCAAAAAATATTGGCAAACGATTGTGACGTGGTTGATCCCGACACTGGCGACATCGTGTTGGAACGCTCATACCCAGAAGGTACTACACCAGAAGAACTATATGAGGTATATCTGGCTGAAAACGGCGTAACGCAAAATAGTACGGAAGCGTCTGATTTTAAGAAAGGATACAATGAGCAGAATGGAAAGTTTACTATGTATACACGAAGCGTTTTGTATCCAGGATATGTTTTAAAAACAGGGCGTTTTATAGTAGAACGTTATTTATTGGACGATATTTTTGAAACTGACGGTGTTGAATTACTGTTCAATCAATCTAATTATCAGGTTTCAAAATTATTGCCTGTTTCATATGAGCGTGCTGCAACAATGGGTACTGCTTCGGTGTGGAAAGCAATACTTTTGGCTTGGTCAAAAGAGCATGATACAGGAATACCAGAAACCGAAAATGTTAAACTTGAAGTAGGCGGATTATCAAGGCAAATGCTAACTGGTTGGGTATCAGAGAGTTACAAATTCGATTTCAATAGTCTATATCCATCGATTGAACTTTCATTCCCATATTTTGTTGATGTTGACATAACCGATGCAATGAGAGCAATGTTGCATTACATGTTAACAACAAGAGAAAAATATAAGGCTGAAAAGAAAAAATGGGGAAAAGAAATTGAAAAAATAAAAGAACAACTTGGGAATGTAACAGATGTAAATGAAATTGAAACATTAAAAAACAAGTTAAACATTGCTAAACGTAATAAAGGGAGTTATGATAAATTACAAATGTCTCTAAAGGTTTGTTGCAACGCATGGTTTGGAAGTGTGTCTTCAAACATTTTTAATTGGAATTCTTCCGAAGTTGGACATCGCATAACCTGTACAGGAAGACAGATGTTCAGGCTTCTTATTATTTTCATGACAAAAACTATTTGTCAAGGGCATGATGATAATCCAGACGATTACAAATATACACCACTAATCGGGGACACCGACGGCATAAACTTTGCCGCACCAAAAAAATTTAGATATACCGAAGAAAACCCATATTATTGTAACGGGTTAGGAAGAAACGGTGTACAAGGTAAAGCTTACATTGGTGCTGAAGCGGACGTTCAAGAATTCGAGGATTTGTACCTCCGTGGTTTATTAGGTATAGATATTGATGATGTTGTGCCAGCGTCAATTTATATTAAACGTAAAAACTATATAGATTTACTAGATGACGGAACTATCAAGTTGGTTGGTAATTCTGTAAAGTCAAAAAAAATGCCAACCTATATTGAAAAGTTTATTGATAAAGGTGTTGATTTATTACTTCATTCAAAAGGTAAGGAATTTATTGAACTTTATTATGACAGTGTGGATGCGATATATAATCGGCGTATCCCATTAAAAGATATAGCTTCAGTTGGGAAAATAAAAATGTCAATTGAAGATTACAAAAAGGCTTGCAAAGAATTAACCAAAGCTGGGACTAAGAAAAGTAGACAGGCATGGTATGAATTGATTATCAAAAATGGGCTTGAAGACAAAGTCAACATGGGTGATACTGTGTACTTTATCAATACCGGTAGTAAAAAATCTCAATCCGACATCAATAGGGAAACTAAGTTTTTCCAAAACCAAAACGGCGTGGAAACCGATGTCACCAAAATTATGCGTAAGGAGTACGACAAGACGCGCAAGGAATGGAAGGCTGAGGGTGTCGATCGTGAGAAAGAATTCAAGGAGCGTTGGAAAAACATATCAGACTATGTGAAGGAGAAATATCCGGACGTGATGGAGCGTGACGAGGTGAATTTCAACTGTGTGCTGTTGGATAGGAACATCGTGGAAGATGAGGAAGATCATTTCTGCGACGAGAACATTGAGTACAATGTGGAGAAATACCTTGAGGCTTTTAACAAGAGGATTTCAATCCTTTTCGTGTGTTTCGACAGGAAAGTCCGCGAACGTGTCGATGAAAACGGCAAGGTTGTCAGCAATATCTTGATTACGAACCCGAAGGATAGGAAGGAATTCACTGAGGAGGAGTGCCGTCTGGTTTCGGGACAACCGCTCAACGATTCCGATCAGGACAAGGTTGAGGACGTGTTGAGGATGGAGGACAAGGAAATCAAGTTCTGGATGTCCGTGAACGAGAAACCGCCGTTCGCTGATGAGTGCGGCATGGATTGGGAGGCAATCAAGAAAGATTATGTTGAGCGCATGGAAGTGTTGAAACGCGACGGTATCCGTGACGAGGTTGCCGATTTCAAGCGAATCCTGTCCAAGTTGACGTCTGCCGATTACGAGGCGTTTATGGATGAAGGTGAGTTGCCCAATTCTATTGCGAAACTTTGTTATATTGACACCAATTCGAACAACTTGATGTCAAAGAAGTTCAATGTTGCGATTGGAACGCTGTACGACATCATAGATGCTTATAACGATAGGGAAAACAACAATAACAACAATAGCAACGAAGAATGAAACAATTGTCAGATGGAAGGAAAAATCGGGCGCACCCAAGGAAACCAGTCAATTTAAGTTGTGGGTGTGACCCTGATCATGCTGGCAGGCCATGGTGTCAAGATTGCAAAGGAACAAAGATAGAAACTTTCTCGTGCAGGAAACGAGCAATAAAATGGCTTGCTTCGCTAGATGAAACCGAAAAAGAAAAAATGATTGAAAAATGGGGAAATGCCATGCATCCAGATTGTTATGCTTGAGGAGAACGACAAATGAACAAAGATTTGGAACAAGCTAAACTTATTGCTAACTCATACGATGGCGACAACATTACAACTGAGGATATTGTCACCGCTTGTATTGGAATGGCGCGTTGGAAAAACTCTTTGTTTTCATATGAAAAGTTAGATAATGAAATATTATAAACCGAAAACAATTTACCTTTATGACACAAGAAGATAAACAACTATTAGCGCTGGATATCAGTTCTAGACTACAATACGGTGTATTATGTTCGGTTCCTGGACAAAACCATCCAATGGTGTTAACTGGGGCAAAGTTCAATTATTTCTATTTCCATGATAGGGATTTAGGGTACGACTACACGCATGAGATTGAATGTGTTATTGACCCGTTGAATGATGCGTCAAACGGCTACATTGTCAAGCCGTATCTCCGTTCGGTGTCAACAATGACAGAGGATGAAAAATGGGACATGTATGGCGACAGTTATGTTATTTCTATTGATTTTGAACGGCGAACAACGGATATGGTTGCGGTGTACAATTCGTCTCGTGTTGTTGATTGGCTGAACGAGCACCATTTCGACTATCGAGGCTTGATTGAAAAAGGTCTGGCGCTCGAGGCACCATGTGGTATGTACGAATCTTTAAATAATACTACAGGAAATGAATAAGATTGGTACAAACGAAACAGAATTTGTAAAAGACAAAAGAAAAACACATTGCAAAGACTGCATGAATAAAAACGGTTTTTGTGGTGCTCAAGACGTTTTGATGTGTTGGCTTCGTAAAACTTATCTACCTGAAGGAGAGTGGTGTAAAGCGTTAATATCTGATGTTGAAACACAAAATGTCAATGAAATCACAGCCGAAGTTAACAAAAAAATTGTTGAAGACATTTTAAAGAAATGACAGAAAATATACAACTCATGCAAGGTGATTGTCTTGACTTGATGCAAGGTTTGGAGGATAAATCTGTTGACTTGATTCTGTGTGATTTGCCGTATGGTACCACGAAAAACAAATGGGATACCATAATTCCATTTGATAAACTATGGGAACAATATGAGCGCATCATTAAACCGAAAGGAAACATAGTACTTTTTGGAAGTGGTTTGTTTGCCTTCAAGTTGGCTCTCTCAAACGAAAAACTGTTCCGATACGACATGATATGGAAGAAGTCGAAGTGTGGTTCGCCGTTTACCGCCAAATACATGCCGATGAAGAAGCATGAACTTATACTTGTGTTCGGGGAAAGTGCGGCGTATTATGAGTCACAATTGCAAGAGGGTAAACCGTATCATCGAAAAAACACACAATATTCCACAAACAACTTCGGTTTCGGGCTCAAGAATCTCGTCATTGAAAACGATGGTACCCGGCATCCGTCCACCGTTTTGGATTTTCCACAGAAATGGAGGAGGCAGGATCAGGTGCATCCTACGCAGAAACCAGTTGAGTTGATGGAATTCCTTGTCAAGTCATATTGTCCGGAAAACGGCGTGGTGTTAGACAACTGTATGGGTAGTGGCTCCACGGGTATTGCTTGCGTCAGAACAAACAGGAACTTCATTGGAATGGAATTGGATGAAAAATATTTCAAAATTTCGGAAAGTAGAATAGACTCCGTGATTCCGGAAACTTAGGTTTGTTTTCCTTCGGCTACACACTATATTCATAGAAAAGGACTTTGGCAACCAAGACTTGTGGATTAGAAATCTTTCACAGTCATCAAAGAAACGCCTCTCAATTTCGAGGGGCGTTTCGTTGTTAACGTCAGTGTTCTGTTTTTCATCAAGCGTCCAATATAACGACAGTCATTTTGTTGAGTTCGGGTGCATATCTGTGTTGTGCGTTATTGAAAACGACGTATTGCTGTGGAATCGTTTGGAGTATGCATTTTTTCAGTTCCTCTGCCGTGCAAGCGTTGGTGTTATATTTGTCAAGCAAGAAACGCGTACCTGTTTTTCCTGTGGATTTGCTTTGCACGTCTTGAAAATCGTAGTAAGCCCAACCGCATTGTTCCAAAACGTCAACAAAATCTCCGAAGTAGTCGATTGCCTCGTCTGGCTCTTCCGATTCGTTGAGTCCTTCCTGGTTGACAACGAGTTTGCCTTTTCCACCGTATTGTACAGCACCTCCGTAGTATTGTATTTTAACGTTCGGATCATCCATGAACAGTTTTCTCATCATTGAAATTGCTGTTCTCATTTTCCTGTCGTCGCTAATATCGAACATTTTGGCAAGTTCCACTTCTTCACCCATGTTTTGGCACAGCGCATTAAGAATGTTGCTATATTGAGGACGTATTCTTACCGTGCCATTCGGGCCAATCAGTGTATGGGTATACGGGTTGAACGTATATTTTCCGATTTGGTATTCGTTTGCAGATGCTTTCTGTTGCAGTGTTTCGGGTTCCGTTTGCTGCCTCTGTTGCTGCATTGGTCCAGACTCTGGTTTTGGCATCGCCTGCGGTTGTTGTGCTTTCGGTGCGTGGTTAACTCCTGCGGCGTTGATGGCGTCCAGTATGTCCATCCATTTTGGACGTGCGTTTTGGGTGTCCGTTTCTGCGGACATGTTTTCTAACTCTTCCCTTATGATTCTTCCTATCGTGGATTCGTTCGCGTTCTTTTTCTTGTTCCATTTCCTGCTGTTCAGCGCAAACTGGGCGCGTTTTCTTGTTAACGGGTTTTTCGAGTGTGACAATTCCTCGGCTGATTTGCCGGTGCGTTTCATTGTAGCAGTGAACTTGCCTTTGTTTTCTGGGTTGATTTCAATTCCCGACTTTGACTTCTTCTCGTCGAGTTGTCTTTGTTGGCATTGGTTAAGAATTTCTTCGGCAGCCTCTATCCATTCTGGTGTGGATGGGTTGTCGTTTGCGTCTGTTTCTTTCAGCCAGTCCACAATGCTTGAGAGTTGCTCACATTGTTGTTGTGACAATTGATGCCCGTCGGAGCACATATTCAGATAGTACTCTATTGTATCTATCGCGTTTTCGTATTTTGTATCGAAAGACTCTTTCAAAATTCTGTTTATTGATTCGCTTACGATATCGTTTATATTCATTTCTTTACCTTTTTTCTTTCTAGGAACCCATTTCAGATTGTCTGCGCGGTTGTTGTGGTAGTCTCCGTCGATATGCACTACCATGTTGTTTTCCAAGTCATGCTCACCCAAAAACGCGTCCGCAACCATGTATTTCACATCGGGACAGGTATTCATTCCAGATTTATGGTTGAGGTGGAATTGCATTGCCTTTCTTGTCGGGGCGTCGTATCCGCAACTGATTGTGGATTTCGCGGCGTTTTGTAGGTTGATAGTCCTAAGTCTACCAAGATTGGAGATTTCGTAGTAGTTGCCGTAGTCGGCTTCACCACCGAAATAACGTCCTTTGTTAGGTACTGGACGCCATTCCTCGTCTTCCAAATCTTTCAAGTCAGGGTTCATTGGAATAACGAACTTTTCCTTATATTCCTCAACCGACATGTTTTCTGGTTTCGAAATTGTCTGTGGTTTAGGTTTTGCAGTACGTTTTGGCTGATAGACAATCGTCCCGTTTTTACCTTGTACGAAGTCTGCTGGGTTAGCGCCGTATTTGGAGGCAATCATTTTCGCCAATGTTTGGGGTGACATGCCGTTTAGTTTGAAACTGTCGCCTTTTTTCAAATCCTCGTTCAGTCTAGAGCTCAATGATTCCTGTAATTTTTTCAGGAATTGTTCTTTGACGGTATTTCGTATAATAGTATATGTTTCTTGTTTCATTGTTCCTTTTGCGTGTTCATTATGTTGTTTCCAAATCTCTTATAAGTTCCTCTGCTGTGAAGTAACCGTCTTCGATGGGATATTTCGAATTCTGTTGCTGGATGTAGTCGTCGAATTCGTCTTGTTCGCGATTTTTTTTGATATAGTCGCACATGGCTCCGACGATTTTCGTACCCTTTCCTGTGTTAGCGAAAACCTCTTGCAATGTTTTGTTGAAAACTTCAAGGTTTGAGTCAGCCAATTCCATGAGTATGAAATTGTAGCCTATTGTTTCAACGTCGTTTCCGCTTTTTTCAACCGCTTCCGCAATCTTGCACCACAACGGATATCCCAGTCTACTGTCCCATTTCTCCGCCATACCGAAATCTGCTTTCGACATAACGAAACGCGCTTTTTTCCTGTCTTTCGGAAGCCCGCCCAAAACGGCGATTTCCAAAACGCCTTTTACGGTTTGCTGTAGCAGTATGGGAAATATGGCACCCGTTGCCTCAACGCTCGGCATTTCATCAACCTGTCCGACTTTGACAATTACATATCCTCCTTCGTTTGTAGAAGCGTCTATGTCTGTATCGTCCTCTGTAAGTGTCAGAAATTGGCTTGATTTGATTATTCTTGTGTAGATGGAAGGAAGTTCTGGCTGAATCTTGAAAAGTTCCTGGACGTAGTTTTGGACGTTATACGCGAAATATTCAGAGGCACCTTCGACAAGTGCGTCAACCATCCTCCTTTTGTATATTTCCGAAGACAAATTCCCCATATCCTCCACGCTGTCGAATTCGAAACCGTCTCCGCTGT
>Ga0310691_10001601_pt1 | contig 33993 bp, 8 predicted proteins | sample 176DNAGHGlowgp2_FD_203887 | JGI IMG/M metagenome (GOLD analysis project Ga0310691, IMG submission 203887) | Sheep rumen microbial communities from Palmerston North, Manawatu-Wanganui, New Zealand - 1766 DNA GHGlow gp2 (v2) (version 2) | ecosystem: Host-associated > Mammals > Digestive system >... | reverse complement strand
AAGCCGCTGTTTGGGAAGGTCGTTGCCGATGCCCAGTCAGTCGCTCGCATGGAGAAGAGCCGATTGGGAGAATGGGTAAACAAGGAGATAGAGCAAATTCCTCGCCACTACCCCCAGATACGCATCTTGGCCAAACAGGTGATGCCCGACCACCTGCACTTCATCCTTTACGTAACGGAAACACTGCCTGTACATTTAGGAAGGGTCATCAATGGCTTCAAAAGCGGCTGCAACAAGGGGTATAAAACACTTTTGCCGCAAAGCGGTGAACCACGAGACACCCAACTCACCCCTAAAAGCAGCGCCCAAGCCACCCAAAGCAGCGCCCAAGCCGCTCTGCAAAGCGGCTTGCAAGCAGGTGGGGAAGCAGGTTGGGAAGCAAGGAGCCAGTTAGGAGGGCGTGTTGTGTGCTCGGCCTCTTTGAGGCAGGAGCCACCCCCTCCCACCCCAAAGCGCGACCGCACCCAAGGCCTCCTTTTTGAACCAGGCTACAACGACCGCGTGCTTTATGGCAAGGGGCAGCTGCAAAAGATGATCGACTACATCCACGACAACCCCAGGCGGCTACTGCTTCGCCGCCACAACCCAGAATGGCTTCGTCCGAAGTTCAACATACCCATTGGCTCGCATGCTTACGCCACCATTGGCAACCTGCAACTGCTGAAACAACCCTGCATCATGGCCGTGAGAGTGTCGCGCCGTTGTTCCGACGACCAGATACAAGCCCACATTCATACCTATCTGTCTGCTGCACAGAAAGGTTCCGTCCTGATTTCCCCTGCCATTTCACCAGGAGAGAAAAAGGTGATGCGTGCCGCCTTCGAAGCCAAGCTGCCTGTTATCGTCATCGTCGCGAATGGTTTCACCGAGTATTCCAAGCCCACAGGCGAACAGTTTGATGCCTGCGCAGAAGGTCGTCTCCTTCTGCTTGCTCCCTGGGAACACCACACACAAAAACAAAAGCTTACCGCACAGCAATGCCAGGCCATGAACCTCATGGCTGTAGAGATTCAACAAGGGATATCAAAGGAATAGTCGAAAAAAGTGAAATCAGGAAAAGTCAAAAACTATGCTTTCATCGATTGAAAGGGGTCGTTTTGGTCTTCAAAAGGTGCCCTTTTGGTCTTCAAAACATGGCCTTTTGCAACCTAAAAGGATAGCTTTTGCAAAAACACGTTGATTTTTGTATTTTTACGTGTTTTAATAAAAAACCTCCCCAACCTCCCCAAAATGACTCGAAACACCGATATACAGGGCGTTCAGCACTGGGGGGATATTGCTTTCAAACCTCCCCAAATATCCCCCCAATCAACTTCCCCAAACATGTAGTTATTGTTTTCATTACTTTAGGAAGGTTTTTTCTGATTTTGGGGAGGTTTCTGGGGAGGTCTCTGGGGAGGTATTAGATAGACACCTCCCCAGTCGCAATCCCTTTATACATCGGCATTCTAAGCGTTTTTGGGGAGGTTTGGAGGCTTTTTGCGAAAAAACTCTATACAGGAAAGAAAGATGGAGGATGGATAAAAAACGTGAAATTATTTGTACATACAAATAAAAACCCGTAATTTTGCAGATTAAATGGAAAATTTACGAATTATATATCTTGCAATGGTCGTCATGCTGCTGACGGCATGTAGCGGTAGCGACGAAGCCGTTACAGAAACACCTGTGACGCCAACACCTTCTGGGAAGATCGAGAATGTGGCCGTTGCTTTCAGCACCTATCTGAACGACAGGGCATCGACACGTACCACCTATCCCACCATTTCGTCGAATGGTGAAATAGACCTCAACCACCTGAAAGCGCTGGGTTTTGGCGTGTTCGCACAGTACACGTCCAATACGGTATGGAACAGCTACAGTCAGGACAGCCCGTTCAATTTCATGTGGAACCAGCAAGTAAGCTGGGATGCTATTGGCAACAAATGGACTTACGAACCCGTGAAATACTGGCCCAACGACAACAACCCTGCCGACAATCAATCGCCGGCAGCTACAGGTTCACAGGATCGCAGCTACCTGAGTTTCTTTGCCTACGCTCCGTATGCGCTGACAACAAACTTGCCTCCTACGGGACACAACGATGCCACCGCTGACGGCATCGTAGAGCTGTCGGTCAACAGCGACAATGCCGATGCTTCGTACCTCTACTATCGTACCAGCAATGAAATACCGTTCAGTCCTGAAAAAAGTGTTGACCTGTTGTGGGCTACCCAGCAAGACCTCTACAAGACCAAAAGTACTGGTGAAGGGTATGTAAACGGCAAGGTAAATCTCGCGTTTAAGCATGCGCTGTCGAAGGTAGGCATCTATGCAAAGGCGATGATCGACCGCACGCAGACCCATACCTCCCCCGCCTATTCGACGGATCTGGATCCCAACACCCGCATCTTCATCGAGAGTGCGACCCTCACCGTGCCCGACTACTATTCCGAAGGTAAACTGATGTTCACCCCCAACAACGCAACGCCCACCGTTCCCCGCTGGGATTTCACGGGTCTTAGTGCCAAGAAAAAGGAGGGCATCACTTTGGCTACCGGCGACATTCGCTATGCCATTCGCTATGCAGCACCAAACATTCCAACAAACAGAAGTTGGGACGGAAAAGACCCTGTCACGGACCTCTACGACTACGAACAGGCGAAAGAAGACTTCGACGCGATGGAGACAGGTTTGACATCAGCAGAGCAGCAGCTTGCTGCCAATCAAGCCGAATTTATGTTTCCGCCAGCAGGGACCTCCAAGGCACTGACCGTAAGACTCGTGTACGATGTCATCACCTACGACCAGAACCTCGTGCTGAACAGCCCGAAATATTACTCTGTCGTGCAAAACGACATCACAGCCACGCTGACGTCGTCATTTACTTGGGAGCCGAACAAGAAATACAAAATCCTGTTGGAACCAGGTTTGACAAGTGCGAAATTTAGTTTGGCGGAAATCGACGAGTGGGGACAGGAAATCATCATCAGCTCGATCGTGAAGGAATGGGACCTTGTCACAAAAGAGGTGGATATAAATTAGACCCCCACCCTGTCTCCCCAAGGGGGAGGGGGAAAGAAAAAGAAAAGAGACCCCCTCCCTGCCTCCCCAAGGGGGAGGGGAAAGAAAAAAAATAATTGAACGAGATAAGGAAATGACGAAAAGAATCAAATATATTGCAAGTGCCATTCTCCCTCTCCTTCAAGAGAGGGTTGGGGTGAGGCTTCTGGGTGGGCTTCTGCTCCTCCTCGCCAGTTGCAGCGACAACCCTGCTTTGGAGCAGGCCGACGACCGCGTACAGCTGAACCTCGACGTCGTCGAGACTGGGTGGCATGGTGAAACTTTTGGAGTATCTACCCGTAGCGGTGAGACCCTGGAAGGCTTGCGAGCTATTGGCGCAGCCCGTTCTTGGAATTTCGCATCTATCCCTGCCGCAGATGTTACGGCACTTGACGAATCCAAAAATGCAAAATCTCCCAACACACCCCTTTGGACCTACGAAGACAATACATATACCTCTTTAACGGAAGTCAACAACACGTTGAAAGGAGGAACTGCGGGCACAACAGAACTCACATATACTGCAGGTTTAGTATTCTCGGCTGCTGCACGTGGTATTCATCTTGTTAATGACGGATCGGACAATTGCATTCGTTTTACAGGTGTTTTGACCATCCTTAATCTGAAAGCCGGACAAGAGGTGACTGTCGTCGTGAAATCACCCACCGGAGAAGCAAGAACGATGACTGCAAGTAATGTTGCCTCCGGATCGCCTGTCATTCCTGCAACGCCTGATAAAACATCGCAGACGAGAACAGTAGCAAACGACGGTAGTCTCACCCTCACCACTCCGGCTGATGCTGATATAAACATCTATACAATCAGCGTGTCGAAAGCAGAAGATGATGGCTTTGGTTTGTATTGTTCTGAACTGTCTATTTCCAATACCCAGGTAACATGGGACAACACCAACGGTAAATGGAAGATTGGCGGCGACTACAACACCTACTGGCGCCGTAACCAATCGGGAGACCTTAACATCTACGCCTATGCACCATACAAGGCGGCTGCTTATACCATACCCGCTACTGGCCAACTGACCTTTCAGGCAGAACATCATAGTATGCCAACATATTCAACATTCCTGTCGGGCAATAATGTGGACTTGCTCTATGCCAGCCAGACGGGTTATGCACGCAACAGCAGTGAGTCGGCAGTCCTGACATTCAGACACGCACTGGCAAAGATCACGTTTGGTACCATCACCAACAACACAGGTGGAACTCTCAATATCAAAGGATTCACGATTCGTGGCCGAAGTAATTTGTACGACTCGGCAACATTAGATCTGGCAACCGGCAAATGGAGCGGTCATGTCGCCAACGCTGTAGGGTATGTCAGCACCCCACCTCCTTTCGCTTCTGTCGTGATTCCTCCATTGGCTGATAAAGAAACGATTATTCCTACGATGCCGAGTCGAGAACTGTCGTTTATACCTGGACCCAACGACATACCTGGACCCAACGGTACGCTACCCATCACGATTGAGGTAAACAGTGATGTAGCCAATGAAGCATTCAGCTTCGACGTCACGCTGGAGCAGGGCAAGAACAAAACCTATAACATCACCATTGGTAAAAACTATGAGGTGGTGATAGTGGAGGAGTAGAAAAGGAGGCCTACCCCAACCCTCCCGAAGGGAGGGGAGGAAAAAAAAGAGACCCCCACCCTGCCTCCCCAAGGGGGAGGGGAAAGAAAAAAAATAATTGAACGAGATAAAGAAATGACGAAAAGAATCAAATATATTGTAACTTCCTTCCTCCCTTCCCTTCGGGAGGGGTTGGGGGTAGGCTTCTTGCTCCTATTGGGAGGGGCTGGGGGTGGGCTTCTCTCCAGCTGCTCTAGCAGCGACGATGCCATTATTGAGCAGCCTGCCAGCGGCGATGTCATTGTGCTGGGCGTGAAGGAAGTGGCTTCGCCTGTCACCCGCGCCGCACAAGTTCGTGGCAGCATAGACTCTACGAAGCTGACAAAGACAGGCTTCGGCGTCTATGGATATAAGGGTACATACGGCGCCAGCTCTACACCCACACTCTTCGGCAACACAACCAACACGCATGTCACCTTCATCCCTGAGGGTACAACACCTTCCACCACTGTGGTACACCCAGGCAGTTGGACATACGCTGCGACATCGGCAGACCTGAAGCCGTGGGAGACTGGAGAGGAATATACCTTCTTCGCCTATGCTCCCTATATGGAATCTGACGGAACCGCACCTGGCATCACCACCATCAAGGCGTCATCAGATGTGACCGCTGGCGATCCCACCATCGGCTATACGGTAGCTACCGACCCCGCTGAGAGCGTTGACCTGCTGTGGGGTATTCGTTCCGACAACGGTCTGCCTTGGAAGGATGTCACAAGCGCCACCAGTGCTGGAACGGTGATGTTCACCTTCTACCACGCCCTCTGTGCCATCGGCTATCATGCGCAGGTCATCGTTGACAAAGACAATAACCTCACCGACCCAGAAGACCAATCGAATATGGGTAAAATCGGAACAGACTGTAAGGTAACCATTAAGAGCATTACCTTCGAGCCGAATAGCGATCTGAAAACATCGGATCCAAGTCCCGTTTACTATCAGCCAGGTCACTTCTACGAAACAGGCACCCTCAACCTGAACAATGCAACCGCCCATACCCCTAACTGGGGCAGTTTGAGCGGAAGCATCGCCAGCCTCGTGCTTAGCGGCAATCAGATAGATGCGGACATGAAAGACCCGCAACTTAATGATACACCGCTGACTACTGAACAGATTACTTCTTTCATGAACGACGCCAGCAATCCAGGCGTCACTGAATCTGCCAACAGTCAGGCTGTCATCGCCAAGAATGCAGGAAAGGAGCAGTTCTATATGCTCCTGCCATACGAAGCCAAAGACTATAAACTGACCGTCAAATACTTCATCACATACAAGACAGGACCCTCCTCCTACTTCCGCAGTGATGAGCTGACCGGTAATGCGACCCTCAATGACATGAAACTGATACCAGGCGTAAAGTATTATCTGAACATGGTGTTCGGCCTGACTACCTTCAAGCTCAGCGTCCTTGCAAAAGACTGGGAAGGGAAAGCCATCAACACCTCTGTGGTAGTAGAGAATGGCACCAGCGCCAGCCAGTCGTTGGCAAAGGAATGGAGATAAGCCCCCACCCAACCTCCCCCTAAAGGGGAGAGGGGAAAGAGAGAAGCCCCCTCCCAACCTCCCCCTAAAGGGGGAGGGGATAGAGACAGAAAATAACAAAAGAACGAGATAAAGAAATGACGAAAACGATAAAACATATTGCAGCCGCATTCATACCTCCCTTCGGGAGGGGTTGGGGGTGGGTGTTTGGTGTTCTCCTCACGCTCTTCCTGACAACAGGAACACAGGGGGCGTTGGCTGAAACGGTTGTCGGCCAGGTGTTCTATGAGCAAAACTATGAGGCTACTGGCGTTGCTGCCGACTGGACTACCAGCGTCAGCGGACGATATACACCGACGAAATTAGAAGACGGGGGCAACCACTTCATGGCAGCCAACCCTGAGCAAACTTTTAACAATGGTGCTATGCTGACGGGACCGAATATCAATGTAGGAACAACAGAGAAGTTCGTCATGACCTTTGACTTGCGATTGAGAAAGTCAAGTAATAATGAAAATTGGCCTGAATTCTACATCACCAACTATGCTGGAAATAAATTCTTTAGTCTTAAAGCTGGAGATGGAATAGGAAATACAACATGGGTTGTCAACGATGCTACAAACATCACACTAACAGGAACGGAATACGTGAACAACAGTATCGTCTCTGACCTGCATTGGTTCCGTTTCAAACTGGTTTGGGATGGAACGAACATGAAGTTGGAAATCACGGATAAAGGAACTGATTTCGCTTCTTCGACATCTGTTCTTGCTTCCACGACTATCACGCGTCTCAATACAGATGGTGGCATCGGCAATATGGTATTCTCTACAGGTCGTTCGTTGGCGAAGTTTGCCATCGACAATATTCACGTGACGAGCCTCTTCTCATATGCTTCCGAAAGTGGTGCTATCGACATTACCAGCATTGGAATGGCTAATCGTTTGAATTTGACGACCCTCATGCCGGAACTCGTCAATGAGATTAGCGGATCAGTGACAGAAACTACTTATAGTAGCAGTGATTTTAATGTAGCGAAACCAGAAATCGATGGCGTCTATCTGACAGGCATTGGTACAACAAGTATTGGCATTAAGAAGAGAATCAACGGAGTAGACTATAAGAGCAACTACGAACTGACGGTCTATGGCTCTCAAGCGACAGTAACGAAGACAGTTACAGATAACGCTGGAACGACAGAGGCAACGTGGTTCGTGAACGATAATGCAGGTCTGATAGAACAGAGTTATGACTTTGGCGTCGTAACCTTGACGACATCCTACGGCACAGAAACGCCAATCTCTGTTAATGATGGCTCTAACCACTATGTCGTACGAGTCATACGTAGTGATAATACTTTACCTGGTTCCACAGCAACAAATACAGATGGAACAGATGGAAGCACCTTGCACGAAGACAATTCTGGCGGTACGTTCTACCGTATTGATTTAGCACAGCGGGGAGCTTTGCAGATTTGGGGAACAGGAGGACAAAGTGCTATTCTGCTAAACGCTCTAACCACAAGTTCTACTGTTGCTGCAAATACAACAGATACAGGAACAGGTTCTTCCACCTGGAACAATCTTTCTGCAGGAACCTACTATCTCTACAACACCAGCCTTCATCGCATCACCTATACTTATACAACTCCAAAGATTGCATGGTCGGACAATACAGCCACAGCCAATATTATGGATGTAGGTATCACCAATCCGAATATCGTGACAGGACTGCCGACATTAACAAAAGGAAACGGAGATGTTAAGACCACCCAGACAGGAACCGATGGTGCCGGAGTAGAATGGCATAATGGTTATGGTAGCAGTAATCCTTCGGTTGCTATCTTTCAAGGCGATGGCTCTGTACTGTTGAAAAGTACAGGTACAACCATCATGAAAGTATTGTATAAAGATGGAGTGATAGATGGTTCAGGTAATGTAAACGATGAGGCAAATATTGCAGCCTATAAACTTGTTGTAACAGGCAACACAGTCACCCATACCATCTCTAACGGCAACACCATGTTGTCGTTTGACGATGAGGGTGTGATTGGTACTGGCCAGCAGACAGCGGCTCTTACCGACCTCACTGTTACATACGGCTACACAGGTGAAAACAGCATCGTGACGGAATATAATGGTATGAAACTATTGAAGGTTATCGATGCAAATGGTTATTCGCATCCTAACCTGACAGGAAATGGAGAAGGAGAACAGCCCCCTTCGACAATTCCTTGGGAAGGCGCTGCTGGTGGTACCTTCCTGAAACTGAATGCTTCGCAAGATGGTTATCTCGTTGTAACAGGCAACGTGAACGCAGATGCCACAAAAATCTATAAGTGGGGTACGACAACGTCAACACCCGCACAATTGAGTCCTGAATTTGACGAAGAGAATCATACCATGTCTGTTTCGTTGGCAGCCAATGAAACAGGTGACAACTACTATTTGTATAACACCCGTCCAGCTCCTGATGACGGCACTTACATTCCTGCCGTACACTCTCTCAGCTACGTACAGGGCTTCTTCTCCAATGCTTACGAGACGGTGGCGCTGAGTGCTATTAGTACCTATACCCTACAGGTACCAAAGGGTCTTGTAGACCCGACATATACGATAGTTGATACGGCGGGAGACGTAGGCTCCGTAGGAAGTCTTAGTATTTCGGCAGGGAAAATTACGGGTGTTGCTGGTGGCGGTGCTATCCGCATCAGGGCCACCAAGGATGCAAAAACGTTAGACTATATACTCACCGTCGCCTATCCTGCCGATAAATTGTGGAATTTCAATGATGGTAGCAGTATTCATTCTATTACTGCAGTTCCTACGCCAACAACAACAAGCGGCGACTGGACAGCTCGCTATAAGAATGCGAGCAAAGAGCGTGATCCACGTTGGTTCTATCAGAATGCCGTAGCAGGCGACAATGCTTTTATCGTTGAAAAGACTGCTGGTCTGATATTCGAGACCGCTGCCAACAGCTTCTATATGCGTAACGACGATAACAATTGGCGTCATGTGGGATTTGCACGAAGAGGAGCCTCGTTTACCATTCCTCTGCTGAAGGCGGGCGATATCGTGGAACTGAACTGGAAACGCGATGCCGATAACAGTGGTGCCAACTTCACAGCTACCAACGTAACCGACTTGCGTGGTAAAACAGTCAGTGAACCATTTATAATAACAGGTTCTCGTAATCGTGACACAAAAGACCTCGGAGGATGGACTTCGTTCATCGTTACTGCCGACGGCGATGTGAAATTCACGCTGGAGGACAACGGCTACAACGACCTGCTGTCTGTACGCATCTATAACGGTGGCTATCAACCAACGATGGACCCCATCAACCAGTATGACGGCGGCAACGGTGTTCCTGCACCTACGAGCATCCTGCTCGACAACGCTCTACAGAGCGTTACCTTGAACTACAGCAATCCATTGCACGGTACCGCTACCGGTCCTGCCATGTATGTACTGAAAGGATATCGTAGTGGTACAGATAATATAGAAAATGTAACAGGTAAAGATTCACAAAAACCCAGTAACACGCATATTGATGAAGAAGGCTACCCTACGACCACCACTGAGCAGGCAGAACTCTACGCTCAACGCCAATATTTGAAAGATTTCCGCATGTATAATGACTCATGGACATCTGCCAACAATACTTATAACAATGGTGTTATTGAGGCTTCAGGAGGCTATGGAAAGGTAACCGTGCGATTGAACAACTACACTCAAGACATGAAATATGTCATTGGCTATACTCCTGATTACACCGTTACCTTCGGCTCTGCTCCTCACCAGACCTATCCATACACCTGGAACTTCACGAATATCTCTGGAGGAGCCGTGAAGGACAAAAGCGATAACGCTTACAACAATGTGAGTACAGACTATAACACATGGGCAAACCTTGGAAACTGCCGCTTCGGACTTTATACCGATACCGGCAACGGGTCATACTACGTGCCTGGAGCAACCCTTGTAGCAAAGGGCCGCGAACTGAACCGTGATGAGTTTGCCGGCTTGGGTTTCACGGGAGGACTCTATTTTCAGACTGCCGATGGAACTGCGGATGTGGAACCTGCAATATCGGCAGGCGATGGCAACTTATTGTCATTTACGATGGATACATTTACAGACGTTGTAGATTTTGACAATAAACTTACTACGGATATAGCAGCAGGTGACGGATATGTTTGCTTCGGAGGTAAGAGTAAACTTGAAACAGGAACTGGCATTGGAAGAGGAAAATCTTATAGAATGGATGGTAATGTTAGTGCTACAGGCTCCAAGTATGCTTTATTGAAACCGAAACGTGCACTCCGTAATGGTGATATCATCACGTTCAAAGCTTATTCCAAGATGGCAGTCAATGGTAGCGACTATGGACTGAGCTTATATCCTTCAAGAAACACCACAACTGCACTGGCCACCTTATATATTCCATCTGTCACGCCAATAAATACAGAGGTTACTCTTACCCATACTGTAACCAAAGGAGACGGATTAGCTGGATTAGCGGAAGTTTATGTTTTCAGGGCACTAGGAAAAACAACCTATCTAACAGAGATGTACATCACTGCACCAGCGGAAAACCTTGGAGAAGGTGTCAATTACGGCAAATGTATCACCGCTTCATCGTCGGAACCGCTTGTCATCACGATTCCAGACCTGAACAAAGGTGGTAAGCAGGACTACATCTATATCGAGTCGAGTGCTCCACCGACAGACATCACCAATGCGACGGCAGCAGTAGCCGCTGACGGACTGGATGCGGTATCGGGTATCTATAAATATAAGGTGACGGAACCAGGAAACTGCGAAGTAACCTTTGATGCCAACACTACCATCAGCCGCATCGGTGTAACCCATATCATGAAGCAGCTGACGACGGTAGGAGAAGGCGAAGCCGCAAAAGGTTGGGCGACGGAGAGCCGTAACTGTGCCATCGACTATAACCTTACTGGAGTGTTTACTCTAAACGATGTTGATGCTAAGTATGCTACTGTTAGCTATGATGTGCAGAAGGCAACCGCTACGCTAAAGAACATCGGCAACTATGGTGTGCCGGCCGAAACAGGACTGGTGTTGAAGATGGAAGATGTAACCAATCTGTCGAAAGCCAACAGCCTCGGTGTTCCCCTCTTTGCTCCTGCCATCAGTACCACAAAGTTGACAGCTGCAAACATCGGCTTTAACGAATCAATGGGTAACGCTTTGCAAGCCAACATAACCTCACGAACATTTACGACCGAACGTGAGAATGCTGATGGTACAGACAATGCCAGCGGAACATTCACCCGTTTCATTTTAGCCACAAGGTTCATGAAGTGGAAGAAGATCGGTGATGCAGCCGTCACACATGATGCGACCTTTACCGAAGGTGGTGTACCCGTGTTCTACCGTATGCACCTATACAATAGCGAGGAGGCTGATGCACTCTCTACTACCGTAGCAACCCTCAACACCCTCGGAGATAATAAGGCCTACCTGTCACTGCATACCGCCAACCTGCCTGATGCACTGTGGAAGAATCAGCCTGCTCCCGCCAAGCCATTTATCCCCATCGAGGGCGTAAGTGATATGGAAGAGATTATCGATGGGAACAATGGGAATGATGGGAACCATGTGAACAACGGTACTTATACCTTGAGTGGACAGCGCGTCAACGACAACGGCAACCTGCCACCAGGCATCTATATCAGGAATGGGAAAAAGGTGGTAGTGAAGTAAGACCCCCACCCACAGGAGACCCTCCCCAGCCCTCCCTGCATAGGGAGGGAGAGTAATAAAAGAATAAAAGAAATAACAATATAACGGAATGACGAAAAGAATCAAATATATTGCAAGTGCCATTCTCCCTCTCCTTCAGGAGAGGGTTGGGGTGAGGCTTCTGGGTGGGCTTCTGCTCCTTTCCGCCTGCAGCGGCAGCGAAGACGCTGCTACCGACCCTGTGACGGTACCTACAACAGACCCAGTGGCAGTCAGCTTCAGTACTGACATCACGACACCATCGACACGTGCCACCATCGGAACCATCGACAACCTCGACGCACTGAAGGCATCTGGCGACGGCTTTGGTGTGTTTGCCTATCTGACGGACAACAAAAAGTGGGCGGAGGCAAAAGCCGCTGACGCAGACCTCTCAGAGTTCAAGAACTTCTTCATGCAGAACCAGCAGGTGAAATGGGACAATAGTTATCAGGATAACGAAGGAAAATGGCAGAAAGACTGGGTATATTCGCCTTTGAAATACTGGCCGAACAGTACCAATAATGCCACAGACCGTTATATCAGCTTCTTTGCTTATGTACCCTACGTTGCTGCAGCAGGTGCCTCGAAAGGTATTACCAACTTTACCAACAGCACAGACAAACAGCCACACATCATCTATGAGATTGCCGGTGGTAATGAACAGGTAGATTTGCTCTATGCTAACTGTATTGATGCCAAACGAAACGGCAACGGACTCATCACTGCTGATGCCACACCATTGAAATACCAGAAGATACCCCTGACATTCCACCATGCCCTCGCAGCTCTGGATATCTACGTACAACGCGTCTATGACGAACCGGTATATACAGGTAACAAGCCTGATGCAGCAACCGAAACTGCCAAGATATTCATCAGTAAACTGGAGTTAGCATCTGCAGAAGATGGTGTGAACGGTCTGCAGACGGGTGGAAGACTGGATCTGAAGACGGGTGAGTGGACATCGGTAGGTACCACATGGGCAGATGCTGCTGACAAGAAACTGACCTATACGGAGGACATGTTCGACGACTACCTCAAGGGTACCACCTCTACCGATGAATTGGTGATACGTGATGCGGAATTGGAGAAGTTTGATGAAGAATCGGGCATTGACCAATATGAACGAACGCTGATAAAGGGTGCGATGCCACAAGTTTTCATACCACGAAAGGTGACGCTGATTCCGAAAATAACCTTCTCAATGGTAAATAAAGACGATGACCTTGCCATCGGATACTACACCGATACGGAGGGAAACAAATATAGCCGTGTTGTCAATGAGGTGACGGGCAACTCGATGACCATCGACTTCCAGGCAGGAAAGCGCTATCGGATGCTCATCCGCGTCGGCGTGGAGCATATCAGCTTAGAAATCCTCAGCATCGTCGATTGGGACTTCCCGCTGCGCTATAACCCCGACGTAGTGAATCCCTTTACTGTAGAGAACATCGGACATAGAGTGGATGAGTAAAGGAGACCCCCACCCTGCCGCCCCAAGGGGGAGGGGAAAGAAAAAAATAAAGGAATGAAAGAACGAGATAAAGAAATGACGAAAACGATGATAAAAACTTTCAAAGCCCTTGGGCTTTCCTTGGCTCCCTATGCAGGGAGGGTTCAGGAGAAGCTCAAGTGTAGCGTGTGTTGCGTGCGCTGCGGCTTTGCCGCAGTGTTAATGGGCGGGCTGCTCCTTTCCAGCTGCAGCGACGACCTCTTCGATAGTGGCGACAACAACGGGTTAAATGGGATGCAGTTGAATATCAATACCATTGAGATGGCTGACGACCTCGTCACGATTGGCGGCACACGCTCATCAGGGCAAGCAGCCTCAACCGATAAAAACGACAACTACTTAGCACATATACTGCAGGGCTACAACCCCTACAGCATGAAAGCACATCGCATGCCGTTGCCTTTGGTAGGCATCCATAGCAAGGCTGCCAATGCCGGACATTCCACACCATACGGACAAACCCGCGCCAGCGTCGATGACATTGCAACCACTGAGAACTTCCATGATTCGCTGACCATTTGGGGATTCACCGACAGCGGCCTACCCCTCTACAACCAGATCCTGGTCAAGAAAATCACCAACTGGCGTACAAGTGTGCAGTGGCCCTACAGAAGCGGTGACAGCTACATGAAGTTCTATGCCCTGTCACCATCCTTAGAGAGCACGGATGTAACCATCACGACAGACCCAGCATACGAAACAAAACCACAATTCAGATATAAACTGCCCGATACGACTGGCGAGATGGTGGACCTGCTCTATGGCGAGTCTTCGAATATCTCCATCCAGACTGGTCCGACAGGTACAACGGCTGGTAACCCGTGGCAGGAAAATCTTGGAAAGGACAATAAAATCATCGACATGCAATTCCGCCATATCCTTACAGCGGTGCGCTTCTCACAGGGTGTGATTCCTGCAGGGCTGACCATTAAGAATATACAGTTGCAAGGTGTGCCCACCACTGCAGAGTATGATCCCAATACGATAGATCTTGCGACAGGTACTGACGGAGCATGGTCTAATTGGACGGGAAATGCATCCTACTCTATCGACACCAACTTTGAAGGAAATGCTGGCTCAGGTGTTTATATCGACAACAACCAGGTGTTCTTCGTACTGCCTCAGACCGTAGGAAGCGGTGTCAGGCTGAACATTACCCTTACCGATACTCATACTGGTAGCCAGACACATACCCTGTCGTGTTCTCTGGCTGGCGACGTATGGAAGAAGGGTTATACCGTCAACTACATGATTACCATCGGTGAGGTGGAACAGGGCTACTATTTCGTAGCAGAAAAAGCAGGACTGGAGGTAGAACACAGCAACAGTATTTCCAATGGTTCTTTCGTCCTTCACAGCTACCGTAACTACAATGACTACTCTACAGGAATAGCTGTGGACTCTAAACATGCTGCCAACTGGTCGGTGTCGGGGTATTCCACGACAGGTAAAAAAGGCACCTATACGATAACTGATGCAACGAAGAATCAAAACGGATTAGGTTGGTTGCGCAGCGTTGACGGTATATCAACAGGTACTATTGGTGTTTATGCTGGTGGCGACAATGCTACTGTCAACTACTCCCTGGATCCTCAGCAATATACGAAAGAAGGTAGTCACGATGACATATTAGGTTCTAATACCCCCAAAGCATCCAGCCTGGATCTGTCAAGGTATGACCCATACGATGGTGCGCCATCAGGTAGCGTAGAAACCGCCAACTGTTATATCGTCAATCGAGAGGGAAGCTATACGTTCCCATTGGTATATGGAAACAAGAAAGCTAATGGCACAGAGAATGCCTGCTTTAAAGACCATACCGGTACGACCATCGCCTATAAATATATCCAAGACCAGATAGAGGCAAAAGCCGTAATAGATAATGGAGATGATACCCATACTCGCTATTCATGGAATTCCGCAACGATTAGCGAAAAGAATGTAGATATATGCTTAAAAGGAGTGTTGGTATGGCAAGATGTTCCAGGTCTGATTAAAAAGAATACAGTATCTGCGACGAACACGAATTTGAATTTCGAAATAGGCGTATCCAAACCTGGCAATGCCGTTCTCGCACTTCAAGCACGTAAAGTAACATATAAGGGTACATGGGAGAATCCTACCGTCACTTCTTATGGAGACTGGGAGACTCTTTGGACCTGGCACATATGGATGACTGACGAGGTATATAAGAATGTAGGTAATGCCGGTGGCGGAGGTTCCTACGATTCCCAGTATCTGAACTACGACCAAACGAATACTGCGGCTCCACATATCGTCACCCTCTACCAAGCTGATGGTACGACCGAAGTGGCAAAGATTCTGCCTGTAAACCTCGGATGGGTGCCTGATGAGATGGACTTCGGCTTCTATTCTCCGCGTTCAGGTTGGGTAGAACTAAAACAAGAAGGCAGTAACAATACTATTCATGCAAAGATTACGCAGCATGCCCGTCAGCCGCTCGTCACTGGTACGGGAACGTTCTACCAGTGGGGGCGTCCTACGGCATTCCCAGCCGTACGCAATGTTGCAGGTACTGTGCGTACGATCTACGATATTGAAAACAACGATATCTCTGACAGGTTTGAATTGGCTGCCATCACCAATGCTGGCGACGCCATCAGCCAACCGTTTAAGGTGTTGCAAGGTACTCCTCGTGGTGATCCTACGGGTCCGCAGGATGCATGGTTCGACGTGACAAGTGACGTATATAATACCGCCATGTGGAGCACAGCATCTAAAACGGTCTATGATCCCTGTCCACGTGGTTTCCGCATGCCGGCAGCAAGTGTCTTCTATGGTTTTACAAAGGAAAAGACTACCGTTGAAAGTGGAAAGGGACAACTGAACATGTATCCGGAATCTGGCGGTCAGAGAAATGGTGAACGCAGCAAAGGCGGTTATTTCTATGTGAAGGAATACACCAATGCGACCAATCCCGATCGCTACGACGAGATGGTGTATATGCCAGCTACCGGACAGTTCCATGGTAACAAGACGATAGGTAATAAACTGAATGCTGCTTCCGGTAGTCAGTTGGACACGGCTAACGGTATCTATTGGACGGGTGATTACATTGACGATAACACCACAGGAGGCTGTGGACTATGGATTACGCCAGAACAGACGTTCTCAGCAGGAACACTAGACAAACCGGTCTTTGGCTTCTTCGATACCTCAGGGCATAAATTCAACTACTACGGTACGCTGCGAGCCATCAGGCCGAGGAAATAAAAAGCCTCCCCTTTTAGGGGGAGGTTTAGAGGGGGCTTACCACTGATCCGTATATTGGCTCGTATCAAATACCACGGTGATACTCTCTGGACCGCGCACCTTATCATCACCAGGCCGCAAGTCGTCAAGGAAGGCATAGCAATATATGAAACCACTCTGCCAGTTGATACCCATCTTCAACATGTTGATGGTTACCTTTGCTGAAAGATCCTCGGTATCTGCAGCATTGCGTCCCTTGGCTGTGATGACGATATGCGGTACATCCTCATCGTTCAACTTTTGTGGTACCACGAGTAGGATGTTGCCAGGAGCAAAATTATAGTGCTTTCCTTCTACTGGACCGTCAAGTAGGTGCAGGTGATCCTCATCCTTTCCTGCAAGATAATTGAGGGGATCGGTAGAAGAAGCGCTCAGTGTACTCCAATTCATACCATCGATATCATCATAGTTTGCCATTTTCACCGTTGCATTCTCACGATGATATGCTGGTGTATCCTCATAATACCCGAACATATAGTTGTCGTTCAGGCGTTCACGCTGGTTGTCCTTGAACGTGAACCAATAGGGGTTCATGATGTAGTGGTTGATGGTGGCATAACCCAAAGTAGTAGCCGGCGTACAGCCGATGGTAGCACCACTTGGATTGGAGTAGTCTGGATAGAACGATGCCGACGTCTTGATGTTGTTAAACTCCATCGAATAGTCGATGGCTGCACGGCGACGACTATGCGTGACGTCCCAGATATCCCTACGTGCCCAACGGACACATTGTGTCTCGTCAGGTACCTTTAAGCCTAAAGCCACAAACTGCTCCTTGGTAAGGTTTGCATCAAACTCCGTAGGAAAGGCTGCTTTCTGTGTTGTCCTTTCTACGGCATCTGCTCCTTTCTTCGTATATACATTTCCCCAAGAATCCATGATCGTGCCATCGACAGCCCATGCATCGAACCATGTGGCATCAGCAACCTTATCATTTCCTTCTCCATCCTGTTCATACACCATCTTATCATCGCCACGCACGTAGGCATAGATACGAACCTGTGCCAACATGTGGTAGAGGCTTAGACGGACAGGTTTAGGCGAGTAGCCAGAGCCACTGCTGTTCAACTGCAACGGATATTTGTCACGTGTACAGTCCACGACCGGTGCACTGATGAGGAAGTCGTTCTGCAGGGAAGCATCGGGGTGCATGGTGAAGTGTACCTTTCCCATACCTTGTCCTTCACCAACACCATCCTTATCGCTGACAATGGCTATACCATAGTCACCTTGTGACGATGTAGGGTTATAGGGATAATACCCGAAGAACGTCATATATTTACCATCATTAGGCCACAGATGGATGGGAGAATACGTCAGGGAATTACCGCCACTGGCCAACGTTCTGATATTTGCCCGTACGTTATACATCTGGTTGGCAGAATAGTATTGTTTGAGAATGGTCGGTGCCGCCTTCTGCAAAGCCTCCTTGGTGGCGTAGTCATTGAAATCATGAAAGCCATAAGAGGAGCGCAATGATCTAATTGTGGTAAACTCAGCATCCGTAATCACATTTGGAGTAGATGCATCGTTCATCACACCATGCAGCAGCATCAGTGAAGCCCAATTATATGGTCCCGTATAACAACCGAACAAGCCGGCATAGAATGTTCTTTCCTCCGAAACCACTTTACCGTTCTCATCCACACGATAATAGGTCTTTGTCTCCGTTGGCGGAAGAGAGGTCTGCTTCCAGTTGACAATTGTAGCATCGGCACGAGTAGCCATCTGGCTACTGGGCACTACCACGTTGAACGCTATTTCCTGTTGCGCCGTTGGAGCAGTCGGTCCATCATTGAAGTCTTCTCGCTGGCAGCTGGTGAAAAGCATGCCTGCCGTTATCGCTGCGACGGAGCCGCAGCGCATGCAACACTTTATCATCTTTCCTATTTTCATTCTTCGTTCTTTTATCTTTTCCTTTTTCTTCCTATCCCTCACTTAACCACGACTTTCCTATCTCCGAAGATATAGATGCCGGGCTGCAGTGACGGGTGGTTGATAAGCAGCGTTTCAGGCGACTCCTTGTCTGCAATAAGGCGACCCTGCAGGTCATAGACGCGGCACGGCCACGGCACGTTCTTCTTCGTTACCGTCTCCTGGATGGGTTCGTCCTCTGGCTCTTCTTCATCAAAGAGGGCAATGACATGCTCGTGGGCAGGGGAAGTTGACTGATCAAGCACATAATATACCTTATTATGATATACGTACTTGTTATTACGTTCACTATCCGTTGCCGAATTAGCTGTTACCGCTGTGTATGCCTCTCGTGCCCAGTTGTCGTTCACGAAGAAGCCCACACGCTGATCAGTATCATAGACGTGGTGGTCTGTTGCATGGTTTTTAAACGGCAGACCGAATACCATGATGGTCTTGCTTTCCACATCAGACATATATGTGTTATTAAGTGTACGCTCCAAGTATTCACCCTTTAATCTGGGGTTCAGATCAGCCTTGCTCACTGTCTGCGGAGCCGTGTATGGCAGGAACATATCCACATAGTGTTTAGACCCTTCAGTCCATACGCCCGGTTTATTGGTGCGCATGACTACTGGCCATGTGGCAGGTACATATTGCGGGTTACCCATGCCGTTGTACTGGCTGACAGACGGCATCGTAATCGTACCGGATGTTCCCGTAATCTCACGTACCATAGTGAATGCCGCGTCAGTGGTGTTACCCAATCGGCTGTCGAATGGTACACAGAGAGAACCATAGTAGTATTTGTCCTCTGCACCGTTCTTATCGACACCGCCCTTCTTCACCTCAACGCGCAGCGGCATCTGGTTGTAAGGCCATGCCGTTCGGACACCAACAGGCTGTAGCAACCACTTCGTATCCTGGATGTCGGTGCCGGCGGTCTGGTTCAACTCATTATCAGCAGCAACCATAAGGCTATAGGCTCCATCATTGTTGCTGCCGTTGCTGGTGAGGTAATTGGTCTTGATATTCTGACCAACACCATAGTTATCATCATCATGGTCCCAGGTGTGATTGACATCTGCGTTGGTTGGAACACCGTTGAGGGTACGCAAGGTGATGACAGCGCCACCGATATCATCGAGACGGAATGGTGTACCAGCTCCAGATGACATTTGTGTCGTAGCAGGAGCATCCTCAGCAGGAGTACCTACTACCTGTACACGCAAGTCTTGTGAACCGAATACCCATCGTCCGAATATATCATTATCGACACCGGCATTCGCTGCGGTAAGCGTTTCGAAGCGGAAGATGCTCGATGCATCGAACTCAGCAGGCAGCATTTCGATGTTGCCTTGTAGCGTGGCATCGCTGAAGCTCTTGGCTGTTGCCAGATCACCGAAGGTATGAATGGTCGTATTCTCCTGATTGGTCTCGAAGTAGTGTAGCGGCTTCGAGTTTATAACTTCCGACGCGAAACGGTAACCGCTGACATAACGTGGACCATTGACACCACTTGCTGTCTCAGCTGCCATCAGCTTATCCGTAGAGAAGCCCTGTATGCGGTAGTAGCCCGCCGTCATCGGTACGAGGTTCTCCGGCACGAAGCGCAATGGCAGGTCTGCAGGAGCCGTCGGACGAGCATCCGTCGATGCCAGTTCTCCTCCACTCCTCTTATAGAACTTACCGCTATATACCAGTTGTCTTGCTTTATTCAGCACACTGTACTCACGCTCCATCGACGGGTCGTCAAGATATGCTTTGAGCTGAGAATATAACTCCATGTTACTGAAGTTCTGAGCCTTCACGGGATCGAGTCCTCCCACATATCCGGCATGTTCGAAGTATGGCCACAACTGTTCTGCGGTAGTAACCAGTCGCCAGTTGGCATCAGCATTGCTCTTCAACGTATTGGCCGCTCCTGCAACCAATTTGGCTTTGTGCGTTCCCGTATCGTGCATCATATAATAACTTGTAAAGTTAGTATTTTTCAAGTCAATATAAGAACTTGTTGGGTGCATCAGGAACGAGTTAGTATAGGATACATCGCCTGTGAACATCTCATAGATGGCATTGGCGGCACCGTCGCTGGTAGCAACACCCTCACCATTGAGATGGTGGATAATCTGATTTTTATCGAAACGTATGCCACCCGTATTCGCACGATTGGTATAGGTTGCATTATACGCATTGGTGTTATCAGCAATGATGGTAGCCGGGTCGTAGGTCGTATAGTCTGATGACTTCGGCAGGTGACCGGTCGTTGTCACAACCACATCATCCCATCCCGTACCATTAATCGTGGCATAGCGTGAACGCAGCACAAATCCGTACGGGTCACCTTCCGGTGCCCACAGATAGTTATTGGTGTAGTGGGACGCACGGTCGGTACGTGCGCCGATACCATCTTTATAAGAGAAGTTCATCAGACCACTCGATGCATTGTTGGTCATCATCTGATACCATGCGTATGTGTTACGTCCGATGGTAGCAAACTGGAACTCATCGGTGTTCACATCATAGACCACATCAATGATCACCTTACGGTTCTTATGGCAGTCCTTCAGTGTGGTGAGAATCATTCCTTGCAGACTTTGAGCCTCTGTATAACCTGAAGGAACTTTCTTTTCCTGATTAATCTCTAACCCATTGCCCCATTTCGCTACGTCTTCGGCAGTAACGATATGTTTATCCTCTTCTTTGTCACCTGTTTCCCAATCGCTCCAACCAGAGATGTCGAAGATAGATACCCAGTCAATCTCGTAGGCATCTGAACCATCAGGCATAAAGAGTTGGATGCGCTGACTCTCATCCACCACATTGCCTTCTTCATCTACATAATCACCATTATCGTTTTTCAGATAAGCCAAACGGTTGCTAACCTTTGAACGCATCACATCGCGCTGGTAGAGGTAGTATTTACAGAACTGTCGCTTCATGTACCAAGGCACCTGTGGGTGGTTACCGATACCCACACGACTGACATTATAATCTTTGACCGGATAGCTGATGAAGTCGCGCAAGCTACCATCCTTCCTCAGCATCTCCTTGATGTTATTCTCTGTAGTATAATCCGTACTATAGTAATTAGCCGCATAGTTTACATAATAAGTACTGTCAGCAGGATCGTTGTTTCGACGAATGCCCTGATACTTCAGATATTCGATAAGGTGATTGCGCAGTGTTTGGCGTTGCTTCTTCTGCACATCGGTATAAGTATCGTCGGAGTTATTTAGATTCTGCAGATGCTCATCACTCGGATCAAGCGTATGCTGGTGTGTAATGACAAGGTGATACTGCAAGATGTCGGCATAGCTGATGAGGTCGGCCAGTTTAAACGGTTTGATATCCTTGGTGTTCAAGGTATTTCCCGTCGGGTCGTTGCTGTTGATGACCGCAGCATCCTCGTAATGCAGAGTCTTATCCGATGAAGCAGAGTAGTCGAAGTTGATGCAGTGTGTGATATCTGCACCACCATCAACACCCGTACCATCGAAGATACTGAGGAAGGTATTACCTTCTTTATCAACGGCAATGGTGAAATTCTGCTTGGCGATATTCGATGCCACCACATTCTTACCGTCGAGTGTCAGCTTCGAGCTCTGGTTCTTCAGATACTGATCGTAGTTGATCATGGTGAAGCAATACGGATCACCCACAAGAGACCACTTCTGCTGGTCCTTTTCGGTCTGCACACTCTGGTCGGCATAGATTGACGTTGACGTACTGTGGGAGTTCACAAACGCATCTGTGATATAGGGTTCCGTCGGGTTTTTCTCGATCTTCGTCCTACGCTCCTTGACATAGACAGCATCGATAATCTGCCCCTGTGCATTATAGACATAGTGGTCGAAGACTTCCACGTAGTACTCTACCTCGACATTCGTTCCCGTATAATACTGTTCCCATTCGAAGTAGGTATTCATCCAGGTATATTCGTCGATGAGTGCATTAGCCTCCGTCGTGAAATAGGGTGCCACTTCCTCTCCCATATCATAGACATAGGTGAGTGTGACGTTCTTGCTCTGCGTTGGATCTGCCGTATGTGCCTCGATTGCAGCTGCAACAGCTGCATTCAAGGCGTCATACTCTGCCGTCGAAGTACTCCATGACTCTGTCTCGTCCATCGGCACATTACTGTCGCGCAGACGGTAGAGAATTGTTCCTGGATTTTCAGGGCTTTCGTAATTGATATAGCACTCATAGGTACATCCATAGCGGCGCAACGAATAAGGCAACATATCGGTAGCGATACCGAATTTGATTTCCATATTGTCTTTCTCTATGCGCAGCTCACCCTTCTTCGTTCGTATCTGAACCTTTGCATCGAAACAGTTGTTATCAGCTTTGTCGTTGTCTTTTGCCGTTGCCGTACGAATCTGTATCAACTGTTCCCTGACACCCATACCCGATGAGGTCTTCGAGTAACCCATGCCGTTAGTGACGTAATTGGTGTAAGTAAGGTCGCCTATATTGCTTGTCCATTTGTTCTTGTTGTCAAGCGAATATGGGATTGCCACAAACTCGTATGGGTTTCCATCAATCGTAGTGGTACGTGCTACCATGCGCCAGTAGTTGTCGGCCTGTTTATCGGCTTCTGTTCCATCGTAGGCCGTCTTGTCCAACGAGGCCGTACGCAGGAAGAAGTCATCGTTACCACCCAGCTTCCACATCTGCAGCGACCAGTGGGTATTCTGAGCAGCCTCGGCTGTTGCTGTCGATTCATTTGTCGTTGTCGGGGCATTGACGAGGGTGGAGGTCCAAACGATGGAATCGTTCGGCACTGAACTCTGATATTTGGCAATGGGATTCTTCGTTGCAGCCAGCCACTTCGGACCGGAACCATCTCCGACATCTTCATAACGGCGGCGGTTGAGGATGGTGAAGTCGTACGGGTCACCGATGAATGCCCAGTGCAGACCTTTCAATCCGTCATTCCATCCGTCAGCGTTACTGTTCCATCCCTCATTCTTCGGTTCATACATCGCACGACGGTAGTTGCTGACGACGTCGGTTTTGTTCTCCACTCCGCTACCATCCAGATTCGTCTTGTCGTAGTATGGCCAACTGCTGTTGCTAATCTTCATATCGAGCCAAGTGACATTGTCAAGCTCAGAACTTGTCGGTGTTGCAGCATCAGCTGCTGCCGTGAAGAGGTGTACTCCATCAGCTGTCAGGTCATCAATGGTATAGAAAACGCTGAACTTAAAGATAGGATTCACCTTTGTTCCTGTTACAAATACATTACTGCTATGTGCCGAACATGTTGGTAACGGAGCATTTTCTGCATTACCTTCAGACAAGACATGTTCACCCATCGTTGTACCGAACTTATCTGTCAAGTCGGCATAACTTACATATTTGCGCTGCAGGTGACGCGGAACACCTGTAATCGTCTCGCCCAAGCCGTAATATCCGCTATACTCGTCTTTGGTCACTTCGTTCTTTAAGCTATAACGCGTATCAGCTCTACGGTTGGTGGTGATATAGACCTTCACTGGCTGTACCAGTTTGATGGCTGTATATTCATTGTTTGCCTTGTGATAGCCCAAGTGTTCGCCGCTTTCATAACGTTCGTTGTCGGCATAGTAGCTCAGGTTGATGTGATAAACATCCGGTTTGTCATCTTGCGGACGATAAACCTTTGTCAGTCCGTCGCGAGCCAAGTAGTAATAAACGTTACGATAGCCCAACAACTCATTGTCCTCCTTGAAACGCAGAGCGAAGGTACCTGTTACATCACTTGTCGAAGGCATCACCTCCCAATAGAAGTCGTTGATATAGGGTTTGCCGTTGTTACGGTTCGGGAATTCCTGTTCAGGCATCAACACACCATACTCATTGGTCGGGATCAGTTTATCACGGTCGTCAATCTTTGTATAGTCGGGCAGTCGGATATGTACACAGTCAGACGCAAACTGGAAGTTGGTCTCAACAGCATTGAAGCGAGCCAACTGAGCAGCGACCTTACCCTCCTCCTTGCCACTGATGTTGTTTCCGTCCTTGTCTTTCAGTGTTTCCGTGTTCCATGGGCCTGCCGTACTGAACACCTGCACCTTATAGGGGTCGCCCACGAAGTACCACTTCAGTTTCTCAGGTGTCGATACCAGTCGGTCGTCTGCCGTACGATACTGCGTATTGTTGTATGAGTTTGTATAATCGCTTTCATAGTCACCGTTAGAGTCATTCCATGTCTTTTTCTCTGGTGTCCACTGACCGGTGTTCTTATCCTTGTTCTTCGACAGGTCACCCGTCTGGATTCGTGTAGTAGCCTCTGGGTCGTAGAAAGCATGATGCGTAATTTTCTTACCCTTAGAGTCTAAGGTCGGGAAGTCCATGAAATAGACGTGGTCGTTGTTCTGAACCATCGCTTCTACCTGAGCCTTTGTTGGTGCTTCCTTCAGGAAGATGTCGCTATTGACTACATACATGGCATAGATGCTCTGGGCACCTGCAGCAGGAGTTCCACTCATAGTGCCATCGCTGGTATATACCCATACTGGCTTTCCGTCTTCATCGTAAACAAGGGAACCCTTAGGAGTATAGACGTATGGGTCACCTTCCGTGCCTGTTCCAGACCACGAACCTTCCGAAGTAGCCTGTGTTGTGGTCGGATACGGACCGTCCGCAACTGTATATTCTCCACCTGCAGTATTGTAGTCATCACGATAAAGTGTATAGTCACAGAAGGCACGACGAACATTGAAAGGTAGCGAGAACTCTGCTTTCTCAGGACTTAAATCGATTTTGTCACCAGCTACGTATGTACGTTCGTTTGCCGTGAAATAGAGTAGTGATATGCCGGAATCGTAGGTCTTTAGCTTGGCACGTTTCTGATCTGGAGAAGCCGATGCTCCTTCATGGCTAGGACTCTTCCATGTAATATAGTCATTCACATGATCTTCACGTTTGATAACCAGGTTGATATCCTGATACTTCACGGGCACGTATGGCAGAAGTTGGATAGCGTAAGACCGACCAGTGATGTAGTCTACCAATCCCTCCACACTCTCTGTTGTTACCTTGTTGGCGGTTCGGCTCACCATGTGCCAATATAAAGGTGTGTTCACCTTTATATTGTCAATACTCTCGGTAATACTTGTTGACAGCAGGCTAAACGTTTCTTCCGGACTGTCGTTTACGCCTGCACAAATGCCCCAATACTGGTTCTCGGTAGGTTCGCTGGTAGGAATCGTGAGCGGATAGCTATCAACACCTGCAGTTGTAACCTTATTAACGGTCGTATAACAGTTCTCGGCTCCTGCCAACGTGTAAACGTTATATCCTTCTGCCGTCACACCTACTGCCGACTCGAAGTTGATAATGCGCATGTTGTAAGGGTCGTCGCCCACGAAGGTCCACAGCCAGCGTCCTTCACGATAAGCATCGTTGTCACCCTTGCGATACCACTCGGCAATACGCGAATAACTCCACTCGTTGTAGTTGTCTACGTCATTTTTGTGCAAACTGTAAGCGTTGTTCATCCAGCTTACCTTACCGTCATCCTCACGGCGCAGGAAGTACTGTTTGCCGGTGAAGGTACGGCTATCGCCTGTACCTGTTGCTGTAATAGCGGAATCGGTGTCGAGCACCATGAAGAACCACTTAGCCTGTCGGGTATAGGTATTGTCCATACGTCCATTGGTTCCATAGTATGTTACATCGGCAGCTATCTGTTCCGGTGTACTGGTGATATCAGACAGTTTACGGTCACTCAGTTTCGCGGTGTTATCGATTTGATATTTGAAATAGATGTCATAGACTGTTTCCAATCCTATCTCCGGATAGATGTCATAGGTATTGCTGCCCGCATCATATACACGCTCCGTCAGGCCCGCGTCGTGATAGAATTGTGCGTTGGGCACCTGTGCCCAGGCATTGTCTTTCTTCTCCAATTCTGCGCGGGTCTTAAAGTTGTTGGTGACGGTCACAGTACTACCTGTAGCCAGCGTGTCGCGCATCTCGTATTTACAGAACTGTCGGGCAATGACCTCATCCAATACCACAGGCTGCAGCCAGTCGTGCTCCAGGACAGCATCCCAGGTCACAGTTCCCGTTGCCTGATTAACGGCATGGTAGTGATATTTACGGCTAACGGGAGCCTTCACGAATTCTATACAATATGGAGTTGTACTACCACCACCCATACTGTAGATCTTTCGCGTCACCACCTTATCGCTCGACATACGGATTTGGTATTCAGAGTAGTTAGCCGCAGTCCAGGTACCACGAGCTGTCAGAGCAGATGTTGCACCCGCTCCGGTTGTTGTACACGGTGTGAAGTAATTGGTACCTGTTGTCATCAGCACTGTCCAACGGCTCAGTTCATAGCCTGACAATCGGGGAACCTGGTTATCAACAGCATGAGCCTCCAAGAGCATAAACGTCTGGGTATTACTTGCTGCTTCGTCTGGTTGTAAGGTAAGGTTTCGAGAATTGTTGTCTGCTACCGATAAATATTTCTGGTATTGAGCACTATAGATTTTGATGGCGTACGGGTCGTTGCCCTCCAGTCTCCATAGATACTCCTTGCTCGACGGAGCACGACCATTAGGTAGCGTACTAACGGGAAGTGTTCTATACGTTGTCTCGTTATCAACACCAAACACTCTACCACGTTCCGATGAGAAGTTGCGTTGCATATCGGCGATGGTGTACCAGGTCTTACCGCTCAAGTCGAGCGCTTTCTCGTCAACCCAACTCAGGTAGGTGCCATCATCGGCATCAAGATCAATACTCGTCGCAATCTTGAACGGACTGCTTGATGTATCATAGGTATAGCGCACATAGATGTCGCCGACATTCTTGGCAACCACCGTTGCAATCGAGGTGCTTGCTGTTGTTGAAGCGTCTGTATCTACGGTATAGTCGCTGCCATCAATGGTCGCCTTGGTATAATAGGTAAAGTCGCTGCTGTTGAGCAATGGCGACTGATAGACCTCCGGTATCGCAACCGTGGTGTTAGCCATGAGCGAATAACCCTTCAGCGCCTCCTTCTTATCGTTCGTGATGATGTGGTAGGTCAGTACAGGACGATAGAAGAAGCTGGAGTAGATAATCATTTCAGGATCAGCAACTGGGTTCAAAGGCTCACCTGTTGTGGCGGCAAGACGTTCCTTGTAATGCATCGCATCCTTATAGACATACACACCACCTGCCAGCGAGTTACTCTCTGCCAAGTACAGTTGATCCTCTCCTGTGACATACAACTTCAGCGTTCCCGCACGGTGTCTGTCATTTTGAGTCGAATTTTTCTCATTGGGATTGTACTTCAATACCATGAAGGTATTCAGGTTATAGGTACCATCATCGTTTGCTACCATCTTTACGATTGGATACTTCTCCGACTTGCCTATAGCGGGTGTACCATCCTCAAGGGCTGGTGTCTTACCCGCCAACACTGCCGTCTCACTATAGAATGGATTCTGGATGGTCACCTCGTAAGGGTCATTACCCGTAAAGCGCCACAGGCGGGCAGCGGAAGTCAATGCTGTATTGACCGTCACGTCCGTCTGAGATATTGTATGTGTGCTAGCATCGACACTCCAGATTCGTCCGCGATCGGAACTGGTAATACCCATTGTATAGAGCACGTTACCCGACAGGTCGAGTGGCGCATAATTATAGGGCAAGCCTGCCAAATCAGACATACCGAAGTTTTCTACCGCCTTCTTCGACTTCTCGTAGTCGTAGTGTACATACACCACATCGTCATCCAAACTCATCGGGGTAGTGGTTGCCTCACTGGTTATGGTATAGGTGCCGTCGTCATTGCTCTTAGCTGAAGAATAGAAAAGATAGGCATCGCTCTTCATCAGCGGCGACTCCATCCATTCGGGAAGTTTTAGCTTGTAAGAGTCCGTGATACCGGTTTTCTCGTCACTGGTCAGTGCCACCTTACCACTCTTGGTGATAATCTTATATGTCAGTTTGTTGGTGGCGAGGACAGGGGTTAGCGTCAGTTTCTTCGATGCATCGATGGTGCCAGCAGGAGTAAAAGGTTCTGTAGTGCCTGTGGTATAGTTGCTTTGTGCTGCTAAGGTTGGATTAGATGCGCCGTCAAGGAAGTTGTACACTGTCGTCGATGCATTACCAGCCTGCATCAGTGCATAACCTGTACCACTACTATGCTTCATCAAGATATAGCGTACTGCCGGGCTTTCTGTTTTCTTATTTCCGTTATACAAACTTACGGCATACGGGTCGCGAATGTCACCGGCACTCTGCATAAAGCGCCAACGGTGGGCTTTCTTTTGTTCAGGTGTAGCATCTTTACCTAATGAATTATTGATAACACCGCCAGATGTCACCTCTACATCAGCATCGTTCAGTTTTGCATGATACCACGTTCCTTTCAGCAGACCATCGGTATCAGCATCAGAGTCGTAATGATAGCGTACATAGACAGTACCGCCAGCCGATGTATAACCTGCAGAAGCAAACGAACCGGAAATCCTATTTGCAAGGGTTGAGAGGTCATAGTCATAATCATGAGTACCATCATCGGCCGTCAGTGTTTTCCAGAACGTAAAGTCTTTGGCAAACGGACTCTTGAAAATTGTCGGAATCTTAGGTGAGCCATCACTTATCAACGTATAACGCAATGCTTCACGGCCCAAACTATCGACTACGATATAGGTAAAGACGGTTGGGCGTATCAGCCATGTGCTCTGGCCGTGTCGCTTATCTTCAACGGGTTGGTCGGCAGCCCAGACGATAAGACCGTCATCATTAAAGTTCTGAATGGCATGATAGTGGTCGAATCGCGGGATGAGGCGCATATTACCATTGGCATCCTGCACCGCCATGAAGGTTTGGTTGGTCATGTGCAGGTTAACGGCATCGAAGCCAACACCATTGTTAACACTGGTATTGACAGGGTTGTTGGCTGCCAACGTCACGTGAGTATCGGTAAACGTGGCCTTCATGGCATTGTATTCATCGAGTCTTGAATCACTGGCATTGATGGTGAGGTATCTGTTGCCCGTCGACTTGTTGTAAATCTGTATGTTGTACGGGTCAAAGCCTGCCTTTTTTTGTTCGTAGTAGAGAGAATCGGTCGCCAACACTGTTTTAGGCACAGCACTTCCATCAACGGTCTGCTCTACATCATACTTGTAGCCCATTTCTTTGTCTATCTCGAAGTTGGGCTTCAAATACCAGTAGTATTTATCGTCAAGAGTTACCGCCGTATTGTTATCCAAGTCGGAAATTGGAGTAGCATCAGTTTTCAACGTACCATTGTCGTCATAACCCAAATTTCCGTTTTGGCGAATGAGGAAGGGTGTATCTGCATTGACATTAGGTGTCAAAGCTGTTATCTTATCGCCAGTCTTAGTAGCGGTAACCGAATAGAGTTCTTCAAATTCCGGCTTCACATCGTAGGTAACATAGACGTCGGAGATATTCAGGTTCGCATTCAGAATCTCAGGATAGTCTGTCAGCGAGGTTCCTGTTCCCACCTCCTTGCTCCACACGTACTTGTGATAACCTGATAGTTTGGTACCAGTGCTCCAGAAATGGTAGGTCTTTACCATCGGACTATCAAACTTACGAATGTCGTTATCGCGAGTGGTTTTGTTTGCATCACCGGTCTTGGCGATAGGCTTACGCATGATTTCCCATCCGTGATTATCGAGCAGAACCAAGATACCATCGATAGAATGCGGAACGAAATCCAACTCTTCGCCAAGACTTATCTTTTGGTAGTAGTGGTAGGTGTATTCGTATTTCTTGGACAATGAAGAGTCGGGTTGCTCTTTGTAGATCGGACGAGCATACTGCCAGGCCTGGAAACGATACATAGGATGGGCGGTCACGTTTTCTGCAGAGAAGTAGCTATATGGATTCTCTGTTTGAGACTGGAACTCATCCCATTTAAGGGCCGTGCCGTCCTTGGGCTTCACACCCTTACGGCTGATGGTTTCGTATGTCTTCCAATATTGTAGGAAGTCGTTGACGGGACGATGCTTGCCGTATGTTTCATGAGCGGCAACACCGTTGTCGATTTCGTCAGCGGTAACCAGTTTATAATGACCTGCAGTACCCAGCAGCATGTACTCAGTGGGGATGTTCGATGCCGATCCGCCGGTTTTTGAATCATCCAGCACCTGCGGGTCGTCGGTGGTGGTACCTGTAACGATTGAACCGCCTGTTCCGACTGCACTGTTATAGTAGGTACGCCAGTAGTTGTAGAAGTTGGTATTTACAGTATTGCCGTTCACTTTCCTACCGTGACTTTGTTGCCAAGAGGTGATTTGTACGCGGTAGGGGTCGTTGGTCTCACTGACCACATACCATGACCATCGGGTACGGGTGGTAGAGGCACTCACCCTGTCTTCATCCCACTTGGCATCACCATACAAGTTAAAGCCACTGTCACCATTGGAATAGGGATAAACGGCTTTCATCGTCTCTTCACGAAGACTATCGCCTCGCTCCTGATAGAACGATTCACCCGCGTCAAACTTGATCATGAACATCTGTCCGAAGTCACTTGCCTTACGTACAAAAATCTGCGAAGCGTCTCCATCACGATGGTCTCTCTTTGTGGGATCTACTACTGTGATGATATTATTGTTCACCTTCGTATCATAGGTAACATAGATATAACCATCGGTGGAACCGGTTGGAGAAGTGATTTCACTTTCGCCACTTTTCAGCGTATAGGTATCGCCCGACAAGGTAAAACTACTACGTGCCCAGTAGTGGTAAGTTTCGACCAATGGACTTACCCACTTGGCCAATACACCTAAATTCTTTCCACTATTAGGCAATTCCCGGCCCTCATATTCCAACAAGATTTTTCCTTGTTTGTCGAGAAGACGATAGGTTCTCTCAAGGACGGCTTCATGGAAGATAATCTGCTGATTGGTAGTGCCACGAGTAGTTGTGTACTTCCTGACATTTTCGCCGTTTAAGTCCAAACTTTGACTATTGGATGGCGTAGAGAGGTCTGCACCATTAGCGAAGAGCAACTCCACCTGTCCCTCAGCAGTGCCAGCACCATCCATCAAGATGAAATGGATTTCCGTGTCGTCCAATAGTTTATGATTGCCTTCTCCTGTGTTTCGCACTTCCACGTCATACGGGTCACTATTTCGAAGTGTCCATATCTTCAGCTCCTTGCCTTCTGATCCCTCACCCTCAATAATTGGACGTCCTGCTTGTGTTGTTACACCACTATTGTAGATGACATATTTATCGCCCAACTGCATGAAGTAGCTCTTCGTACCATCAAGCAAATATCTCCTGGTAGAAAGTTTGTCATTGGTGTAGCGCACATAGATGTTGGCACCAGAATTAGGTGTGGAATTGATTTTGTTAGCATCAGTCAGGTTAGCTGCATTAAATTCACCTGTGAAAGTATAGAATGTCAGCGTCTCACCTTCTATATACGGACTATAGATAGCCGATGGAATGGCTTTGTGTCCGTGGTCGCCGTTGAGCCGGTGGTTGACTTCTTGGGTAACCGTATATTTGATGGCGACACGCCCTTTGTTGTCAACGATATTATAGATATAGTTGTAAGTCGGTATAGGCGTTACATGCAGGTTACTGGAGGCAGCAATTTCATTTCCACTACTCTGCGCCCACATACGGATTTCATTACCACCACCTCGTGCATCCCAAAAAGAGCGATATTGAAAAGCATAAGCATCGCGTTGGAAAATCTGGAAACTATTGGTGGTCGTTCCAGCTACCATCGCCCAACAGTCCCTATCGTCGGTTGGCGACTCCGTGAAACGCACGTTGTCGGCTACGTTGGCACCAAAGATATTTATCGTTTCCGGATCGACGTAAGCGTATTTACCATCAGCGCCCTTGCAAATAACACGGAAGGAATAGGGGTCGCCGATAAATGCATACTGCGATTCCTGAAGGATGCGCGTTGCGTCTTTTGGACCATAACGTGAGTCTATCACATTATTGGTGGCATCGTAGGTCAGCAACCTGGTACCAGACTCTCTAATATCCATGCTGAACCAAACAGGATTCTTCTCGGTACTGAATACCAAATTAGTTGCAGTGGTAGTTCCTGCTGCATCAAACGTATAGGGGATATATACGTCGGTAGCATCCCCCACAGTAGCATTCGCAGCCAGTTTGTGCCCCTCTGCACAATCACTGTCGCTATAGTAGTCTGTGGATAGCGTACATCCTAATCGCTGTAGCTTTGCTCGGTTGGAAAGATTGTATTTGGAAGAAGGTCCATGATGTTGTACAATGGTTAAAACATCGTTTGTCGGATTGGCAGAATTGACAATATGGTAGGTTACTTCATGGGTTGGTTCGTTTTGTGTCAGTTTTACGAGGGCTGTATTCGAAATTCGAGGATCATCGTTACGCCAGCTTCGGAATGCTTGTAATTGGTAGCCTGGATCAGGATTGAAGGTTCCTGTTGAACCCATAGCACAGAGCATATAGGGCATATTAGCCTCGTCATTACTATTTACAGTATAACTACCTTTGTCCCTCATCCAACATTCTATTCCTCCGTATGCTCCCACAATGAAATACTTGTCTGCCCAATGAGTCTTCCAGTCAATGTCCATCGTGTTATCATCGGGAGCTACTAAGAAGAAAGTCTGCAGATTAGTCGTTGTATTTGGATCATAGTTACTAATTTTATCCGTATAGGTTATTTTTTGTATTTCCTTAACAGATGAACCGATATTTGGAAGGGTCATAACACCATTAGGGTTTGCGTTTTCTGCTGTTCCATTGTAAATGTAGATATTATAGGGGTCACCATTAGCGACGAAACGGAATCGATATTGAAGATCTTTATCCAAGTCGTCGTCTGGAATATCTTCTTCTTTATTTCCAGGATAACCAAACTCAAAACGTGAGTCTTTTTCATTATCATAGTAAACCTGACGGCGACGACCAGTTCCTTTATTATTGTTACGCTCACGAATCTGCATTAAATAGGACATAGTGCCAGTGATGTCGATTGCAGGATTATCTACCATGTCGTAGCGTACGTAGAACGGTCCGGAACCTGTGTAGTTTTCTGCTTCGGGGTCAGTGACAATGTCTCTTCCCTCTGAAAAAAAGCCGCCCACCGTACCATTAGCGTCCTTAATGGCCTCATCCAGGGTCGTATAGAAACGGAAGTTGGTGGCAAAGATACTTCTTGCATGGGGATGAACGCAAAGTGTCGTCTTATCGATACTGCTGTAGGTAAAGTCTCCCTTGATAACATAATGGAAACAAATCTTACCCTGATTGTTGACGATATAGTAATGTACACCATCACCAAATACCTTATTCATCATGCTGCCCAAAACCATAAGCAGCAACAACAAGCATGTTCTCATGTACATTCTCACGTTTGTTGTCATATTCTTGTAGAA
>Ga0310691_10001598_pt1 | contig 34019 bp, 27 predicted proteins | sample 176DNAGHGlowgp2_FD_203887 | JGI IMG/M metagenome (GOLD analysis project Ga0310691, IMG submission 203887) | Sheep rumen microbial communities from Palmerston North, Manawatu-Wanganui, New Zealand - 1766 DNA GHGlow gp2 (v2) (version 2) | ecosystem: Host-associated > Mammals > Digestive system >... | reverse complement strand
CGAAGCCGACAAGCGTTGGTATTCCTTGCTCCACTGCCAGTCGGTCGATTTGCGACAAGATGAATGCAGTCTTCCCGCTGTTTTCCATTCCGCATATGGTCATCAGCTCACCCGGATGATAGCCTCCGAGTTCATTGTCGATGAAGTCCAAACCACTCTTCAGCGCCGCATTCTGCGGCTGCTGTTCCTCTAATAGCTCCGATATATGTTTCATACTATTCCCCTTTCTTTCAATCATATATAATGTGCGGATTCCGTTCAGCGGGTGATTTCCAATCGATATGAAACTCATATCGCAGAATATTCTTCTTTAGCTCCCATATACTATGACAAACGCCCATCATCCAGTTCTCAGGTAGGAAAATTAAGTCCATGAAGGAATCAATGCGTTCTTCAAGGCTGGGCGCAAGATGAATACTCAAGCCGTCTTCACTCCTTTTTTCCCGATAAGCACTAAATAAATCATAGGCCAGCGGGAGTCGTCTGCCTAAAACCTCCTCTTTCTCTGGGTAATCAATCTCAATTCTCGCCTCCGGGTCTATCAGTAAAGAGAACTTCTTCAAGAGCGAACCAATGCGTTCCACCTCTTTCTGAAAGGGTTTCATCCCACATTCTTCAAACCTCCTTTTTGTTCTGGAGTCTATAAGCGGAAACAATAAGTCCGGCTCTCTTTCCACCCAAATAATCGAGGCCTCGCAATTAGTCGCAACGCTATACATCAGCCAGAGCCGCCTCATCTCAGGATCAAAGAATCCACTTAGGTCTTTTATTCTGATAAACGCGCAGATACCCAGCTCGTTCATCTTCTCTTCTGTTAGTTCGATGTATTTCATAAGATTATAATTTGTAGTTCTACTTCTTCCATGAATCAAAGATGCTGGGTGGATTGGCGAATCCACGCTTCTGCCACTTTTCACGCACTTCACCCCACTTCACATCCGACTTGGTCTGCCCTTTCATGAAGTAGCGGATAATAAGCATTTGAGTGTCGTGGTCACCTTGATTGTAGCGTTCCTTCAGCTCCAACCTCGCCCGCTTCACATATTTCCCTTTTCTCTCGATGAGCATCTGTCCCAGCTCATCAATGGAAGCATTACGAATGAGAGCGTCCAATTCCGCCATCTCATTTCGAAAAAGCATTTCAAAGATGGCCTGCCGCAGTTCATCCTTCTTATCCAACCATCGCGATGTGAACAGCCTGACCAATTCCTCCCTGCTCAGCCCTTTCAGGTTATTGACACAAGTTTCAACATTTGACGGTGTCCAGTGCTTATAATGAGCGTTCTTGCACTCATTAAGAATGTATTCGTAGTTTGTCATAATGATAGTATTTGCGTTAAAAACCTAAAGCTTCTATCATCGCATCATACATAATTGGATCACGTGGCATTTCGCCATACATGCCATCAGTTAATGCATCCCAGGCATCTTCTTCTGTCCACTCATAACCTTCACACTCGTAATAATCACTTTCATACTCTCCGTAAGAGTCGTAATCATAATTACTTGCCATAAATTATAACCTTCACATTAGGGATAACGAAACACCATGTCTCGTTTTCTAATGCAAAGGTAATACGGGGTAACGAACACTATGTTCGAACGAAAAAGAATTAAAACAGAAAAGAGTTACGATGTCATTTCTATAAAAACATACATTCATTATCCTTTCCCCACATATCCTCTTGATGCATCACGAACCCATCATAGGATATGTTCCACAGGACAATCTTCGTAGAGCGTAAAAAGCACGATATCCTTAAAACGGTCAGTCAGGTCTTCCAGACATTTCTCAAATTTCCTATCCAGCATGGGCTTCACAGCATTGATAGGTATGGTATGACAGTTGGATGATTATCTTATTAGATATATGATGAGAAAGAGGAGAGGCAGGCTCAAATCAGCCTTCTTTCTTGGATTCTTCCACAGCCCATTTCGCTCACGAAGAGCCTCCATTGCAACCTTGGCTTACGTCTTGTCGATTTTCCCATTTGTGTACGAAGTTCGTGATAAATATTTATTTGACTTATGCACTGGTCCGAAAAATCAGGAATATAATAAACAAGACTTCCCTAAGTTGGTTGATTATCTTGTTGGCACATTATGAAGCTGCAATCATCATTTGTGTGCAGAGGGAATTTACTCTTCATATTATCAAACAATGCATTATTCACATCTTCGATTGAATATTTATCAATCCATGAACTAAAAGCTGAAATTGCAGGAGCAAATGATTGATTTTTCTTATGGTACAGACATTCAGCGGCTCCATCACTCATTAGGAAAAAAGCCTTATATTTATCGAGCTTGGCTCTCTTTATTCGAAAATGTAATTTATAATTATCGGATGTAGTAAAATAGGTCATGTTTGCATACTCACCGTTCTCTGGCATAGACAGCAATTCCAAGGTTCCATCTTTACATATACCGCCTATTACACCATCACCAATATGGCCTATAATGATATTATCTTCCTTAATAGAAACGAATAACAAAGTACTTGCAAAATCTTCTTTAGATTGTTCTCTTTTCTTTGCAGTTATTCCAAGGCTTGTACGTATTGAATGAATTATTTTTAATTGAATTTGATAATCATCTTTAACTTTCAGATTATCGAATTCAGTCTTCATCAATTTTATTACAGCCTTACAAGAAAGTCTGGAACCTATTCCTGATAACTGGGCAGATCCAGCTCCATCTGCTAACGCAATAGTACAAGAATCATTTTCATTAAAGAATGCTATTGAATCTTGACAAGGTGTGTTGCTCTTAAAATGAGACGTTCCTGTTAAAACTGATTGTATTACATTCCAATTCATAAATTCAATTTAATTAGTTACAAATAGTCTTAACACTCATAAATAACCATTCGAAGAATTCTTCGTATTTATCATCCCTTAATACCATAGCTTTATTCTCAGCGGATAGCAAACTAAAATTATCTAACCTCATTCCTTTTGTTAAACCAACAGGAAAGATTCTTAAATACTTTTTACGTTCAAGGTCTAATGTCCTCATACCTGTATCTAACATATTCAATAATTCAGAGGAAAGCATAGGAACAAATAAACTAGAGGTGTGAAAATAGACAGAACTAATATGCTTTTCAATAAAGTCCGCTGAATTATTGAATGCCTGAGTAATGATATCTTTACTTAAAATAGGATATCGAAAAGTAGACGTTTCTCCAGTTTTTGAAATGATATACTTTACAGATTTTTTTCCGATAAGAATTAGTCTTAAATTAATCGCGATTTCATTGTCACATATCTCAGTAATAAAATCTGACAGTGCATGATTGAAGGCATTGCGGCGTAATTCATTGTCTTCAATATATAAACAATCAACACATATTACCATTGGTATTTCAACTACCAAACCTATATCCATACTTATAGGTTTTGCCAATGTGTTTTTTACTTCTTTTTCTGTGGGGGGGACAACAGAATCTGAATCCTTTTCGGACAAATGTTTCTTCTCCCAAATATTTATAAGTTCTTGTGGAATTAATACATCTGAACATAGATATATAAGATTACAAAGCCTTTGAACTGAAATTCTATACTGATCTTCATCAGCTTCATAAGTAGAATGTTGTACGCCATTAAGATACTTTCTTAATGCATGACATTCCTTTTTCTGTTTTTCCTTGAATTTTGTAGGAAAAGCGGAAAAAACTTGCTGAAGTTTTTCCGCGTATGCGTTTTGCGAGTCAAAGTTTTTTACAGCTATTTCCTCGAGAATCCTATCAAACCTTGCTCGCAAAACAAGCACACGTTGCTCACAGGTCCCCCCACTTTTATAATGATTAAAGTGGAGCGACTTATAATATGTAGATGCAGTTATCTTGTCTAACATTATTCTTACAATTCAGCCCAGCCAATAGGTGGTAATTTGACAGAGGTGCCAGGAGCTGACTGGGAGGTACTCTTAACACTCTTTCCAAGCCAGTCAAAAAACTCTGACAACATAAGTCCTTTCAATTTAAGTGGCTCTCTCTTTGGCGAAAACAGTTTAAGTCTTGACATATTTGCTCCATCACCAATCCCTATCGGGAAGATAGTTAACTTCTTGTTATTTACCATTTCTGTAACAGTCCTTGCGGCTTCTGAAATATCATCTGTAGGTTGGCCATCAGTCATAAGAACTAACCATGGTTGCCAGTAGTCAACGCCCTTGTCTTGATATTCTTTTTTTCGTGTTTCGAGTAAATCCAATGACATTTTCACTGCAGCTCCCATGGCCGTATAACCTGAGGCCTCTAAATTTAGGTGCTCAAAAGCCGACACCTGTCTTTCGATATTAGCAAAATCAAGTATTTTCTTTGCTGTTGTACTGAATGTTACAATACACATTTCTACAGAATACTTAGCAATGTCATCATCAACTACAGCCTTAAAAAATTGTTTTACGCCGGAGTTTAATTCTGTTATCTTTTCTCCGCGCATAGATGCACTAGTATCAAGACACAATACAACTGGGACTCTTGTTGTCGGGTTATCGATAAGATCTCTTTCCTGAAGACGCATAGGCTCACGCTGAGTGGCTGCAACACTATCGTCATATAACTCGATTATTTCAGCTGGTATTTCAGTGTTAGAATAGTACGCAATAAACTTTGCAAGACGCCGTATGCATCGTCTCAAATCTCTATCCGAAGGAACCGAGAAATGACCAAAATAGGCAGACAAGTCTTTCCTAAGATTATCAGTTTCGCGGATTAAATCTTCTCCTGGAGTATCGTCTGGATTATTTAAAACATACAGGACACGTTCTTTCCACGAAGACACATTTGTTGCACTTACAGACAGGACGTTAATAACTCCTCTAAAAATAAAAGAAATACTATCTTTACCTACAAGTTTGTCAAAAACAGGAGCCTGAGAACTGCAAGTTTTCTTAATCATGTCGTATTGGCGACGAGCATAAATTGGATCTAATTTCATAATATCTAATTAATTAAAAAGGTTTTGAAAAAATATGCCATACCATAAGCCAGTGCCGCTGACTGTTAATTGCTCGACACCAAGCTTATTCATTAATTCTACGAACATTGGAAGTCCAATACGCATAACCACATCACGATCTATATTATCTGCCCATGAACCACCATGTTGTAACGCATGGTACAAATCACCGGCATAGGTATAATCGTTTTTTAACTTTCTATCTAATAATTCAACCTTTTCCTTTATTCTTTCAACAGTGAGAACCGTACCATGTTGATTAGAATTTCCCTTTTTGCCTGTGCAAGTTGTGATTGCTGTTCCGACTGCAATAGTATAAATCTGCTCTTCATTGTCGAAATCTCCAAGCATATTACGATAAAACGCTTCAAGGCGGTCTTTTATAAGATTATCTGTCATTCTCAATGACTGACGTAAGGTGGTGTTCTCTGTTGACTCTTTAAAAAGTAGTGTTCTAAGGACTTCTGTTCCGAGGTTTATACTATAAGAATTTACATATTCTCCCTCTTTGAAAAGTGACACCTCAGTGGACCCACCACCTTGATCAATGACCATTATATATTTTTTCTGCTGAAGTGCGATCTTGTCCCTAGATGAGAATATAAACGCATCTATTGTTGCTCTGGCCTCTTCTTCTTTTTTCAAAATTCTTACGTTTAATTCTGCTTCATCTCTGATACATGCAAGTATTTCATCTCGATTAGTAGCTGTTCTATATGCTGCCGTAGCCACAGAGTAGATGCAATCGACACCACTTTCTTTTGCATAATTCCTACATTTTTTTATAAATGGCAAAACATTTAATCTGAAATAATTCATATCCATTTCGTTACTCTTATTAAGACCTCTACCAGTATTGGTCTTATTGCCTTCGCGATAAAACATCTTGAAGTCAAATGGATTCGTCTTAATTAGGTCAGGATCATTGCCAATGAGTAACTTTACCGCTTTCGTTGAAAGTTCAATTACCGCTATTTTATGAGGAGGCGTAACTGTGGTCAAAGGCGTATCTATTCGTCGAAGTGCAGTCTCTCTTTCAGTGATGTCCCTTCGATTCATATTCAGGGTTTTATCCTTTGATATTGTATCAATATTTAGTGGGAATATTTCACGAGTATACTGATTCGCATCAATATCTGTAATATATTGCTGAAGCAACCTCTTCCAACGAGAAATCGGATAACGCTTATCTCTCTTGAAGACATCATAAAAACTTTTCCTTATATCAAATGGTAAAGTATACCATATTGCTTCCCACTGTCCTTTGGGAGTTGCATATGTATCTTCATCTCCAAGAGGAAATACGAAATCATGATTAATGATGTTTTCTTGTTTCTCACCACCACCAGATCTTGAATATGGGTGCTTTCCTGGCAAATATAACATGAATAGCAAAGTCGCAATCGCATAATATTCATGTTCTTTAGTACGCAGGAAGTCGGTATAATTAATTCCTTGAATCTCTGGAGCTGTAAAATCAACTGTTCCCACAGGGCAAGGGTAGTTATCAATTTGGAAGCTGTCTGTGTCCAAAAGATAGATTTCATCGTAATTGACTACGTTAATATTCATTGGATTAATATCACCAACCAGTATATCATTTTTATGAAGGAGTTCAATCTTATTGAGTATCGTTAAAGCTAGTTTTGTTAGCTCAATTTTGGACCAACCAGGGAAAAGGCTCTTAAATAACTGAGGCTGAAAGACAGTCAATTGAAGAGACTTTCCTTGTGCCTTTTGCATTGTGAAACCGACAAATTTGTTGTTTTCATCATACAATAGGTTCATTGGTGTGCATATTCCCTTTTCATTGATACCTTTGCTGATAAAACATTTCAATTTATCAAGACGATTTTGAGGTTCAAAATAGATTTTTGCTACCATATTATCGTCTAATTCATAGACGGTGCCCTCTCCGCCACTTGCTATCTTGTTGCCAAGAACAACTGCTTTTCCATTACTTAAAAAATATTCCATGTTGACTATTGATATTGATAATAATGCAAAAATGATATTTGTTACGAAATCTATGTACGTATGAGATTGTTATTCTTTTTACTTCTGTTGCAAAGTTACTACTTACTTACGAAACCATGTTTGAAAAAAGAATATTTTTCATTCATCTCCTTGACTCGTTTCATAATCTCATCTTTCAACTCTCCTTCTGATAATACGATAAGGTCTTTGCCGAAGGATGTGAGTTCACGGATGAGTTCGTAGTTGCGGATGCAGTCTAATGTGAAAAACATGCCGCCTTGAAGTTGTGGATATTCCTCGCGAAGTAGTTGTTCTCTTTCTCCTTTTATGGGTTTATAGCTGCCATGGATAGGCTTAGTATCGACATAGCCTTTTGATGCATCGTTCACCCAGCATAGGATGTGTTCTACTGGACGATCTTCGTAGAATGTGATACCTACGATGTCATCAAAGCAATCAGCAATGTTTTCGGGACATTTCTCATATTTCTTTTCCGGCAAAGGTTCCACTTCATTGATTCGGTCTAGAGCGAAGTGGAGGATTTTCTTGTCACTGTCGGCAGCACCGAGCAGATACCATCGGTCGTTGTACTGCTTCAGTAAATAGGGGTGAAAGTCTATGCTACGGATGCTCTCGTCTGAAAAGGTGTGGTAGGATAGCCGAATGACTACCTTATTGGATATATAGTCGAAGAGTGTGCCTAGGAGGTTGGAATTCTTTAGATAGGGATTGTAACTAAAACTGATAATCTGACGGCGGCTCCTCACTTCTGCATCAGCCTTCAGACGGTTCAGCCAAGCGAAATGGTCTAGGCCATCGAATTGACCAATAGTGTTGAGGACTTCATGTAGCAGCAATCTCTCTTCTCTCCTCATTTCCTGTTTGAAGATGGAAAATGATTGTTTGCCGTATGCAATGCAGTTCTTTCCATTCTTAACAAATCTCGTGATGGGAGCATTGAAAGGAGCATCTTCCAGCGCATTGATATCTTTCTCAATGCAGCGCTGAGTAACTTCGAGGAAACCGTCAAAACGCAAACTCTCATTCACGCCATCTGTCAGGTCGTGAATATCATAATAGTGATAGCGGTCGGACAGCAGTCTGTCCAAGTGCTTATATCGTATGAGTGCGTTTTTGTTTGTCGGCATCGTCTCCGTTTTTGCTGCAAAGGTAAGTCACGCCTACGAACTCATTGTTCGTGAAAGAGAATATTTCGCTTTCCGCTGCAAAGATAGCGAATAATTCTTTACGCCAAGCAAAAATCACCCGAAAAATATTTCAACAAGCTTTCTTGAAGTGTCAAGCGTCCTTCGGCCGAGCGGTGAAACGCAAAAAGGTGCGAGTTAGGCTCACGCGCGTATAAATTTTCACCAAATAACCTACATACCTACACCTTTGGTAGTTAATCGGAAGAATATAAGGGGGATAAATGGGTGTAGGTTCGGGTGTAGGTTGGGTGAAAAGGTGTAGGTTTTAACACTTTTTTGGCGATTCACACGGAATAGGATGGGGGAGGGTAGGCCGGTCCTTGAATTAGAAGACCACGGTCCTCCGGCCATAAGACCGCGGTCCTCGAGCCGTAAGACCGTGGTCTTATGGTTTTTCTCACGCGTGAGAAAAATGTTTATCACGCATGAGAAAATATTTTATCACTGGTGAGAAAAATGTTTATCACGCATGAGAAAATATTTCATCACGCGGTCTTCCTTCATTTATAGGTGTAGTTGATCTCCATTTGCATATAGCCCTTGGGCCATTTGGCGCGGTCGAGGTAGAAGCGGGCGGTGCCGTGGGAGAGGAGGAAGAGGTCGGGCTTGACCTCGCGAAACTCGTGTTGCAGGTAGTTCTGGCCCTCGTTGTAGCTGAGGCGTGCAATCTGCCAGCAGCCGTCGGCAATGTGAACGGTCATGCTTCCGAGCTTCACGACGTAGAAGAGCTTCTCGTTGGAGGTGTAGCTGCCCTCGTATTTCATGCCGGTGTCCTGCTTCTTCTGACGTTTCTTCTGCAAGTCCTTGACCTTCTCACGCACCTTCTTATAGAACTTGTCATAGACGTTGGCGCTGAGCATGTCGTCGTGCTTGAGGAAGGAGGCCACCTGCTTGGGCGTCAGCTCCTGCTTCATCTCTACCATGCGGGCATTCGTGGCTGTTGTCTTGCCATCGGCATATTGTACGTCCTCGGCCATCGTGATTCCGAAATGCTTGTGTTCCCTGAGGGCGGAGAGGATGGGGCCGTAGCCTGCCAGTCGGGCGGCAAAGGTGACGACGCGGCGGTGGGGAAATTTCTTCAGGTCGATGTCTTTTTCCATCTTGCACGTCACGGAATAGTCCAGCGTCTTGGTGCGTGCACTGAGCGGCTTGGCGTTTTCCAACACCTGCTGCAGCAGATATTCCTCGAAGCTCATGCCATTGGCCAACACCACCGCCTCCGGCATGTCGAGCGTGTAGGCGATGTCGTCATCCTCCTGAGCATGAACACTCAGGGCGAAGCACATCGTTAACAGGATGAAGGCATATTTCATTTTATATAGGGTTTCAGAGGATGGAACTTAAATATGATCAAATCTAACCTTAAATATTCTTTCAAACCACAGATTCTACGGATTTTTCTTTTTTACACGAATTCAAGACATGAATTTTTCTTTGGAAACGAATTGCCGTAATGCGCATAATTTTCTTCTTTCACCACAGATTTCACGGATTCAACGGATCTCTTTGCGTGGGCGGTGAAAGGAATGTCGCCCCGCTGGGGCTTGGAGTTTCGATGGCTGGTCATCTTGAAAACTAGTTTTCAGAGTGACAGCCCTCGGAATCTCCTACGGCTAACAGCCTAAGCTGTGAGCCAATTCCTTTCTCCGAGAGCGAGGATTCATTATGATCATTCTTGAAGTGTCAAGCGTCGCAAGCGCCGAGCGACGGACATTCGTGTTCAATAAATTTAAGTCTTGATTTATGACCGATTTATGTTCCATGAATAATCTGTCTCATCTGTGGTGCTTTAATCTTCCTTATGGTGGCGATGGTGTCCGCCGCGGTGTTTCTTCTTGCCTTTGCCAGCGGGCTTGGCTTCGGGGTGCCCAGTGGCTTTGGCTTCTGGGTTTCCTGCGGGTTTACTGCCTTTCTTGGAGCCGTGGCCTCGGCCTCGGCCATGACCGCGACCGCGACCACGCCCTTTGCCACCGGTGCGCGAACGTTCGCTGCGACCTGTGTAGGCGGGGGCTTCGCCGAGCTCTGCGGGGACGGGCTCCTTGGGGACTTCTTTTTCCAGGAAGCGCTCGATGGCGGCGAAGAGGGGCTGGTCCTTCTCCGAGACGAGGGTGATGGCACGGCCGTCCTTGCCGGCACGGGCGGTGCGGCCGATGCGGTGGACGTAGTCTTCTTCGTCGTGGGGTACGTCGTAGTTGATGACGAGCTGTATGTCGTCGATGTCAATGCCGCGAGCTACGATGTCTGTGGCCACGAGAATATCGACCTGACCGGTCTTGAAGCGGTACATGACGTCGTCGCGCTGTTCCTGCAGCAGGTCGCTGTGCATGGCTTCGGCATTGTAGCCTTTGCGCTTGAGGGCGATGGCGACATCCTTAGTGTGGACTTTCTTGCCGACGAAGACAATGACGCGCTCGGGCTTGCGCTGCTGGAAGAGGTGTTCTACGATGCGGAGCTTCTGGGCCTCGTAGCAGATGAAGGCGCTCTGATGGATGCCCTCGGCGGGTTTGTTGAGGGCTATCTTGACTTCGACGGGGTCGGTGAGGATGGTCTTGGCGAGCTCGACAATCTTGTCGGGCATGGTGGCGGAGAACATAATGGTCTGCCGCTGCTTAGGCAGGAATGAGACGATCTGCATGATGTCCTCGGAGAAGCCCATGTCGAGCATGCGGTCGGCCTCGTCGAGGATGAAGAAGCTGACGCGCGAGAGATCGACATTGCCGAGGGAGAGGTGGCTGATGAGGCGGCCGGGGGTGGCGATGACGACGTCGGCGCCCAGCTGCAGGGCGCGCTTCTCCTGTTCGTAGCGGATGCCGTCGTTGCCGCCATAGACGCTGACGCTGGAGATGTCGTCGAGGTAGTAGGCGAAGCCCTGCATGGCCTGGTCAATCTGCTGGGCCAGTTCGCGGGTGGGGGACATGATGATACAGTTGATGGCATCGCGCGGGAAGCCGCCGTCGCGCAGCTGCGAGAGGACGGGGAGGAGGTAGGCGGCTGTCTTGCCGGTTCCGGTCTGTGCGACACCGATGAGGTCGCGGCCCTCCAGGAGTGGGGGGATGGCTTGTTCCTGAATGGGGGTGCACTCGGTGAAGTTCATGTCGTCGAGGGCATCGAGGACGTCGTAGTTGAGGTCTAGTTCTTCGAAAGTCATTTTTGAGCTTATAGGGCCAATAGGGCTTATGGGTTATCTAAGTGAGCGGCGGTAGAGCCAGATGGCGATGAAGGTGAAGATGATATTGGGGAACCAGGCCGCGAGGATGGGTGGCCAGCTGCTGTTGATGGCGAAGGTGGAACTGACGGTCTGGAACATGATGTAGGTGGCGGAGAGGGCGATGCCGAGTCCGAGGGCTGTGCCCATGCCTCCCTTACGCTTGCGGAAGGAGAGGGAGAGGCCGATGGCGGAGAGGATGAAGGCGGCAAAGGGGGCTGCGAAGCGCTTGTGGTACTCGACCTCGAAGACCTTGACGTTGCCAGAGCCGCGCAGGCGCTGCCGCTCAATGTATTCGAGGAGCTCGGCGTTGGTGAGCGTCTCCTGCTGGTTCTTGGTGGCGAGGAAGTCGGTGGGTTCCATGATGATGACACTATCAACGAAGTTCTTGCGCGTAATCTCCTCGCGCAGGCCCTGGAGGGTGCGTATCTTCACGTCGTAGAGCTTCCAGTGGTAGCGCTCGTCGGCGAGGGTGTCGTACTGTATGCGCTGTGCGGTGAGGTGGCTGACGAGGTTCTTGTTCTGGAACTTGTCGAGCGAGAAGCGGTAGCCGCTCTTGACCTGTCCGTCGAAGTGGTCGATATAGGCGATGACGCCGGTATCTACCTGCAGCTGCACGTGCTCGGCCATCTGGGGTTTCTTTCGGCTCTTGTACTGCATCTCGAACTCCAGGCGCTTCACGGAGCCGCGGGGGATGACCTCGGAGCCGAGGTAGAAGCTGATGATTGCCAGAAGGGCTGACGACAGCATATAGGGTCGCAGCAGGCGCCCGAAGCTGATGCCGGTGCTCATCATGGCGATGATCTCGGAGTTCTCTGCCAGCTTCGAGGTGAAGAAGATGACGGCGATGAACACGAACAGCGCCGAGAAGAGGTTGCTGTAGAACGGGATGAAGTTGAGGTAGTAGAAGAAGAGGCCGTCCAGCGGGGCGTGGTTCATGGTGAACTTGTCCGAGTGCTCGGAGAAGTCGAAGACCACGGCGATGGAGATGATGAGGAGGATGCTGAAGAAGTACGTCCCCAGGAACTTGGCTATGATATAGCGGTCGAACCTGGAAAAGAGATTGCGCTTTAAAGTAAATAGGAAAGAACGGACCCTCCCCCCGCCCTCCCTTGTAGGGAGGGGAGCTGGCTTGCGCGTAGGTTCTATATCTTTAGTCATACTTCTCAGTAATAGAGTAGTCCAGAGGACTGAAACTCCCCTCCCTCCACGGGAGGGGTTGGGGGGGGCTGCTGGGGTTGGGTCTTTATAATCTCTGTGACAACTTGGGGATCATCTGGTCTTTCCATGTGCGGAAGTCGCCGGCGAGGATGTGGCTGCGGGCTTCGCGCACGAGCCACATGTAGAAGGACAGGTTGTGGATGGTTCCCAGCTGCAGGGCCAGCAGCTCCTGCGACTTATAGAGGTGGTGGAGATAGGCGCGCGTATATTGCCGGTCGATGGGGCTGGGGCCGTTGGGGTCGATGGGCGTGAAGTCCGTGGCCCATTTGGCGTTGCGCATATTCAGGGTGCCCTCGCTGGTGAAGAGCATGGCGTTGCGGCCATTGCGGCTGGGCATCACGCAGTCGAACTGATCGACGCCGAGGGCGATGGCCTCGAGGATGTTCTCGGGGGTACCGACACCCATGAGGTAGCGGGGGCGGTCGGTGGGGAGGATGCCGTTGACGAGCTCTATCATCTCGTACATCACCTCGGCAGGTTCGCCCACGGCCAGGCCGCCAATGGCATTGCCCTCGGCATTCTTGGAGGCGATGTACTCGGCGCTCTCCGTGCGCAGGTCGCGGTAGGTGCAACCCTGCACGATGGGGTAGAGGGCTTGGTGGTAGCCGTAGCGGGGCTCTGTCTCGCTGAAGCGCTGCACGCAGCGGTCGAGCCAGTGATGGGTGAGGGTGAGGCTCTTGCGGGCATAGTCGTAGGGCGCCGTGCCTGGGGGACATTCGTCGAAGGCCATGATGATATCTGCGCCGATGGAGCGCTCGATGTCGATGACGCGTTCGGGGGTGAAGAAATGCTTCGAGCCGTCGATATGGCTGCGGAACTCGCAGCCTTCCTCGCGCAGCTTACGAATGCCCGTGAGCGAGAATACCTGGAAGCCGCCGCTGTCGGTGAGCATGGGGCGCTCGAAGCCGTTGAACTTGTGCAGGCCGCCGGCAGCCTCAAGCACGCTGGTGCCGGGGCGCAGGTAGAGGTGGTAGGTGTTGCCGAGGATGATCTCGGCGTTGATGTCCTCGTAGAGGTCGCGCAGCTGCACGCCCTTCACGGAGCCCACGGTGCCCACGGGCATGAAGATGGGCGTGTGAATGTCGCCGTGGTCGGTGTGGATGACACCAGCACGAGCGGAGGAGTGGGGATCGGTATGTTGGAGAGTGAAGAACAAGGGCTGTTTAGCGTTTAGAGTTTAGCGTTTAATTTTTTTCTGGTCGTCACTTCGTTCCTCAAAATCTCCAAAAAATCTCATGTAAAATCTCTCAAATGCTTGTTTGAATAATTTTTTGATTGATTTTTTGGAGATTTTGAGCGCAGCGACCCAAATTATGTTGGCGGTCTATTTCTTTTCTTCCTCGAATTTGAACTGAATGGGATGATCGACTTTTTCACGCAGGAGGGCGTAGTCAAGGACTTGCAGGACATTCTCGACATAGTGGAAGGTGAGGCCTGCGACATACATGGCGTCGATTTCCTCGATGTCCTTGCGGTTGTCCTCGCACAGCAGGATGTCGGTGATGCCGGCGCGCTTGGCGGCGAGGATCTTCTCCTTGATGCCGCCCACGGGGAGCACCTTGCCGCGGAGCGTGATCTCGCCGGTCATGGCGATGCCCTTGCGGACCTTACGCTGTGTGAGGGCTGAGGCCAGCGATGTAGCCATGGTGATGCCGGCGCTGGGGCCGTCCTTGGGCACGGCGCCCTCGGGGACATGCACGTGGATGTCGTAGTTGTTGAAGATGCGCGTGTCCACACCGATGTCCTCGGCATGGGCCTTGATGAACTCCAGGGCGAGGATGGCGGACTCCTTCATGACGTCGCCGAGGTTGCCGGTGAGCGTGAGCTTCTGCCCCTTGCCGCGGCTGAGGCTGGTCTCGATGAACAGGATCTCGCCGCCCACGCTGGTCCATGCCAAGCCTGTGACGACACCCGCGAAGCCGTTGCCCTGGTAGGTGTCGCGCATATACTTGGGCTTGCCCAGCAGTTGCTCGATGGTGTCAATCTGTATGTTGTCCGTGGGGAACTCGCCGTGGCGCTCGTGGTAGAGCACCATCTTGCGGAACAGGCGGTCGAGCTCCTTCTCCAGGCCGCGGACGCCGCTCTCACGCGTGTAGTTCTCGATGATGAACTCCAGGGCTGCCTTGTTGAGCTTCAGCGAGCCCTTGGCGGGCAGGCCGCAGCCTTCCTTGACGCGCGGAACGAGATGGCGCTTGGCAATCTGCACCTTCTCCTCGGTGATGTAACCGTTGACCTCGATGAGCTCCATGCGGTCCAGCAGGGGTCGCGGGACGCTGCTGATGGTGTTGGCGGTGGCGATGAACATCACGTCGGAGAGATCCACATCGACCTCGAGGAAGTTATCGTGAAAGGCTTTGTTCTGCTCGGGGTCGAGGACTTCGAGCAGGGCGCTGGCGGGGTCGCCGTTGTGGGTATGTTCGGTGATCTTGTCGATCTCGTCGAGCACGAAGACGGGATTCGACGATTCGGCTTTGATGAGGCTCTTGATGATGCGGCCGGGCATGGCACCGATATAGGTGCGGCGGTGGCCGCGGATCTCTGCTTCGTCATGCAGGCCGCCCAGCGAGGCACGCACATACTTGCGTCCCATCGCGTCGGCAATGCTGCGACACAGCGACGTCTTACCCACGCCCGGGGGACCGTAGAGACAGAGGATGGTTGGGCGTGCGGAGTCATGGCTGTAGTAGCGCACGGCGATGTGCTCGAGGATACGCTCCTTGACTTCCTTCATGCCGTAGTGGTTCTTCTCCAGGATGGTCTCGGCCTTGTGGAGGTTGTAGTTGCACTGCGTGCGCTTGTTCCACGGCAGCTGCACGAGTGTCTCCAGATAGGTGAGCTGCACCTGGTAGTCGGGACTCTGGGGATTCATGCGTTCCAGCTTGCCGAGCTCGTCGGTGAAGGTCTGCTGGATGTCGTCGTTCCACTGTATGTTCTCGGCTTTCTTGCGCAGCTTGACGATATCGTTGCTGGCGCCTTCGCCCAGCTCCTCCTGAATGTTCTGGAGTTGTCGCTGCAGGAAGTAGTCGCGCTGCTGCTTGTCGATATCTACCTGTGTCTTCTGGCGTATATCGCTGCGGATTCGCGAGAACTGCACCTCCAGTGACACCTGGCGCAGCAGGGCCGTGGCGCGGAGGATGGGGCTCATCTCGCGCAGGAGCTCGATCTTGATGACCGTCTCCATGGGCATATTAGCACACACGAAGTTGACGAAGAAACGCATCGTGGAGACATTGCTCAGCGCGGCCGCCATCTCGTTGCTGTACTGCTCGTTGAGCTGCACATACTCGCGCAGCTCGCTCAGGAGTGTGTCGGAGACGGCCTTGAAGTCGCTGCTCTGCATCTCCTCGTAGTGCTCGCGCAGGGGTGACACCTGGCCTACGAGGGTGCCATCCGTGGCGAAGACCTGCTCCAGGCGTACGGGGGCAAAGCCTTGTATGATGGCCGTCGTGGTGTCGTTGGGTGTCTCGAAGATGCGAATGACACGGGCCACCACAGCTATATCGTAGAGGTCGTTGGATTGTTTGGGACTATCTACGTCGGGTTCGCGTTGTGTGGCGCAGACGATGAAGGAACCGTCCTCATAGGCGTGCTTGCACACGCGGATGGAGCCCAGGCGCCCCACGGTGATGGGGAGGATGACGCCGGGGAAGAGGGCGATGTCGCGCAGCGGCATCAGCGGCAGCATGCTGTCGAAGGTGATGTCGTAGATGGTCTTCTCGTCGCCATCGTATTCGGCCACAAAAGCGAAAGGATTCTGGTTGTCTGGATTCATATAATCGCGTTAAAAAGCGCGCAAAGGTACGGCTTTTTTCTGAAAAAACCGCAAGAACAAGGCAGAATCTATTCAATGCAGGTAAAAGTCGCGCGTAAGTGCTGTATATTCTACACTGCGGACACCGTTTTCGGTGAGCACGAGGGTCGCATCGTGTCGCTTGACGTCGGCGCTTTTGCGGAAGCATGCCAGCGTGCGCTTGGGTGCTTTGTGCGCCGTGGTCTTCACGTCGCAGCGCGCCTCCAATGCGAGCCCTTGGGCAAAGCATAAAAGGTGGAAAGCATCGAAGGCGGGGGTGGGGAGGATGACGGCAAAACGGCCGTCGGGGCACAGCAGCTGCGCGCTGACCTGCACCAGCTCGTCGAAGGGCAGGCTGACGGTATGCCGTGCATCGCGCCGACCGGCGTCGGGCGGCAGCAGGGATTCCTCAAAGAAGGGCGGGTTGCAGGCGATGGCGTCGAAGCGCGGCGCGCTGTCCGCGGTGCCCGAGGCAGTCTGCTGCGCCAGCTGCTGCAGCGAGCAGCACTCCACGCGGCAGCGCGCGGTAAAAGGCGAAGCTTCGATGTTCTCGCTGGCCTGCGCAATGGCGGCCGCGTCGATGTCGATGCCCAGCACCTGCGTCTGCGGGTAGCGCTGGGCCAGCATCAGGGTGATCAGACCGCTGCCTGTGCCGATGTCCAGAAGGCATGCCCCCGTGGGTAAACCCTCGAACGGCGCCCATGCACCCAGCAGTACGCCGTCCGTCCCCACCTTCATGGCGCAACGCTCGTGGTGGATGGTGAACTGCTTGAACTGGAAGTAGCTATTGCCCATGAAGTGAGCCTATTAAGGAATGAGGAAGCGCAGGATGCCGCTGAGGATGCTGACGCGCAGATAGGTGTCTGAAATCGATTCCAGCGGGAAGCCCATCACGAAGCTGTGGTAGTCGCTGCCCTGATAGGCGACAGCGGCGGATTCGCCCGAGGGACTATAGACCATCGTGCAGAAACCCTCATCCACGGGCGCCAGGCAATCGACGGCGGGCACGCAGTAGCTCTGTTCGTTGAGGTGGCGGTAGATGTCGCATGCGGTGCCGAGACCCGTGATGCTGGTGATGTCCTGGGCGGGCAGCGCGCTGGCGTACTCGTACTTCAGCACGGAACGCGTAAACAGTCGGTCGCTCTCACTGGTCATGTCGGACCCCACAAAGGCACCGCTCACCAGCAGACTGCCGCCGCCGCGCACGAACTCGGCCACGACCTGCGTGAGGGCGGGCGTGAAAACCTTGCTCTGGCGGGTGCTATAGGTGTCGGTCTTGTCGAGGCCGAAGATGATATCGAAGAGGTCTATCTCGCGGGCATCGAAATAGGCGCGGCCTACGGCCTGCTGCGTACAGCTGCTGATGGTGACCTGACCGTTGGTGGCGGCAAGGATGTCGCGGGCATGGCGCGTGGACCAGTCCAGCGTATTGCCGGCGATGATCATGCCTTCCAGCTCGCTGGTGCTATGGCCTAAGGCACCGGGGCCCTCGCCACCGCTCCTGGAGCGCTCGAAGCATTGCTGCTGGCCGCAGAACCCCGGCATCTTGGACATGGGCACACCCGGGTCGGTGTAGAGGTCGAAGCCCTGGAGGCTGTCGTTGTTGATGCAGATGGGTGCTGCCAGACGGTCGAAGGCATCGATGAGCATCACGTGGCGCGACCCGCGCAGGGGCGTGTAGGCGCAGACCTCTGTGGAGGGCAGGCTCTGGCCGCCGGCGTTGCAGGCAGTGATGCGAAAGCGGTGCAGGACATCGGGCGTGGCGTTGGCGAAGACGTAGTTGGCGCTGGTCACCAGCGTGCCGTTGTCCCAGTCGCCGTTGTCCTCGGCGTGATAGACGACGAAGGCATTGGGCATGGCCGTGGGCTCAAGGGGATCCTCGACGGCAAGCCAGCTGAGGTGGATCTCACGCGTGTTGGGCACGACATAGGCCGCGGGGGCTGTCACGGGCAGGGGCTGCACCACGGGATTCTTGCTGCCGTGGAGGCGGTGCACGGCGCGCAGGATGCCTTTATAGGCGGCACGCGCCACGGTGAACTTGAAATGCGGGTCGTGGGCCAGCTGCATGTCGGAGAAGTTTTGGTGGGAGAGCATCTCCAGAATCATGGCGGGCAGGCCGGGTTCACGCGTCTCGCTGTAGTTGCGGTCCCAGATCTGGCGGCGGGTCCAGTGGCCATAGGTCGCCGTGAGGTCGTGTTCCACCTGCGAGACAACCTGGTCGCACAGGTCGCGGGAGGTGAGGCGCGCGAGGCCTGCGGGCAACAGGCCGTCGGTGAAGTCGGTGGTGTAGATGCCCAGCGTGCCGATGTAGTCATTCTCGGGGCTGACACCCGCATCGGTGTGCAGGGCGATGCTCATCTCGATGGGCACGTGCAGGCCGGTGTCACCGGGCAGGTATAGGGAACCGCCCGCCAGGTAGTTGGTCATGAGGGAGCGGGCATTGATGTCCTCGGCGTAGTCGTTCTTGAAGTCTTTGTTGGCATAGACCTCCGGCTCCATGCCTGCCCACTGCGCGGCGTAGCGGGCACCTTCCAGGAAGCGGGGCATACCGCTCACGCGTTCGTTGCCGGCAGCGCCACGGGCGATATTACCCATACCGCCGCCGAAGCGGACGGCATCGGCCGTGACGATGCCGTGATGGGCGCTCTGGTTGCTGAGCAGCACGCAGTTGTCGAGGCTGTTGCCCGCTGCGAAGTCGAAGGTGCCGAGATAGACCCAGGTGCCGCCGCCCATCTGCTGGTTCACGTGGAAACGCGTGGACTGTCCTTTATGGCGCACGGTATAGACGGCGTCGGGGACGCTCGTGGGAAGCGTGGTATAGGAGACATACACGGCGTAGCTGCCGTCAACGGGTATCGTGGGCGTCCATTCGGCAGTGCTTAGGCCTGTGGCGCGCTGTTGTGCCGTCACCTGGCGCGCGGTGCCGTCGGTGAACGGGTTCTCGCCGTTGACGTAGGTGCTCTTGAGATGGGCGAAGCCGCGGCCGGCAGCGGTCCATTCGTGTGTGCCGTTGGTCTCGGTGTAGATGCCTTGCTGCTGGGGCGTATCGTTATCAACGACGGCCTCGTGTTTCTGCCAATCGCGCTCACGGGGCGTGAAGACAACGGCGCCGGCATTCTCCAGCATGGGAATCAGGAAGGGGACCACGAAGGTCTGCGACAGCAGGTCCTCGCACGTGGAGTACAGGCGGGGCCGCTGCCAGCGCCAAGTGTTCTCCCGGAGGGCATAGAAGATGCCGTGGCTGGCCCACAGGCTGAGGTGGCGGCCCTGCAGGCCGTGGTCGGTGGAGTAGGGGCGTTCCAGAGGGGTTACCCACGCGGGACCGCTATAGCTGTTCTTCCATGTCCGGATGGCTGCCGTGCCGTCCTTACAGCCGCCAACGACCAGGTCGTCCACGAGAATGCCCTTGGTGTAGATCTTCAGGGCGTATTTATGATAGGCGGCGGGCAGGACGTGGCGCACGCTGTCGTAGAGCGCGGTCACGCGGTCCTGCGTGAAGGGCTGCACGCCCAGAGTCTCATTGGTGAAGATGCGCACCTCCTTGCCGGCGTCCAGCACCACGGCTTTCTCCAAGCGGATGCGCTCGCCGCGCGAGCTGCAGCTGAGGGCGTACTCATCGAAAAAGGGGGTAAGGGCATTCAGCACCTGCTTGTTGTTGCCCTGTGCAAAACAAACGGCTTCTGCCATGAACAGAAGCCCTATGAGTGTCGTAATACGTCGTTTCACGTGTTTGTCGTTGATGATATGTTAGATGGCGAAGTTCTGGGGGTACTTGCCTTGGAAGGGCTTGAAGTATTGTTTGATCTCCTGCATCTGCGCATCGGCGTCGCCGTCGGGTAGGACGCTCTTCGTGCACACAATGCGCTTCTGCCCGTAGTCGAGACCGAAGAGGAGAATGGGGAGGTTCGCCTTGAGGGCGATGTAGTAGAAACCGCGCTTCCATTCCGTCGTGGGCTTGCGCGTGCCCTCGGGCGTGATGCAGAGACCGAACTGCTCGCGGCTCTGGGCGATGGCCGCCAGCTGGTCGGTGAGGCTCGTGTGCCTGCTGCGCTCCACGGGAATACCGCCCATGCTGCGGAAGATAGGACCTAAGGGCCAGAAGAACCATTCCTTCTTCATCATGAACTCACAGCGGAAGCCTTCGGCATGACTGTAGAGCACGCCCATGAGGAAATCCCAGTTACTCGTATGGGGCGCCAGCGCAATGATATACTTGCGCGGGAGCTCCACGGTGACTTCTTTCTTCCACCCCATCAGGCGGTAGAGCAGGAATTGATAGAAGCGTCGCATCTTTGAGTTTGTCGGGTTTACAACAGATGATAGATGTGGTCGATGATTTCGTTGGTGCCCACGGAGAGGTCATCCTGTAACTGCCGGAAGAAGCGTTTCACCTGATGCTTGTCCACATGACTGAGGCGGCAGATGAAATCGTCCTGTAGCTTGACAATGCTGAGAGCGATGTTCTCGATGTCAGCGTCAGGAATGCTGGGCTGTGACTGCTTGGCAGCTAATAACTCCAGGAGTAGGTCGGCGCTCATCTCGTTGATGGCCTTCTTGAGAATTCTTCTTTTTGCCATAGTCTTCGATGGTTTTAATGTGAAATTCGCCGCTAATGTAGTGATTATCTTTCGTCCGTGCAAATTTATTCAGAACTTTTAACTACCTTTTTATCTTAGCCACAAGTCCACGAGAAAATATACACCTAAGCCGACACCCCAGCCCAGGAGCACTTTCAACATGATATGGCGCATATACCACGAGATGCTGACATCCTCGGCTTTCATCAGCGTGAAGCCGCTGACATTGCCGATGGGCAGCAGGCAACCGGCCACGCAGCCGCTGTAGATAATCAGGTGCCAGTACTGTCCGTTCTGCAGGAACGACGCGGCGTACTCGGGGCTGAGGGTGGGAGAGAGCGAGGTGATGCTCTCGGCCACGGGGTAGATGTTGATGGCGGTGAGCACGAGGGCGATATTATCGAGCACGGCGCTGATGGCACCCATCGCCACACTCATAATGTAGATGTTGTGGATCCACTCGTCGCACCACGACGAGATAGAGGTCATGACACCCGTCTCTATCAGCAGCGCCACGCACATGAAGATACCGACAAAGTACATGACGGTCTGCAAGGCCGCAAACTGGAACTGACGGTCCTCGGCATTGAAGATGGGCTGGTTGGTCTTGATGCGACGGTGGTTCATCACCTCATGCAAGACCCACAGCACGCCCAGCACACAGAGGGCGCCCAGGAAGGGAGGCAGGAGTGTAATGCGGTGGAACGTAGGGATGAACCACAGGCCGCCGAGCCCCACGACCAGCATCACAATCTTCTGCCATAGCGCCAGCGTGCTCTGGTCGCCGCGGTAGTTGGTGATAGGCCGCACAATGTCGATATGGTCGGGCAGGGCACGTGCGATGAGCATGGTTGGGATGACCGTGGCCACGAGGGTCGGAAGGATGAGCGCCGCCGTGAAGTCGGTAGGCGTGATGGCACCCTTCGTCCACACCACCAAGGATGTGGGGTCGCCGATGACGGAGGTGGCACCACCGCAGTTGGCGGCAATCACGATGGCAGAGCCAATCCACATTCGCCACCGCGTCTGCTGCACGATACGGCGCATCACCATCAGCATCAACACCGTCGTCGTGAAGTTGTCGAGGTTCACGGAGAGCAACCACGTGAAGCCCACGAGCCCCCACAGCAGCACGCGGCTGTCCTTGGAACGGACGACATCTGTGATGAAGTCGAAACAGCCATTGGCATTCAGCACATTCACGATATTCATCGTGGCCAGCAGGAACAGCACGATACTGCACAGGTCGGCACTGTAGCGCACAAAGATGTGCGAGGCGATGAACTGCTTCACGGTCTCCGTGGTGGCCGCCAGCCCGCCGGTGAACTCCAGGAAGTCGGGGCCGTGGGTCTTCAGCACGAAGTCCGTGCCCGTGCACATAAAGAGAATCCAACCCACGACGGCTGCGAACAGCGCGATCGTGGCCTTGTTGATATGTGTGAGGTGCTCATACGCGATGAGGACGTAGCCGAACAGGATAAGGCTGAGAATGACAATGGTCATATAGGTGTGCGTCTAGTTAGTCGTTTAATGGCGCAAAGATAGTGAAAAGGGATAGCTTATGAAATAAAAAGACGGGAAAATCGATGTTTCAGACAGAAAAAAGAAGCGAAAAAGCAAAATAATTGGTAAAAAACGTCACGTAAGTCATATTTTATGTTTACCTTTGCCGAGCTTTTGCAACGCGATAGTAGCTCAGTTGGTAGAGCATTGGCTTCCCAAGCCGAGGGTCGCGGGTTCGAGTCCCGTCTATCGCTCGATCATGAAACCTCTCGCCGAACGTTTGCGCCCCGTCACGCTGGACGGTTACATTGGTCAACAGCATTTAGTTGGCCCGGATGGCGTTATACGTCGTATGATGGAGAGCGGACGTGTCACCTCCTTTATCTTATGGGGGCCTCCGGGCGTGGGAAAGACCACGCTGGCGCAGATCATCGCACACACCTTGGAAACGCCTTTCTACACGCTCTCCGCAGTGACGAGCGGCGTGAAGGACGTGCGCGACGTCATCGACCGCGCCAAGGGCGGACGCTTCTTCAACGAGCGCAGTCCTATCCTCTTTATCGATGAGATTCATCGCTTCTCGAAGTCGCAACAGGACTCCCTCCTCGGGGCCGTGGAGCAGGGCGTCGTGACGCTCATCGGCGCCACCACGGAGAACCCGTCGTTCGAGGTCATCCGACCGCTCCTCTCGCGCTGTGCCGTTTATGTCCTGAAATCGCTGGGCAAGGAGGACCTGCTGCAGCTGATGGACCGCGCCATCCACGAGGACATCGACCTGCGTGAGAAGGACATCACCGTGCAGGAAACGGATGCGCTGCTGCGCTACAGTGGCGGCGACGCACGTAAACTCCTGAACATCCTGGAGCTGGTCACGGACACCGGCAGCGAGAACCGACCCGTCGTCATCACGGATCAGCTGGTGGCAGACCGCCTGCAACAGAATCCGCTGGCTTATGACAAAGGCGGCGAGATGCACTACGATATCATCTCGGCATTCATCAAGAGCATCCGTGGCAGCGACCCCGACGCCGCCATCTACTGGCTGGCACGCATGATTGAGGGGGGCGAGGACCCGGCCTTCATCGCACGGCGACTGGTCATCTCAGCATCTGAGGACATAGGACTTGCCAACCCCAACGCGCTGCTCCTGGCAAACGCGGCCTTCGACACCGTACAGAAGATAGGATGGCCCGAGGGACGTATCCCCCTCGCCGAGGCTACGATATACCTGGCCACGTCGCCCAAGAGTAATTCGGCATATATGGCCATCAACGACGCCATCTCATTTGTGAAGAAGACCGGCAACCAACCTGTGCCGTTGCACCTGCGCAATGCGCCCACAGACTTGATGGAGGAACTGGGCTACGCCAAGGGCTATAAGTATGCCCACGACTACGAGGGTCATTTCGTGAACCAGCAGTTCCTCCCCGACGGCATCACCGAACGCTTCTGGCACGCCCAACCCAACCCCGCAGAAGACAAACTCCACGCCCGCATGCTCCACCTCTGGGGAGAACGTTATAAGGACTGATGTCTGATGGCTGATGGCTGAGTAGAAGATTTTTTGGAGATTTTGAGCGCAGCGACCAAAAATAATTTTTGTTTCAAATTTTTGTTTTAATTTTGAGCGCAGCGACCCCAATCTCTTGAACCTTTGAACCCTTGAACCTTTGAACTATAAAATAATTTTTGTTTCAATTTTTTGCTTTAATTTTGAGCGCAGCGACCCCAACCTTAATCCTTAATCCTTAATCCTTAATCTCCTTAAACCGTGCCTACAGGCACAAATAGTACCCCACCTTGTAGAGCTGAAAAAGGGGTAGGAGAGGGTGACGGCTTAGCAGGTTGGCCCTCATGGCAGAACCGCACATCCTAAAGAACAGACGTACGATGGGAATGAGCCTCCAGCGACGGAGCTGATTCACAGCACCGATGATGCCGGAATCCTGAGGCATGAGATGGTGGATGCGGTGCAACGTGCGCATGGCCGTCTCGGTCTTCTCGAGAAAGACGGCGTTGTCGTCTATACCGCTGTGAATGAGTGCATTGTCGATATGCACCACGGGAATGCCATGTTCGCCCAACTGGTAGCCGAAGAGGGCGTCTTCGTAACCGTATTCTTCACAGCGTTCATCGAAGCGGATGGACATGAAGACGTCACGACGGACAAGCAGATTAAACGTTGAGAGCTTGCTATGGGGATGCTGGCTGCGCTGTGCGGCAGAGCGCTGGCGGTCGGCATGGTGCTCATACTTGTAGCGCAGGGTACCCGCGGGGTTGGGGTTGACAGCGGGATGGCGAAGGCCGCCGCAGATGACCGTGGCCTCGTGCCCTAATGCCAGATATTTCTTCAGAGAAAAGTCTGCGGGCACCACGGCGTCGGCATCAATAAAGAGCAACCACTCCCTGTTGGACTCACTGGCCAGCAGGTTGCAGATGCCTGCCCGCCCCAGCTGACGGGGAGCGTGTATGATGCGGATGCCGGACTCCTGTTCCACCTCATCCATCCATGCCGTCTCCGCGGTGGAGGCATCATCGCCTATGAGCACCTCTGCCTCGACACCTTCGGCCTGTGACAGCTGATGCATGGAGACAACTAACGCGCGCGCATTATAATTATAGGTGGGTATAAGGATGGAGAGCTCCATGCTAAAAGGTTTTATTCGATGATGAGTTCGTAGTGTGTCTGCCAGGTCTCACCGGGCGCTACATGTTCCATGAACGCGCGCGCCGCGAAGTCGCCGTCGTAGCCCGCCGCGTCGCAACAGCCGTGCCACGGCTCGATGCACATGAACGGCGCACGCCCATTGCAGGGCGACCACAGGGCCGTCACGGGCATCGTATGTTGGATGGTCACGAACGGACGACCGTCCTTGTTGTGCAGTGTAATGCGCTTGACCTCACCAGTGGTGTCCAGGATGGTGTCACACGCGAAGGTCTCGTTCGTCAGGGGCAGCAGACCGTCCTTCGGGATCTCGATGACGAAGGTCTTGCTGTCGGCGAAACCGCCGGGGGCGAGACACGTGCTGCGGAAACGATCGACATTGCACGACAGGAAACCGTGCACGTCATCGTCCAGATGGAAATGGGGATACATGAACGCGGGATGAGCACCGATCTGGAAGGGCATCACACGCTGGTCGTGGTTGGTAACGCTCCAGCCTACGGTCAGGACATTGCGTAGCAACGTATAGTCGATGCGTAGCTCGAAGTCGAAGGGCCATACCTTCAGACTCTCCTCCGTAGCGCGCACGCTGAAAGCCATGTGGCGGTCCTCATCTACGACCTTCGTGAACACCATGTCGCGTGCGAAGCCGTGTTGCGTCAGCGCATACGGCTGACCCTCGATGCGGGCGGTGTTGTCCCATACCTTTCCGGTGATGGGGAACAACACGGGCGCACGGCGGTCCCAGTAGGTAGCATCGCCCTGCCATAGATATTCTGTGGGCGACGTCACACGGCGGATGCTCTGCAGCTCGGCACCGACCTCCGCCACCTCAATCTCTAAGATTCCATTGGACAGATATTCCATCGTTATCGTTTTCGTTATCGTTTTCTCCGATTCTTGGCGCAAAGATAGGGATTTCTGTCGGTTGAACCACGATAAATGTGCTTATTTTTCGTTAAAATTGATGCTTTCGCGGGTTACTTCGTCTTTTTTGTGTAATTTCGCGCCGAAATATGCACGCATTGTTTCACCTAAGCAAGAAAGACGAGCTCCTGTTGCGCATACGTCAGCACGAGAAGCTATCTACCGCAGAGCAACTGCATCTGACGGCGCTCCTCTCCGTGCCTGCCATCCTCGCACAGCTCTCTTCCATCCTGATGTTCTACATCGACGACGCCATGGTCGGCTCCCTCGGGGCGCTGGCGTCGGCGAGCATAGGCATCATCGCCACCACGACATGGCTCTTCTGGAGTATCATCTCCTGTGTCGCCACGGGCTTCTCCGTGCAGGTGGCACATCTCGTGGGCGCCAACGACCTGTCGCGAGCGCGCGACGTCTTCCGGCAAAGCCTTCTGGCCGCCATGGTGATAGCGGCCCTGACGATGATTGTTGGCGTGCTCATTGCCAACCCTTTACCGCTATGGCTCGGGGGCGGCGAGGACATCGCTTACGATGCGTCGCGCTATTTCTTCATCTTCATCTTGGGCACCCCGATGGCGATGATCAACATGCTGGCGAGCGCGATGCTCCGCTGTGCCGGTAACATCAAGGTGCCCTCCCTGGCGAATATCGTCATGTGCGTCCTTGATGTCCTCTTCAACTTCTTCCTCATCTTCCCCACCCGCACCATCTCCCTAACCTCAGCCTTCAGCCATCAGCCATCAGCCCTCCTCTCTCAACTTTCAACTTTCAACTTTCAACTCTCCTCTCTAACCTCTAACCTCTCACCTCTAACCTTTCAATTTTCAATCCCCGGCCTCGGCCTTGGCGTCGAAGGCGCCGCCATTGGCACGCTCGCGGCAGAGACCATCACCGCCGCCTTCCTCCTATGGTACGCCGCCACGCGCTGTCCCGAGTTGCGCCTGAAACATGCCAAAGGCTCCCTCGTCCCCGAGCGTCCCATCCTGCGCAAGGCCTTCGACATCGCAGGACCTGTCTTCCTACAACGCGTGCTCATGAATGCCGCACAGATTGTCACGACGATCATCGTGGCACCCCTCGGGGCCGTAGCCATCGCCGCCAACGCACTGGGCGTTACGGCCGAGAGCCTCTGTTATATGCCGGGCTATGGCATCGGCGAGGCGGCCACCACACTCGTGGGACAGAGCTATGGCGCCAGGCGCTACCGCCTCACCGACCGCTTCGCGTGGATGACAACGCTCATCGGCATGGCCGTGATGACGCTCATGGGCATCGTCATGTACTTCGCCGCTCCGCTGATGATGGCGTCCCTGACACCCGACGAGGCCGTACGCCAGCTGGGCGTCGAGTGCCTGCGCATCGAGGCATGGGCGGAGCCGGGCTTCGCGGCAAGCATCGTGGCCATGAGCTGTTTCATAGGGGTCGGCGACACGAAGAAGCCCTCGCTCATGAACCTCTTCTCCATGTGGTTCGTGCGCGTCACACTGGCTGCCCTGCTCGCTCCAAAATACGGTCTGCATGGCGTATGGCTGGGCATGGCCATCGAGCTGACATTCCGCGGTCTCATCTTCCTCATACGTCTGAAATGGGAGAATTGGATGAAGATTCCAATAACCAGAAAATAAACAACATCAAATATATTTGTTCAATGAAGACTTTAATTAAGGATGCTTCCTTCGGCGGCGAACGCCCCTTGTTTGCCATCCACGACACACGACTCGAAAATGTGACCATCACCGAAGGGGAAAGTGGTATCAAATGTTGCCAGCGCATAGAGGCTGATCGCTGCCGTTTCATCGGGAAATATCCGTGGTGGCATGTCGATGGCTCCCTCATCACCAACTGCTACTTCGAGGTGGGCTCCCGCTCGGCCATCTGGTACAGCAATGACATGGTCATGCGCGACAGCACCATCGACGGCCCTAAGTTCTTCCGTGAGATGCGAGGCCTGACGCTCGAGAATGTGAATATCACCGATGCCGATGAGACCTTCTGGCGCGTCACAGACCTGAAGGTGCGCAATGTCCGCCTCCATGACGGCACCTATCCCTTTATGTTCTGCGAGAACGTCGATGTCGATGGCCTGGAGAGCGATTCCAAATATGTCTTTCAGTACGTCAAGAATGCCGTCGTCCGCAATGCCCGCATCGTCACCAAGGATGCGTTCTGGGAAACGGAGAACGTGACCATCTATGACTCTCTCCTCGACGGTGAATACCTGGGCTGGCACAGCAAGAACCTGCGCCTCGTGCGCTGCCATATCGCCGGCGAACAGCCGCTGTGCTATATCGACGGCATCACCCTGGAGGACTGCACCTTCGACCCCGCCTGCGACCGCGCCTTCGAGGACTGCACGGACATCGACGCCGACATCCGCGGCGCCATCACCAACATCAAGAACCCCATCAGCGGCCGCATCACTGCCGACTCCATCGGCTCCGTCACCCTCGATTCCCACCTCAAACCACCTGCCACCTGCCAAATCCTCACCCGCCCTTAAACTCTTGAACCCTTGAACTATAAGATAATTTTTGTTTCAAATTTTTGCTTTAATTTTGAGGCCTTTAGGCCGACCATATAACCCTTAACCCTTAACCATTAACCTTTAACCCCCTTAAACCCTTAAACGTTAAACCTTAAACCTTAAACGTTAAACGACCATGCTCTATAACTTCGACACCCTCGTCTCCCGCCGCGGCACCGACTGCGTGAAATGGGACGAAGCCGCCCCCGACGAGCTCCCCATGTGGGTCGCCGACATGGATTTCGAGACCGCCCCCTGCGTGCAGGAGGCCATCCTGCGCCGCGCCCGCCATGGCGTCTATGGCTATGCCCTCGTGCCAGAAGGCTTCTACGAAGCCATCATCTGGTGGCAGCGCGAGCGCCATGCCTGGGACGTGCAGCGTGACTGGATCCTCTACACCAGCGGTGTCGTTCCCGCCGTATCGGCCATCATCAAGGCGCTCTGCCGCCCCGGCGACGGTGTCCTCACCTTCACACCGGCCTACAACTGCTTCTTCTCCAGCATCCGTAACAACGACTGCCGCCTCGTGGATTCCCCCCTCACCTGGTCATCCGCCGAGGAACGCTATAGCATTGACTTCCAGCTCCTGGAACACACCCTGGACCACGACCGTCCCCGCCTCTTCCTCCTCTGCAACCCTCACAACCCCTCTGGACGTCTCTGGACCCTTGACGAGCTCACCCGCATCGCCTCCCTCTGTGCTGCCCGCGGCATCACCGTCCTCTCCGACGAGATCCACTGTGAGTTCGTGAATCCCCAGGTCGGTCGCCCTTTCCTTCCCTTTGCCCCCATCGCCGACGCTGCAGGCTGCTCTTGGGTCATCGCCAACGCCCCCAACAAAGCCTTTAACATCGCGGGCTTGCAGACGGCTTATATCATCGCTCCCGATGCCGATGTCCGTGCCCGTATCGACCGCGCCATCAACGACAACGAAGTCTGCGACATCAACTGCTTCAGCTTCGTAGCCCTCCAGGCCGCCTACACCCCCGAAGGCGCTGAATGGCTCGACCAGCTCAACGCCTACATCTACCAAGGCTACCACCTCTTCCGCACCGCCCTCAAAACCGCCCTCCCCTTCCTCCCCATCGCCCACCTCGAATCCACCTACCTCGCCTGGCTCGACATCCGTTCCCTCACCAGGAGCGCCACCGTGCCCCTCGCCGCCACCGTGCCCGCCGCATTAGCGGCCGTCCCCTCACCTCTCGACTCTCGACCCTCATCCCTCAACCCTCCTTCCCCCGTCCCGTCTGTTGCCGTGCCACGGCAACCTTCCTCCCCCTCCATCGCGCCCGCTGCATCAGCGGCGCTCCCCTCAACCCTCAACCCTCACCCCTCAACCCTCAACCCTCAACCCTCAACCCTCAACCCTCAACCCTCAACCCTCAACCCTCAACCCTCCGCCTTCAGCCATCAGACATCAGACCTCTCCTCCCTCCTGCGCCGCGACTACCACCTCTGGCTCAACCCCAGCGATCTCTATGGCCAGCCCGGCTTCCTCCGTGTCAATCTCGCCACCCAGCACTCCCGCCTCGCCACCGCCTCCACACGCCTCATAGAAGCCTTGAAATCCCAAATCTAATCCACATTATTTGCTCAAAAAGCTAAATTTAATAATTGTTAACAATTAAAAGGGCTTTATTCCGTGATTTCTTCGTACTTTTGTCCGCTTGAAGATGTGCACAGAGGGTTCTTTTGCGGGTTCGCCTCAGGCGTCGTACAAATTCCAGCATTCCTTTAATGGCTGAAACCATATCATTATCAGCCGATTAGTCCGCGCGCATACAAGCTGCAAGGACAAGGCCTTGTCGTACATGACCCCTAACGCTTCCAAACCCTTACTTCCCGCCACCGCTGACGACACCGTCTCCCGCTGGCATGTCATGACCCACCTCGAAGTGGATCAGTTCCGTAAGTGGTTTGACTATGTCAATGCCGAGCGTTTCCGCAACAACGAACCCCTCATCCGACCCTTCTACCCTTACGAGTTCCTTCGCGGTCGCCTCAGCGACACCCCCGACACTACTCCCAATGCACACCGCGTCTTCCGTCGCTTCGTTTTCCTGAAGGCCACGGAGAAAGATGTCAACGAACTCGTCTATTCCGCTGCCAACCTGCAGTCTCATGTCCGCCTGCGCCGCTACCTCACACCCTCAGGGACACAGGCTTTCGTGCGCGACGACATGATGGAGGAGTTCCTTCAGGCTTGCGTCGCCTACCGTGACCGCTTCGAGCTCGCACCCTCCAACGACGACATCGCCGTCATGGACAAGGTCAAGATCAACAGCGGCATCTATAAAGGCTATGAGGCCACCGTCGTCCGCGCCAAGCTGCACAAGGGACAGCTCATCCTCGACCTCGCCATCCCCATGGTCAGCGGACAGATTGACATCCACATGAATAGCGTCAGCGCCCGCGATGTCAAGCCCGTGAACCCCGCTGGCATCAATGCCCTCCGCGCGGATTTTATCCGCTACACCCAGAGACAGGTCCTTGACATCCTCTCCCGCCGCGCCGCACAATTGGAACGTGCTGAGCGCGAACGCAAGCAGGCAAAGCTCTCCCAACCCTCCCTCGCAGCGTCCCTCACCCTCACCGAGCGCCAGAAGGTCGAACTCAAACCCTACCTCGAGGACAGTGACATGCTGGAGCGCCTCCTCCGCTACCGCGGTTACGAGATCACCAACCGCTCCGCCAACGCCCATTTCCAGGCCCTCATGCTCATCTGCGCCCACCTCTGCAAGGACACCCGCACCGAGCAATCCCTCCTCACCACCGTCCTCTCCCTCCTCACCCCCTCCTCTCAACCCTCAGCCATCATACATCAGCCATCAGCCCTCTCGCCCCTCGCCCCTCATCCCTCATCCCCCGCCACCGTGCCCGTCGCGTCAGCGTCGGTCCCCTCAACCCTCAACCCTCGACCCTCGACCCTCGACCCTCTAACCTCCGACACCGACGCCTACCTCTGCATCGCCCTGAAAGTCGCCACCGACGACCCCGCCTACCGCGATGCCGTCAAAGAATACATCCGCACCCGCCAACCCAAATCCCGCCACCTCCTCTCCTTCGCCTCCCTCATCCGCAAACCTCTCCGCTACTAAATTCTCGTTAAGAAGTTCAAAAGTTCAAAAGTTCAAGAGGTTTTATTAAGAGCACGCTCCGCGTGGAAATTATTCAAAATAGATTATAATCAAGGTATTTGTATAATTTTGGTTTTAATTTGATAAATTTCCCGCCGTAGGCGGCTCCTCTAACCCTTAACCAATATTTTAACCGCAAAGACGCAAAGTTTTAAAGTTGCATGTCCTCAGGTAGCTTGGGCTATTGTGCTTCGCGAGACCGCGGAGCCGAACAAAAGTGCTTCGCACATGTTTTTGTTCTAGGCAAAGGCCGCAAAGGCTATCCAGCTTGAAAAAATATATGTATGCACGAGGACTTGAATCTTTGCGATCTTTGCCTACGAAGAAAGCTGCGCAGCCTTTCGAGGGCTCTGAGACCTTCCGCAAGGCTAGTAGCGATGCCTTTGAAATCCAGACTGCTGAATACTTAAAATCTTAGAGCCTTTGCGCCTTCGCGGTTAAAATCATAACTCTCGCCCCTCGACCCTAGACTCTCGCCTCTCGACTCTCGTCTCTTGACTATAGACTTTCGACCCTAACCCCTAACCCCTAACCCATAACCTTTCCGTGTATTTCCGTCCTTTTCCGCGTTTTTCCGTGAATTTTAAACGCTAAACTTTAAACGCTAAACGAAATATCTCATGTCCGACCTCAACCCTCAAATAAAAATCGCCGTTGCCGGCACAGGCTACGTAGGCTTGTCCATCGCCCTCCTCCTGTCCCAGCACCACCAGGTGACCGCCGTTGATGTCGTTCCCGAGAAGGTCGAGAAGATCAACAACAAGATTTCCCCCATACAGGATGAGTATATCGAGAAATACTTGAAGGAGAAGGACCTGCACCTCACCGCCACCCTCGACGGCAAGGCCGCCTACAAGGACGCTGACTTCGTCGTCATCGCTGCCCCCACGAACTACGACTCCGTCAAGAACTTCTTCGACACCCATCATATCGAAGATGTCATCGACCTCGTCCTCAGCGTGAACCCCGATGCTGTGATGGTCATCAAGAGCACCATCCCCGTTGGCTACACCGCCTCTGTCCGTGAGAAGTACAGCTACCGCGAACGCCTCGCCGACGGCACCTTCAAAGTCGTCACCCCAAAGATCATCTTTGCTCCTGAGTTCCTTCGCGAATCCAAGGCCCTCTTCGACAACCTCTATCCCTCCCGCATCATCGTGGGCTACGACGACCCCTCCCTCGAATCCCCCGCCCACACCTTCGCCTCCCTCCTCCTCGAAGGAGCAATAGGTCCTTCTAAAGACTCACTTGAAACTTTAAACTTGAAACCTGAAACCGACAAGGATATTCCTTGTCTCTTCATGGGCAGCACAGAAGCCGAGGCCGTCAAGCTCTTCGCCAACACCTACCTCGCCTTGCGCGTCTCCTACTTCAACGAACTCGACACCTATGCCGAGATGAAGGGTCTCGACACCCAAGCCATCATCAATGGTGTCTGCCTCGACCCCCGTATCGGCACCCACTATAACAACCCCTCCTTCGGCTATGGCGGCTACTGCCTCCCCAAGGACACCAAGCAGCTTCTCGCCAACTACGCCTCCGTACCGCAGAACATGATGTCTGCCATCGTGGAGTCCAACCGTACCCGCAAGGACTTCATCGCCGACCAGGTCCTCAAGAAAGCCGGTTACTACGACTACTACAACCGTGGTGACTTCGATGCTTCCGCTGAGCGCGAATGCGTCATTGGCGTCTATCGTTTGACCATGAAGAGCAACAGTGACAATTTCCGCCAGTCCTCCATCCAGGGCGTCATGAAGCGCGTGAAGGCCAAGGGCGCCAAGGTCATCATCTACGAGCCCACGCTCCCCGACGGCAGCACCTTCTTCGGTTCCCTCGTCGTCAACGACCTCCCCCGCTTCAAGTCCCTCTCCCACACCATCATCGCCAACCGCTACGACCCCGCCCTCGACGACGTCTCCTCCAAAGTCTACACCCGCGACATCTTCAAACGCGATTAACACCCGGTTTTATTAAGAGCACGCTTCGCGTGGAAATTATTCAAAATTGATTTCAAAATTAAACAATTGTATCTGAAAATTTTTGGTTATAATTTGATAAATTTCCCGTCGAAGACGGTTTAAATAAGAGCACGCTCCGCGTGGAAATTATTCAGAATTGATTTCAGAATTAAACAATTGTATCTGAAGAATTTTGTTTTTAATTTGATAAATTTCCCGTCGCAAGACGGTTTAAATTTGAGCACGCTCTGCGTGGAAATTATTCAAAATTGATTTCAAAATTAAACAATTGTATCTGAAAATTTTTGGTTATAATTTGATAAATTTCCCGTCGAAGACGGTTTAAATAAGAGCACGCTT
>Ga0310691_10001595_pt1 | contig 34053 bp, 23 predicted proteins | sample 176DNAGHGlowgp2_FD_203887 | JGI IMG/M metagenome (GOLD analysis project Ga0310691, IMG submission 203887) | Sheep rumen microbial communities from Palmerston North, Manawatu-Wanganui, New Zealand - 1766 DNA GHGlow gp2 (v2) (version 2) | ecosystem: Host-associated > Mammals > Digestive system >... | reverse complement strand
GATATGGAAAGGCAAGATGGTGAAAACGGCTATTATAAATTCTCGTATATGGGTGAACAACGTCCGTTACAGCAATTGCCCTGTTGGGTATGCTATACCAATGAGGAGGTCCACAAGACACTGCGTAGTGGACTGGCTGACTCTCCTCTTTATAACGGACAGATACAATCAATCGGTCCACGCTACTGTCCATCTATAGAAACAAAATTGGTTACATTCCCAGATCGCCCACAACATTTGTTGTTCCTGGAACCTGAAGGAGAGGATACCAACGAGATGTACCTGAACGGCTTCTCTTCATCACTTCCTATGGACGTACAGATAGCAGCACTGAAGCACATCCCTGCTCTTCGAGACGTGAAAGTATATCGACCTGGCTATGCCATAGAGTACGACTTCTTTGATCCAACGCAGTTAAAGCACTCCTTGGAATCAAAAATAATAGCGGGACTCTTTATGGCTGGACAGGTCAATGGTACTACTGGCTACGAAGAAGCTGGTGGACAAGGGACTCTCGCAGGCATCAATGCTGCACTTATGGTAGGTTCAGCTGGTAGTGGCTCCGACACAACCGGGCATTCCTTCGAGCTAAAACGCGATGAAGCCTATATCGGTGTATTGGTGGACGACTTGGTGACAAAAGGAGTAGACGAACCTTACCGCATGTTTACCTCCAGAGCAGAATACCGTATCTTGCTGCGTCAAGATGATGCGGATGCTCGCCTGACAGAAAAAGCTTATAAGTTAGGTATTGCTAAACGTAACCGTTACGACTGGTGGTTGGAAAAAAAACAGGCAATAGCAAACATTGAAGAGTATTGTAGGAATTATGCTATCAAGCCAAAACAGGTAAATGGTTCTCTGGAGTCGCTGGGTTCTACCCCACTCGTCTATGGCTGTAAACTGGAAGACTTGGTAGTGCGCCCTGAATTGAATTTCGATAAGTTAATGACTATAATACCGGATTTCAAAGAACTCATCGACAAGTTGCCGAACAGAAAAAAAGAAATTGCTGAAGCAGCAGAAATTCACATCAAATATAAAGGCTACATTGAACGTGAGCAAATGATAGCAGAAAAGATGCATCGTCTGGAGAACATCAAGATAAAAGGCAAATTCGACTATCCTAACTTGACAGCTATTTCTACGGAAGCTCGTCAAAAATTAGAGCGAATACAACCAGAAACGCTGGCACAAGCGAGCAGAATTCCTGGTGTATCACCCAGCGATGTTAATGCTATGTTAGTACTATTGGGGAGATAAGACGATGCCATGTTCCACGTGAAACAAAATAGTTATAAATCATTTAATAATAAGGCAAAAAATCGAGAATTATGAACAACGAAACATTAATGGCGAACCTTCGCTGCATTCCAGATTTTCCACAGAAAGGAATTAACTTTCGTGATGTGACAACACTTTTTAAGAACCCTGCTTGCCTCCAAATCATGGTAGACGAATTGTACGAAATATATAAAAACAAAGGAATCACCAAAATTGTAGGCATTGAAAGCCGAGGATTTGTAATGGCTTCAGCACTAGCAGTAAAATTAGGAGCTGGAGTGGTATTAGCGCGCAAACCAGGTAAACTACCAGCAGCAACCGTGCAAGAAAGCTATGCAAAAGAATACGGTACGGACACAATAGAAATACACGAAGACGCTATCAACGATAAAGACGTTGTTTTGTTACACGATGATTTGCTGGCTACGGGTGGAACCATGAGAGCTGCATGCAATCTGGTTAAGAAATTCAATCCCCAGAAAATCATGGTAAACTTCTTGATAGAAATTACAGACGAGGGGCTGCACGGAAGAGATGTGTTCAATGATGTTGAGGTAACAACTCTTCTAACAGTATAATGTTTCACGTGAAACTAGTACGATGACAAAGGAAGAGAATGAAGCAAGATTAGAGAAACTAAAAAGAATAGTCTCTGCCCTACCTGAGAAGCCAGGTAGCTATCAGTATTACGATGCTGAGGGCACCATTATCTATGTAGGTAAGGCAAAAAACTTAAAGAGCCGTGTTTCATCCTACTTTCACACAGAGGTTGATCGTTTCAAGACAAAGGTATTGGTTTCAAAAATACATGATATCAGTTATACTGTAGTAAACACAGAAGAAGACGCATTACTGCTGGAGAACGCTCTTATCAAGAAATACAATCCACGATATAATGTACTACTTAAAGACGGTAAAACATACCCCAGTATATGTATAACAAAAGAATATCTTCCCAGGATATTCAGCACAAGAACCATTAATAAGAAATGGGGAACTTACTATGGACCCTATTCACATATTGGTTCAATGAATGCTGTATTAGAACTCATCAAGAAACTATATCATCCGAGAACGTGTCGTCAGCCTCTAACTGAAGAAGGAGTGAATGAAGAAAAATACCAAGTATGTCTAGAATATCACATTAAAAACTGTGGTGGCCCTTGTATCAGAAAACAATCATGGGAAGACTACCAAAAGAACATTCAGCAAGCACGTGAGATATTAAAGGGAAATACCAGAGAAGTGCTACGACAGATGAAGGAGGAGATGATGCAACTTGCTGAAGGACTACGCTTTGAAGAGGCAGAAGAAGTAAAAAGGCGCTATCTATTAATAGAACAATTTGTTGCTAAAAGTGAAGTTGTTAGTCACACTATCAATAACGTTGATGTGCTTACCATAACAAACGACGAAAAGGTAGCATTCATCAATTATATCCATGTATCAAATGGACAAATAAACCAAAGCTTCACCTTTGAATACAAGAAAAAATTGGCAGAAAACGATGCTGAACTATTGCAGTTAGCCATTGTAGAAATGCGTGAGCGCTTTCATAGTAACGCAAAAGAAATAATCCTGCCAGAAGAGGTAGATATAAACCTGGAAGGAGTAACTATAACTATACCACAGCGAGGGGAAAAGAAAACATTACTGGAACTGTCATTAATGAATGGCAAACAATATAAGTTTGACCGTTTAAAACAAGCAGAAAAATTGAATCCTGAACAGAAACAAGTTCGTCTGATGAAAGAACTACAAGACTTGTTGCACCTACAAAAAATGCCTTATCATATAGAATGTTTTGACAACTCCAACATATCAGGATCAGACGCAGTAGCTGCTTGTGTAGTTTTTAAAAAGATGAAACCATCCAAACAAGACTACCGCAAATATCATATCAAAACGGTGGTAGGACCCGACGACTATGCTTCTATGAAAGAAGTTGTTTCCAGACGTTACAACAGGTTGTTGGAAGAAGGAGAACCCCTACCCGACCTAATCGTAGCAGATGGAGGAAAAGGGCAAATGGAAATCATTAGACAAGTTATTCAAGACGAGCTAAAACTTGATATACCCATTGCTGGTTTAGCTAAAAATGATAAGCATAGAACCAACGAGTTATTATATGGTTTTCCACCACGCATCATAGGTATCAAAGATACGTCTGAACTATTCCGAACGCTGACCCATCTGCAAGATGAAGTACACCGTTTTGCTATCACATTCCACAGAGAACAGCGTTCTAAGCACGCTTTACACTCAGAATTGGATGATATCAAGGGAATAGGTCCAAAAACACGTGACGAGCTTTTAAAAGGCCTTAAATCAGTAAAAAAAATACGTGATGCAGAACTAAAAGACTTAATAACTATTGTAGGACAAGCAAAGGCTAAGATTGTCTACGACTATTTTCATGGCTGATTTTCTTGGATATTTGAGAATAAATACCTATCTTTGCAGAATGAGAACTGTCATACAACGCGTTAGTAAAGCAAGTGTTACTATAAATGGAACATTGAAATCAGAAATTAAGAAAGGATTTCTGATACTCATTGGTATCTGTAATGATGACACCATAGAAGACGTAGAATGGCTCGTCAAGAAAATAGCAAATCTAAGAGTATTTGATGACGACAAAGGAGTGATGAATCGCAGCATCATAGACGTACAAGGAGATATATTGGTAGTTAGTCAGTTTACCCTCTTTGCAAGCTACAAAAAAGGCAACAGACCATCATGGTTCAAGGCTGGTAGTCACGAACACTCCATCCCGCTATATGAAGCCTTCTGCAGACAGCTTACTGAAACAATTGGCAAACCAGTCGGTACTGGCGAATTTGGCGCTGACATGAAAGTAGAACTAATAAACGATGGTCCTGTAACCATCTGTATGGACACAAAAAATAAAGAATGAAAAAGTATCTAAAAGCCATAGAGATTTCAGGTGTCATCCTAATGTTCATCGGATGCATAGGACATCGATTTTTGCATCTGAACTGGGCAATATGGATATGCATAGTTGGAATAGCACTCTGGTTAATACAGGTCGTGTATAAAGCCTTCAACTGGCAAGAATACGCTAAGGACAACTCACAGAACATCATAGGCATACTTGTAGTTATATTGATGTTATTCATTGTAATGTTATCTGTAAAATGACGATTAGTGAAGCACAACAAGCTGTAGATCAGTGGATTAAGACCTACGGAGTACGATATTTCTCTGAACTGACAAATATGGCTGTTCTGACAGAGGAAGTGGGAGAACTGGCACGTATTATGGCACGTAAATATGGTGACCAAAGCTGGAAGAAAGACGATCCACGAGGAACAGACAATGGCCAACAAGCCTTAGGTGACGAAATGGCTGACGTACTTTGGGTACTACTATGTATCGCCAATCAGACAGGCATAGACCTGACAGCAGAACTTCAGAAAAACATAGAAAAGAAAACCCTTAGAGATAAGGAAAGACATAAGAATAACAAGAAATTATAATCTTTATATCACTTAAAACCCTAGTATTATGGAAGAAATGAAAAGTAAGTACGAACAAGCGCTGAGCAAGTACAACTGCAACGTGAATGAAGCAGAAGTAGCAGCAGCTGTAAAGAAGATCGTGGAAGAGCGAGTACCTAAGAACAACACGGAAGAAATCAAGAAATTCCTGTTAGCTTCAGTATGTATGACCACACTTACTACCCAAGATTCTGAAGAAAGCGTATTGAAACTGGTAGAAAAAGTAAACAACTTCGCACACGAGTATCCTGACTTACCCCACGTAGCAACACTTGTTACCTACCCACGCTTTGCCCGTTTAGTAGCTGAGTCATTGGAAGTAGAGGGTGTTATACCCACTGTTGTCAGCGGTGCCTTCCCCTCTTCACAAGCCCTCATAGAAATCAAGGTTGCTGAGACAAAACTGGCAGTTCAAGATGGTGCAGAAAATGTAGATATCGTCATGCACGTCGGTGAATTCTTAGCAGGCGACTATGAGACTGTTTGCGATGAAATATGGGAACAGAAAGCAGCTTGTGGCGATGTTCCTATGAAAGTCATTCTTGAAACAGGTGATTTGCTGAATTTGTCAAATGTCAAAAAAGCATCTATCCTCTCCATGTATGCAGGTGCAGATTACATCAAAACCTCAACAGGTAAAGAGAAGGTTGGAGCTACGCCAGAAGCTGTTTACGTCATGTGTCAAGCTATCAAAGAATACTACGATCAGACTGGTATTATGGTAGGTCTGAAACCTGCAGGTGGTATCAATACTGTTACGGATGCTCTTACCTACTACAGCATTGTAGAAGAAGTATTAGGTGAGAAATGGCTCACGAACTACTACTTCCGTCTGGGTACAAGTCGCCTCCCGAATCTTATATTGAGCGACCTTGCCGGTAAAGAAGTAAAGTTCTTCTAAACAAGACAAAACATAAAGAAAGCGACCCAGAAGGTCGCTTTCCTTATAATTTATAATATTGTATCAAAGGTATCATCAATAATTTCTTTGAACAACGTAATCGACATAAGCTGTCAGCGCATCCATGATAGCCTTTACCTTGACGTTTTCCTTAATATAATTCTTACAGAGAGTACCAAATTCAGCCATTTTGTGCTCAGCATAAGCAATACCACCTTGCTGTTTCGTAAACTCAACAAGAACGGCGATTTCATCGGGATTGATAGTACCTGCTTTGACTTTCTTCGCCAGTGTGTGCATAGAATCAAAATCAGTATTGTTCAAGGCATAGATAACAGGTAGAGTAAGTTTACCTTCAGCCATATCATTACCAGTAGGCTTACCTATCTCCTTGGAGTCAAAATAATCGAAAATATCGTCGCGTATTTGGAACATGATACCTAAATTCTTACCAAATTCACCGGCTTTCTTAACATCATCTTCAGAAGCACCAGCAGACAAAGCACCGATAGCTGCACACGACTGAAAGAGCGCAGCAGTCTTTTGCTGGATAACCTGATAATAGACATCCTCACAGATAGCCTGATTCTGGATATTAGACAACTGTAAGATTTCACCAGCAGCTAAGGTACGACCTAACTCTGACAACTCCTGAATGATACGCTGATTACCTGTAAAAGACACATGAAGCAAGGCGGTAGAAAGGATAAAATCACCGACCAAAACAGCTACCTTATTATTATACGTAGCATTTACCGATGCCTGGCCACGACGCTCGCTACTCTCATCAACAACATCATCATGAACCAACGAAGCAGTATGAAGTAACTCAAGACCAACAGCAGAGTGCTGAGTGATGGACGAAATACCACCATAATTTTTCGCCATCAGCAACATCAGTATGGGACGCATACGCTTACCGCCACGTTGACGAATATGACTTAACGCAGACGCTAACATACCATCTTCATGACTCAAAGCCTGCTCGAATAAGGCGATGAAATCAGACAAATCGTTGACAATAGGTTCCTTGATGATGCTTAAGTAATCCATGTGATAAAATAATTTTGATGCAAAATTAATGAAAATAATTGGATATTCGCCATTTTATTAGTAATTTTACGCGAAAATTCACAAACACTATGGAAAAATTATTCCTCTTTGACGCTTACGCGCTAATCTATCGCTCCTACTACGCCTTCATTAAGAATCCGCGTATAAACTCCAAAGGACTGAATACCAGTGCTATCATGGGCTTTCTAAATACACTGCAAGAAGTCCTTACTAAAGAGCAGCCCACCCACCTTGGTGTTGCCTTTGACCCTCACGGACCGACGTTTAGGAGTGAGGCCTACCCTCCCTATAAGGCCCAGCGCGAGGCAACGCCAGAGGATATAAAACAGTCAGTACCCATTATAAAAGATTTGCTGACCGCATGGAACATTCCCATTCTTCAGGTTGATGGCTTTGAGGCAGATGATGTTATTGGTACCCTTGCCACAAAAGCTGGTGAACAAGGAATTGAAACCTATATGCTGACTCCAGATAAAGACTATGGCCAATTAGTTCGCGACAATGTGAAGATCTATCGTCCACGGCATGGTGGCGGTTACGAGGTAATGGGTCCAGAGGAAGTGAAAGCAAAATATGCCATTCCATCGACAGAAGCCGTCATCGACTTGCTGGCGCTGATGGGAGATTCAGCAGATAACTTCCCAGGCTGTCCTGGCGTAGGCGAGAAGACAGCCGTGAAACTCATCAACGAGTTTGGTTCCATTGAAGAAATGCTCAACAGAACATCAGAGATTAAAGGAGCCCTTCAGAAGAAAGTCGTGGAACACGTAGAGGATATCCGCATGTCGAAATTCCTGGCAACCATCAAAACTGATGTTCCCATCGAACTCGACATGGATGCATTGAAGGTTACTCAACCCAACGAAGAAAAATTAGGTAAACTCTTCGAAGAGTTGGAGCTGAGAAGTCTGGCCAGCAAGATTCTTAAAAAGTCTGAAAAAGTAGTAAAACCTGTAAATCAACAACTCGATCTCTTTGCAGAATTTACGTCCAGTGAGTCGAGCGAGTCAGAATTTTCAAGTTTTGAGACGTTAAAAACGGTAGCTCACGAATACAAACTCGTTGAAAATGAGGAAGATTTAAAGAAATTATATGATTATTTCTTAACAAAACCATTTCTCGTTCTAGATACAGAGACCACTTCTACCAATGCTATTGATGCTGAATTGGTTGGTTTGAGCTTCTCTGTGAAGGAACATGAAGCATTTTACGTCCCTGTCCCAGCCGAACGTGAAAAAGCACAACAGGTGGTCGATATTTTCAAACCGCTCTATGAAAACGAGCAAGTTTTGAAGATTGGTCAGAATCTGAAGTATGACCTGGAAGTGCTCCGCAACTATCACGTCGAGTTGAAGGGTCAACTGTGGGACACTATGATTGCCCACTACCTCATTCAACCCGAGTTGCATCACAACATGGACTACATGGCTGAGGTGTATCTGCATTACAAGACCATCCACATCGACGAGTTGATTGGTCCGAAAGGAAAGAACCAGCGTTCCATGCGCGACCTCACCCCCACCCTCGTCTACGAATATGCCTGTGAGGATGCTGACATCACCCTACAACTCAAAAATAAACTGGAACAAGAGTTGAAGCAGCACGACTGCGAACGACTGTTCTATGATATAGAGATGCCTCTGATGCCAGTCTTGGCAGAGATGGAGATGAATGGTGTCTGTCTCGACACCGCGTCGCTGGCAGAAACCAGCAAGCAGTTTACCACTCGCATGAACGAGATAGAACAGCGCATCTACGAACTGGCAGGTGAACAATTCAATATTGCCTCACCCAAACAAGTCGGTGAGATTCTTTTTGACAAGCTCAAGATTGTTGAGAAGGCCAAGAAGACAAAGACGGGTCAGTATGTCACCTCCGAAGAAGTGTTGCAACAGCTCAAGAACAAGCACGAAATCGTGGCAGACATCTTGGAGCATCGTGGACTGAAGAAACTCATCGGCACCTATATCGACGCCCTTCCCAAGCTGATTAATCCGCGTACAGGACATATCCATACCTCTTTCAATCAGACCATTACAGCAACTGGTCGCCTGTCATCGTCTGATCCTAACCTACAGAATATTCCTATTCGTGGCGAGGACGGCAAGGAGATTCGTAAAGCCTTCATTCCAGAACCAGGATGCCTGTTCTTCTCGGCAGACTATAGCCAGATAGAACTCCGCGTGATGGCTCATCTCTCGCAAGACCCACAGATGATAGAAGTGTTCCGCGAGGGCAAGGACCTGCATGCAGCTACTGCCGCCAACATCTATAAGAAGCCTATCGAAGAGGTCACTCGCGACGAGCGCACCAAGTCTAAACGTGCCAATTTCGGTATCATCTATGGCATCACCGTCTTTGGCTTAGCAGAACGTCTGGACATTCCTCGCGACGAAGCTAAGATGCTGATAGATGGTTACTTCCAGACCTTCCCAGAGGTGCACGACTACATGGAGAAATCCAAGGAAGTGGCTAGAAAACAAGGTTACGTCACTACCCTATTCGGACGTCGCCGCTATCTGCCAGACATCAATTCAGCCAATGGCACTGTGCGAGGCTTTGCCGAGCGTAACGCCATCAATGCACCCATCCAGGGTACAGCTGCAGATATTATCAAGGTAGCAATGATTCATATCTTCCAACGTTTCAAGGCTGAAGGCATCAAGAGCAAGATGATTCTCCAGGTACACGACGAACTCAACTTCAGCGTCTATCCTGACGAGAAGGAAAAAGTTGAGCGTATCGTTCTGGAAGAGATGCAGAACGCCTTTCACATGTCCGTTCCCCTCGTCGCCGACTCAGGCTTTGGCGAGAACTGGCTAGAAGCACATTAAGTACGTCGCAATATAAAAGGCGGTATTATCTTAGTATTATTTTAGCATCAGCGTCTCTGCAAACTTATAGATAACGATACCCGTTGTTACAGAGACATTCATAGAGTGCTTAGTGCCCAGTTGGGGTATCTCCAAACAGCCATCTGAGGCATCTACTACTTCCTGGTGGACGCCTTTTACTTCGTTGCCCATCACTATGGCGTATTTTAAGCCCCGCTGAGGCACGAACGTGTGCAGTTTGGTACTATGTTCCACCTGTTCTACTGAAAAGACCGTGTAGCCGTTCTTTTTCAGTTCTTCTACAGCCTCCAATGCTGTGTTGAAGTAACGCCAGCTGACACTCTCCTCTGCACCAAGTGCCGTCTTATGAATCTCCGTAGCTGGTGGCGTACAACTGATGCCACACAAATAGACAGCCTCTACGCGGAAGGTGTCGCAAGTACGAAACACGCTACCCACATTATACATTGAGCGCACATCGTCTAACACCACGATGAGTGGCAGCTTCTCGGCTTGCTGAAACTCCTCAACAGTAAGCCTTTTCATCTCTATGGTTCGTACTTTTCTCATATCCGTCTGCAAAATTACGAAATTATTCACAGTTTCACAGTTTCACAGTTAGTTTTTTAAGGGGTACCCTTGTTTTCTTGTAATTATATTTATATAATTATATATATATTTAAATATATTAACACTCCCCATACAAGTCTAATGGGGGTATGGTTCGAAAATGAACTGTGAAACTGTGAAACTGTGAATAGTGGGTGCGTATCAGCTGTAGAAATTTCCGTAATAGCTTATCCCAGTCACGAGAACAGCTAATACAGCGCTGGCTTAGGCTGATACGGAGAAAATTCTCTAGAGAATTTTTAGCGTATCAGCTGTATATTTCGTGTTATTTTTAGTAAAAAGCTTTCCAGGTTAAGAAATTCTTACTATTTTTGCAGACTATTCATTATCAAACTATTATCTAACACATTCTTAACTATGAAGAGAAAACTAACAACTATGGCTGTGCTACTTGCTACGATGGTCATGCAGGCCCAGACAGCAAGACAGTTTACCATTAACCTTACTGACGACGGACAAGCCAACATGGTATGTTTCCTGGCAGACCATCCTACAGGTAGAGCCATCGTAGGTGTTCCTGGTGGTGGCTACTCTATGTTATCAAACACGCACGAAGGTACGCAGGCCCACGAATGGCTGAACAAGCAAGGCATCTCGTATTTTGTCGTCAACTACCGACTGCCCAAGGGTGATCGTACTATTCCTATTGGCGACGTAGAACACGGCATCCGCACAGTACGCGACTCTGCTAAAGTATGGCATATCAATCCCAGCGATGTTGGTATCATGGGATTCTCAGCAGGCGGCCATCTGTCATCCGTCATCTCTACCCTCTCCGACTTCGATGTGCGTCCAAATTTCAGCATCCTTTTCTATCCTGTGATCTCGATGGATATCCACAAGTCACACAGGTGGTCGTGCATCAATTTCCTGGGTCAGGAAGGTCACAAAAATCGTAACCTGATCAAAAAATACTCTACAAATAATGCCGTACGCCGCCATCTGACACCTCCTGCTGTTATCCTCACGGCCAGCGACGATGGTCTGGTGAATCCTGTCACCAATGGCTTAGAGTACTATAAAGCTATGCACGATGCCGGCAACGAATGCACCATGTTCGTCTATCCTACAGGCAACCACGGCTGGGGTTTTGGTCCTTGGTTTAAGTACCATGACCAGATGCTGAGCGATCTTGGCAACTGGCTGAAGAATCTACAGGCACCTAAAGAAGATGCTATCAAGGTGGCTTGTATAGGTAACAGTATTACCGATGGTCACGGCATCGACTTTGCACCAGCCAACGGCTATCCTGCTCAGCTGCAAAAGCTGTTGGGCAACGACTACTACGTCAAGAACTTTGGCGTCAGTGCCCGTACCATGCTGAACAAGGGCGACCATCCTTATATGAACGAGATGGCATGGAAAGATGCTGTGTCATTTAAACCCGATATCGTCATTATCAAGTTAGGTACTAACGATTCAAAGCCAGAGAACTGGCAGTATAATGCTGAATTCAAACAAGACCTGCAACAGATGATAACTACCCTGCGTCCTGACCTGTTGAAGCCTGTCAAGAAAGGTAAGAAGAATAAGAAGCAGGTTGTCAAGAACGAAGGTCCACAGATATTCCTTTGCACACCTATTCCTGCCTTCAAGAGCACATGGAACATCAATGATAGCATCATTGCCAACCATATCATTCCTATCCAGCAGCAGGTAGCTCAGGAGTATAACCTACAAGTCATTGACCTGCACAGCCTCTTTGGCGATGGTAAGGGTACCATGCTCAACGATGGTATCCATCCTAATGAAAAGGGAGCCCAGAAGATGGCAAAGATTATTGCTGACGCTATAAAACATTGAGCATTGAAAATTTTTTTGCACAGCCTAATTAAGCATTATACATTAAGCATTGAAAAGGCTGTTGATAACTGTGTGGAAAACTTGTGAATAACGCTGGAATAAAGCTTCATTATCCCACTATGCACCATCAAAAGAGTGGATAAAAAGCATAAAATAACAGCTTATTCGCAAGTTTTCCATTATTTTTCGCTCAAAAAAGATATAAACTTATTAATTTTGCACCGAAATAGAGAATTGTGGATAAATAACTTATCTCACTCATTATCAATTAGTAAATATTCACACAACTCGTGGATAGTAATAGATAAGACGTGGATATCTTATTATGCAAGAAAATAGAGCAGAAGTTTTGCACATATCAACGGCACATCATCCTATTCATTCTCTTTTATTCAAAAAGAAAAAAGGAAAAATAAAAATAATATGATGTTGAAAACTGAGTGGAAAGAGCAAGGGTTCATTGATGAACCCGTAGCAGCTGGAACAGATCTGAAAGCAGAGATTCGTAGACTATGTAAAGAGAAAGATGCTATTATCCTGGCACACTATTATACGATAGGCGATATTCAGGATATTGCTGACTTCGTAGGCGACTCACTGGCATTAGCCCGTAAGGCTGCAGAGACTGACGCGAAGATGATGGTGATGTGTGGCGTACATTTCATGGCTGAAACGTGTAAGTTGCTGTCTCCAGAAAAGAAGGTGCTTTGTCCAGACCTCAATGCTGGCTGTTCGTTGGCTGACTCTTGCAAGGCCACAGATCTGAAGAAGTTCAAGGACGAGCATCCTGGCTATCAGGTCATCTCGTATGTCAACACTACAGCAGCTGTAAAGGCATTGACAGATGTCGTCGTTACCAGTGGAAATGCCAAGAAGGTGGTCGATCAGCTGCCTAAGGATGCCAAACTCATCTTTGGTCCTGACTATAACCTGGGTAACTACATCAACGAAGTAACAGGTCGTCAGATGTTGCTATGGAATGGTGGCTGTCATGTACACGAGCGCTTCTCAGTAACGAAAATATTGGAGTTGAAGAAGCAATATCCAGAGGCTGTAGTGATGGCTCATCTGGAGTGTAAAGGTCCTGTGTTGGCTGTTGCTGACGTCAAGGGAAGCACGGCAGATATGCTGAAATATGCCAAGCAAAGCGACGCTAAGCAATTTATTGTGGCCACAGAGGCCGGTATTTTGCACGAGCTGCAGCGAAATTGTCCTGACAAGGTATTTATCCCCGTGCCTCCCGAAATCAGCGAGAGCGGCCTGGAATGCAGCTGTAACGAGTGCCAGTATATGAAGATGAACACGCTCTTGAAGATTTACAACTGTCTGAAGTATGAGTGGCCTTCTGTTGAGGTAGATTCAAATATCGCCAAAGAAGCTGTTAAACCAATAAAAAGAATGCTGGAGTTAAGCTAATCATGATGTCAGAAAAGGTAAATAGAGTATTAAATAGTGTGTTATTTCCTATTAGGGATAACATACTATTTTTTACTTTTATGTACCTTTTAGGAGCGATATGTATCATATTTGAACCTTTTGCTTGGTATGGAAGCAGACTATGGTCGTTATTAGAACTGTATATTGATGACTATTATCTGTGTTTGTTTATTTGTTTATTTTCTAAAAGAGTAAAAGGTGTCGTCAGAGCTTTCTTATACACTATATTGTATGTAGTAGCCATCATAGACATGACTTGTTATGTGAGGCTTGGAATGGGTATTTTACCTATCTATTATCAAACCTTTGTCCAATCAAATTGGAATGAGACAACGGAAATGTTAGAAACATATCTATCCACTTCTATCATTCTGAGTCCTCTATTACTTATTTTCGGTCTTTTATTACTCCATATTATAGTTTCTTGTAAGAAAAAGAATATTAGATTTTCTTTTAAAACTGCTTATTTAAGACCAATAAAAATAGTTGCAACGATACTTCTATTATGTTCTTTGGTGTTTAGTTATGGAAATAAAAAATATTTCTTCTACAGGGTAATATGCCAGATGAGCGAATTAGACTTTCAGGAGAAATATAATATGACTCCAGCAACGGGTTATTATCTCCCTATTTACCGATTGGCTTATTCCGTATCTGAATATAATAGTCTGAAACATGTAACCAAAGTATTACGCAAAACACTTAATAGGAATGCTATTGACAGTTGTCAGTATACATGTCCTGATATTGTTCTTATCATAGGTGAGAGTTATAATCGAAGTCATTCACAACTGTATGGTTATTCGCTACCAACAACACCTTATCAGAATGCTTTATATCGTACTGGCAGATTACTGCCATTTACTGATGTTATAAGTAGCTGGAATATGACTTGTGAGTCGTTTGAAGATATATTTTCATTGTATGCTGTAGGTACTAAGGGAAACTGGTACGACTATCCCTTCTTTACGACGATGTTCTGTCAGGCAGGGTATGATGTTTTCTTTCTGAGCAATCAGTTTGTCATGAATCCAAGCGAGTCGTTCAGTGCTTTTATTGAGGATATTTTCATTAATGACAAGGAAATAAGCGACCTACAATTCTCTCATCGTAATGAAAACATTCATCCTTACGATATGGGTTTATTGGACGATTATCAAAAGATGAATAAGTTATCTTCAGCGCATAATCTTTGGATATTTCACACCATGGGACTACATGCAAAGTTCAGTGAACGTTATCCTTCAGAATGGAAGAAGTTTACTTCAGCAGACTATCATCGTCCTGACTTGAATGAAGAACAGTTAGAAGAGCTGGCAGATTATGACAATGCTATATTGTATAACGATTACTTTTTGTATGCTGTAGTCAATGCTTTCAAGGATAAGGAAGCTGTTATTATCTTCTTATCTGATCATGGTGAGCGTGTCTTTGACAACAGTACAGAGTTTGGACGTAACCTATCGTGGAATCTTAATGATATCAATCAACAGTTTCATATTCCTTTCTGGTTTTACTTTACTGAAGCCTACTGCCAAAAGCATCCAGAAACAGTGGAAACTGCCATCAGTGTCAGAAATAAACGTTATATGACGGATATTATATCACATTCACTAATCAATCTTGCAGGAATCCAGAGTAAGTACTATCAGCCACAATATGATATTCTGAATCCAGCCTACAATGAAAAACGTAAAAGAATCATCAGAAACCAGCGTGATTTTGATACGATTTGAGATGTATTATAAACCCATATAAAGTATATATAATTGAATTATGACAGAATTAAGTTCACGAGTAATATCTTCACTTCGTTTTCCAATGATAGCTGCTGTGATAGCTATTCATTGTAATTCTGTCATCTATTATCCTGAACTACAACAGAAAGACTTATTTTATTTTCTATTTGATTTGACAGAAACACTTATTTGTGTAAGTGTTCCTATATTCTTCTTTATGTCAGGCTATTTATTCTTTAAAGAAGGGACATTGGATTATGATCTTTACAAAAAGAAAATAACTAAGCGAGTTCATTCATTGGTTATTCCATACATATTGTGGAACGCCATCTACTTTGTCATTATTGCTATTTTACAGTTGGCAATTCCAGGTTTTATGTTTATATTACATAAATCTATCCTCCTTTTTTCTTGGCAGGATTATCTTTGGATATTCTGGGATATAAGCAAGATAAGTCATTTACCTTCAGATCAGGCTAGTTGCTTGGTAGGAGCATTCTGGTTTCTGCAATGTTTGTTCTTGATGTGTCTGATAAGTCCCATCCTCTATATATTTATTAAATACCTTAAGAAAGTTTTTATTATTATTCCCCTTTCGATATTTTTCTTTTTCAACTTTGGTTTATTTGCACCAGGAATCAATAGTGAAGCTATCATATTTTTTAGCATAGGTGCCTATTTGTCAATTATGAAGATAGACTTTGCATACTATCTGCAACGCATACCATTATGGTTGTCATTGGTTATAATGATATTGATGATGTTATGTATTGTCTATGATTGTAATGGTTATATCAACTTACTATGTACTTTACTTCTCCAAACAAGTGTTTTATGTATATTTAGTAACTTGGGAAAACGTACTTATTGGATGAATAATAACTATTTAATAGGCAGTATATTCTTTATATTTGCAATTCATCGAATGTTTACAGCTACTCTGATACGTATTTCTGGTAAAGTAATAGGTATCCTAGACAATGATGTATTATTGTATTTTTATTATTTATTGGTAATAGCTATAGCAATCCTAATGAGTTTATTGTCTTATCATGTGATGTTACGTCTGTTTCCTAGATTAACTAATCTTTTGAATGGAAATAGATTATAGCCTATCACACTCCTACAATCCAAGGTAAGTATTTATATATCATCCAGGTAATGATGGTAGCGAATAGATAGACAACTACAAATACTAAAAATATTACAAAATAGCTATTGCTGTAAATACCAATAATATGAAATATATTTGATACTATTAAAGGCACTGCGCCACAAATAAAATAGTAAACCAGGCTATGTCTGCCCGTCCATTGAATAAGTTTCACAGTAGGCAGAAGACGGAAGAAATATACCAATAGAAGTGTAGTGAGTATGATATCACCAATAAATAGCAGATAATTAGAAACTATTATCGGACCAAATATGAGTTGTGCATCAGTTTTTAATATATATAGTTTAATAAAAATGACTGATAGTAATAGTGTAGTAATGATAGCTAAATAATTTATTTTATTGACTCTTTCTTCATTTTGATGGTATATATAGCCAAGAACCATTATAGAATAGCCTAACATTGCCTCATTCATATACCAGACATCATAAGAGTTATAATAATCTGCTGGATTAAATCCATTACCAATATAAGACGATAGGAAGAGTGTAATAAATGCCAGTATTATCAATGCATATCGATGCTTGAAAATAGCAAGGGAAATAGTAAAGAGTAATTGTGCAACAATGAGTGCTGCAATAAACCATGATGCCTTTCCAAGTAGAATATACTTTGTAATGCTAATAATATCTATTTGTTGTTGATGTATCCATGATTTTGGAAAAGCAATAATCGTAGCAAAAAAGAAATATGGAATGATAAGGCTTCTTAGTATTCTGTATAGTTTATGTCGAACATTAAAAGCTTTATCGCTATACATAAGATATCCAGAGAGAAAGAAAAAGACGGCCAGTACATCGCCGACATACATGGCGTAAGGTGTGATGATAGTATCCGTATAATAGACTTCAGTATGAAACCATAATATAGCCATCATAGAGAAGCCACGAAGCATATCAATCCATTCTATCCTAGTCATCTTATTGGTTCTTGAAGGCAAAGAATCGTTGTCCTAAATAGTTCAGGGCTGTAAACAGACACATACCAAAAGTCATAGATACATTCTCCTGAACAGTTATGCTGTAACCAGAGAGAATCCACATCATTAAAGGTTTGGCAATGCTATACGCTATGACATAACATACTGCAATATTGATAATGAATTTTGCTATTGACTTCCAACTACTTCCATGATAGTTGAACGTGAAATACCTATTGAGGAAGTAGCTAACGATACTACCAACAATATAGTTGGATGCTGACGATATCCAGTAGCTGAAATGAAAGACATTGTAGAATACAAACATCACCGTTGCTCCTACTGTCACATTCACGAACCCTACCAAGACAAACTTCATGAATGTCTTGTCTGTAAACAACCCTATTTTATTCTTCAGTAACATTTTGCTTAAAAGCTAATTAATCTTATGTTTAAGCTTATCCCCTCATTGACTAATTATATATTTCTTACCATTCTTGATATATATACCCTTTTTAGGATTATCTATCTTTTGTCCACATAGTGTATATATATTATTAGAATTATTGACATAAACAATGAGGTTGATGGCCGAACTTTCATCAATATTGTTAATACGTTTATCTAATAATTCGAGATGTGTATTGAACCAATCTTTTGCTTCTTTAGCATCATTAGAAATATCAATTGTCTCAATACCGTAATCCCATCTCTTGAAATGATGAATTCTTGATGTATTAATAGCTATTCCTTCTGGTGATGCTATATAGTTATCAATAAAGGTTGTCATATTTGACAACAATGTTGGCTTCAATTCATTCCAAAGTCTCTTATATTCTTTTGTGAAAGCTTTGTTATCACTATTAAATAATTGATTGAAATAATAATCATAGTCATCTGTGTGTATTCGAGAGAATGTGCCATATGTCATTTGATAGCTGGAATCAAAGTCCCATATACAAGGCATTTCTAAAAGGCTTTCATTGGTATTATCATATTTGGAAACGTAAAGATTAGTACCTCCAGAATCATGAGATCCTAAGATATCATGAGCTAATACCCAGCGTGCGAAAGAAGTAATATCAATAAACTGTTCATATGTACCAGTTTTGAAACTTTGTTCTGTTTCATTAAGATATTGCGTAATGTATGTTTCCTGCTCTACTGTAACATCTTCTTCATCTGGGTATTTCCAGGTCCAGCGATAAGCTTTATTGGGTGCAAAATAGTTTGAAGTGAAATACTTATTTTCGTTCCACCAATATGGGTCTCGTTCTATAATATAACCATAATTTTTATTGACGTTGATTCTGCAGTCATTATTTCTTTTAATAGATTCAACAAGCAAATAACATCCTCTATAGTCACCATTGATAAATACATTACAAGGCATATATTTAGGAGTCCATGGAAACTGCATCCATTCACTTAATTGTAATCCTATAATTGTATTGAGTGAAGTAGCATCTTTAATAAGTCTCCAATCCTTATCTTCATAACGGCTGTCATTACGAGACAGTAAGTCAGCTTTTTTCTGAAGTTTAAGTTTATAAGGATAATATAGACCTACTGCAAAATAAGCTGATGTGTTACCATTAATCTTAATAGTGGCTCCACTAACGTTTTTCTCGAAATTACCACTATCATAAATAACATTTCCAGAATCAATAATTTTGATTCTACATGGTACTTTTGTAGCGTTTGTAGAGGTAGCTCCCAAACATCCTTCAGGAGCGTCGATAAAGTCGCATGTAGGCTCTTCTTGATTATTCGTAGTGATGTCAACAACTTTCAATCCAATTTGACTGATAGTTTCAAAATCATTATCTTGTGCTTTTACAAAAAGAACACAGAATATGAAGAGAATGATAATCAAATAGAGTTTATTCATCTTACAATAGCTATCTTACATACAGTTCCTTTTTCTCCACTGCTTGTAGCTGTTGCAACCATATAAATGCCACTGGCCACTCTCCTACCCTCTCTATCGCAACCATTCCAGGTAAATGTGCCTCCATTAGAGCGTCCTTCATAGATTAGCGCACCATTGGCAGAAAGTATTTTTACGTCAGCATCGAGTGTCAGGCCAGTGATAGTGATAGGCCCCGTATAGCCAGGTTCTACAGGGTTAGGATAAGCCCAGACGTTGTCTTTGGTCATCTCGTCATTAGGTTCTGTAGCATCGCTAATAAAGGAGCAAAGTCCTTTATCAGTCAGGAAAAACACCTCACCCGTCTGATTGTCAATGGATATATATTGTACGTTATTAGAGAGTAGACAAGAACTCTCAGTAGTGAAGTGTTGTATCTGCGTCATATTGTCTTCGCTGACAAGGAAGACACCATTGCCAGTACTACCAAACCATTTACGTCCTGAACCATCTATGGCGATAGTATTGATGGGGATTCCTGTTAACAGATAATCAGCTAAATCAGTACCATCATTACGAGGCACTTTCTCTTGATATAGTGTAACATTCTCTTGTCCTACTTCCTCCTTTTTGATATAGAAAGGTCCTTTATTTGTAGCTATCCAAATATTACCACTAAGGTCTTCTTTAATATCATAGGGATAGCAATTAGCATAGGAAAGACCATCTTGATTCATCCAATTGGTGTATGACAATAATTGATCTGTTGAAGGTTGATAACAATGTATGGAAGGACTTCCAAAGTGTGTATTAACAAACCATAGTAGTCCTCTGCTATCAAAACTCAAACAGCGCATACCAGGTTTACTGACATTATTATCATCAAGTAAATTCGTTTTAGTATGTTTTACCCATTCTCCATTCTTACCGAACATAAGCAGATTGATACCATTAGCCTGACTGTTAAGTACCCACAGATTGCCATTGCTGTCGTATTTTATACCATGAACAAGAGTATAGTCATCGCCATGTTCCTTATGACTTGAACTGCTCCAAGCTGGTCGCAAAGGACTATTGTCTTTATAGTAATATGCTTTTAGTAGTCCGTTTTGAAATTCATAGAGTCCACAACGACCTCCTGCTGCTACATGATTTTGGTCAGTAGGATCCACATCAATACAGTTGATATCGATATAATTAATGCCTGTAATATTACTAATATCCTGTGGATATAGTGTCCAGTTGATACCATTCATGATTTGTATTGTTCCTGGGCAGGAGTTTTCATATTGTCCTGACAAGAAGGCTCCACCAGTAGTATAGAGTTTGCCATTGACAAACTTTGACTCGTAGAAGTTGTTATACTTCGGACCCCCTGGCTGCAGCGTTTTCACCAGATCTATGTATTCGTCGTAGTCGCTGTTGTCTTCGGCGGGCAGCGTGGTGGGATAGTCAGGATTATTGGGCATGTATGTATCCGTAATCTCTGCCCGTTGCACGTTGACTTTCACGATGCCGAAGCCACAGATGAGGTATGCATACTGTCCATCGATGCGGATGCTGCTGACGCTCTTGTCACCAGTGATGGTCTTGCTGTAGAGGTCGCTGATGTTGGTGATGTTACCCTTGGTGTCTACCAAGTCAATGTTTGAGTTGGTATAGACTACTACGAGGCGCTTAGCTTGCTGACACCAGCGGATATGGCTGATGTCTACATCGCTCATACCATTGACTTTATCGTAGGTATAGATGCTCTGGTCTTTCTGATTGTACTGGTAGAGTCCTCCTGATGCTAATACGAAGAGATAGTTGCCTGCTTCCTGTATTTCAGTGGGTTCTGTATATGACAGGTAGTTACGCCAAGTGCCTATCTGGGCAATTGACAATTGACAATTGATAATTGACAGTAGTAGTGCAACGACGATCTTCTTCATCTTAGTGCCTTTATAGTGTCTTTAAGTGATCTGCCAGCTTCTGTACGGCACGAGCACGATGGCTTATTTGGTTCTTGATGTCAGTACCCAGTTCAGCAAAGGTCTTGTTGTAGCCTTCAGGTTGGAAGATGGGATCGTAGCCGAAGCCCTCTCCTCCCCTACGCTGGGTAATGATTTCACCATTGACGATGCCTTCGAACGTTTTGGTCTTTCCGTTAATGATTAACGCAATAACAGTGCGGAATCGTGCACGGCGATTGTTATTATTTTCTAATTCGTGCAATAGCTTGGTCATGTTGGCCTGTGAGTCGTGCCCTGCTCCGCCAGCATAGCGGGCGCTGTAAACGCCAGGAGCACCACCCAGTGCATCCACCTCCAGACCTGTATCGTCAGCAAAGCAGTCTACGTGGTATTTGTTATATACATACTGGGCCTTGATGAGTGCATTGTCTTCCAGCGTTTGTCCCTTTTCGGGAATATCATCGTGGCAGCCTATATCCTCCAGTGACAATACCTTAAACTGGTTACCCAGTATCTTACGAACCTCTATGAGCTTGTTCTGGTTGTTGGTGGCAAAAACTATTTTCATCTTTTTCTTGTTTTTCTTCATACTGACCTTCATCTCGTCGAAGCCTTCACCATAGACACCAATGACGCTGGACTGAGATACAAAGGCGTTGGGGTCAATCATCTTGATGAGGCGGAACATGTTGACACTCTCGTTCTTCTTAGCCAGAATACAGAGTACCTTCATCTGATGACCTGTATACCATCCGTGACCATCGAGTATAGTGACTCCATGATTCATCTGGGTACCTATGGCGTTTGCTATCTCCTGCCATTTCTGTGAGAATATCATGAACTGTACTGACTGTCGACGAGCATTCATCACGTAGTCCAGCACGTAGTTTTCCATAGTCATCACGCAGAAGCCGAACATCACTTTGTGGGCGCGCTCCATGTAGGTGCCGAATTGTGGAAAGAACATACATGAGCCGATAATACAGAAGTCTGCAGCTATCAGCACGCTACCCAGCGACACGTTATGGTACTTGTTGACGGAAGCCGCAATAATATCTGTACCACCCGTTGAACCATTATTCAAGAAGACGGTGGCCAGTGCTATACCTGTCAGCACGCAACCGATAATCATTGACATAAAGTCCTGTCCCTCGCCCATCAGTTTGAAGGGCAGCCCATTCGCCTGCTTGGGTATTAAGTCTTGGGCTATGACCAGCATGAAGTAAAGCGTGAAGATGGCAAAGATGGTCTTCATCAGAAACTTCACACCGAGTATCTTCAGGGCTACTATGAGCAGCAAGCCGTTGATGATGATGTAGGTATTCTCCAGATGGAATCCTGTGGCGTAGTAGATGATGGCTGAGAGACCTGTCACACCACCGGCTACTATCTGATAGGGCATCAGGAATACGGTGAAGGCTATCGTATAGATAGAGAGGCCAAGGGCTATAAACATATAGTCCTTGACCTCATTGAGAATCATTTTATGATCTATTGTCATACTTTCCTAATTGACAATTGTTAATAGGCAATTGACAATTACTTGCCCAGCACGATGTTCACCATGCGCTTGGGAACGATGATGACCTTGACGATGGGCTTGCCATCGATGTACTTGGTAGCACGCTCGTCTGCCAGCACAGTCTGCTGGATGGTGTCGTTGTCAGCATCAGCAGCAAACTCCATATCGAAGCGGGTCTTACCGTTGAAGGCTACACCCAGCTTGACGGTATTCTCTACCAGATACTCCTCGTTGAAGGCAGGCCATTTGGAGTCGCATACACTACCCTGCTCGCCCAAAGCCTCCCACAACTCTTCTGCGATGTGTGGAGCAAACGGAGCGATAAGGATGACCAGCGTCTTCAGTGCCTCACGGCTCTTACACTTCTGCTGAGCCAGTTCGGCCACGCAAATCATAAAGGCAGAGATGGAGGTGTTGTATGAGAATACTTCGATATCCTGGCTGACTTTCTTGATGAGCTTGTGTATACTCTTCAGATTGTCCTTTGTGGGCTCGCTGTCGTCTACCAGCAGTTTGCCTTCTGGGTTCTCACGGCTGTTGCCATAGAACAGAGCCCAGAACTTCTTCAGGAAGCGGTGACAGCCATCAATGCCGTTGGTGTCCCAAGGCTTCGACTGCTCTACAGGACCCAGGAACATCTCGTAGAGACGCAGTGTGTCGGCACCATACTTCTCGACAATCATATCCGGATTAACCACATTGAACATCGACTTCGACATCTTCTCGATGGCCCAGCCGCACTTATACTGGCTATTGGCTGTTGGCTGTTGGCCATTAGCTAACTGGCTTCCATCTTCCAGGATAAACTCGGCATTGTTGTATTCAGGGCGCCATGCCTTGAAGGCATCGATATCGAGCACGTCAGCGCTGACGATATTCACGTCGACGTGGATAGGTGTTGTGGTGTATTTGTCTTTCAGTCCGAAGCTGACAAACTTGCCTTTATCGGCACCCTCGTCCTCAATACGGTATACGAAGTTGGAGCGACCCTGAATCATACCCTGGTTAACCAGCTTCTTAAAGGGTTCGTCCTCGCAAGAGTAGCCAGAGTCGAAGAGGAACTTGTTCCAAAAACGCGAGTAGATGAGGTGACCTGTAGCGTGCTCTGTACCACCTACGTAGAGGTCTACGTTGCGCCAGTATTCGTCGGCATCCTTGCTGACCAGTGCCTTCTCATTCTTGGGGTCCATATAGCGCAGATAGTAGGCGCTGGAACCTGCAAAGCCAGGCATCGTGTTCAGTTCCAAGGGGAATACGGTCTTGTTGTCTATCTCATCCTTTGATACCACCTTATCGGTCTTTGTGTCCCAAGCCCACATTTTGGCACGTCCCAATGGGGGCTCACCAGTCTCTGTTGGCTTATACTCGTCAATTTCAGGCAACTCCAGCGGCAGACACTCCTTTGGAATCATGTAGGGCATGTCGTCCTTGTAATAAACGGGGAACGGCTCACCCCAGTAGCGCTGACGAGAGAAGATGGCGTCACGCAGGCGGTAGTTCACCTTTACCCTACCCAATCCCTGCTCTGTCACATATTTCTTAGTGGCAGCAATAGCTTCCTTTACGGTCAGTCCGTTGAGGCTGAACTTATCAGATGATGAGTTGCAAACAATACCTTCTTTAGCATCGTAACTCTCCTCAGAAACGTCTGCACCCTCAATCAATGGAATGATGGGCAGGTTGAAGTGCTTGGCAAAGGCGTAGTCACGAGAGTCGTGAGCAGGAACAGCCATAATGGCACCTGTACCATATCCTGCCAATACATATTCTGCTATCCAGATGGGTATCTTTTCATCAGTAAATGGATTGATGGCATAACTTCCTGAGAATACACCAGTTACCTTATGATCCATCTGACGGTCACGCTCTGTGCGCTTCTTCACATAGTCCAGGTATTTCTCTACTTCTTCCTTTTGGTCAGGAGTGGTGAGTTCTGCTACGAGATCGCTCTCTGGAGCCAGTACCATGAAGGTGACACCAAACATGGTATCAGCACGAGTGGTGAAGATGGTGAAGTGCTTGTCTGAGTCAGCCACTTTGAATTCTACCTCAGTACCCTCAGAACGACCAATCCAGTTGCGCTGCGTCTCCTTCAGCGATTCTGTCCAGTCAATGTCGTTCAAGCCGTCCAGCAGGCGCTGAGCGTAGGCAGAAACACGCAGACACCATTGGCGCATCTTCTTCTGAACAACAGGATAGCCACCACGAACGCTGACGCCATCCACTACCTCGTCGTTAGCCAACACAGTGCCCAGTTTCGGACACCAGTTCACCATGGTATCTGCCAGATAGGCAATACGATAGTTCATCAGTACCTCCTGCTTCTTCTTCTCTGAGAAGTTGTGCCAATCGGAAGCTGTGAAGTGCAGTTCCTCTGTACCCAGAGCGTGACAGTCTTCTGTACCCATCAGCTCGAAATGCTCAATCAGCTTGATAGTGGGCTGAGCCTTATTCGACGAGGTAGAGAAGTAGCTCTTGAACATGCGTTGGAAGGCCCACTGCGTCCACTTGTAGTAGATGGGGTCACAGGTGCGCACCTCGCGTTCCCAGTCGAACGAGAAACCAATCTTGTCCAACTGCTGGCGATAGCGGTTGATGTTCTCTACCGTTGTTTTCTCAGGATGCTGACCTGTCTGGATAGCATATTGCTCAGCAGGCAGTCCGTAGGCATCGTAGCCCATGGGGTTCAATACGTTGTAGCCCTGCTGACGCTTGTAGCGGGCATAGATGTCTGAGGCGATGTAGCCCAGAGGATGACCCACATGAAGTCCGGCACCGCTGGGGTAGGGGAACATGTTCAGCACGTAGAATTTCTTCTTCGTTGGGTCTTCTTTTACTCGATAGGTCTGCATTTCTACCCATCGCTTCTGCCACTTCTGTTCAATGTCTCTGAAGTTGTATTCCATAATTGTATCTTGTTTTTATTTGTTTCCAACAATACTATTAACATGCAAAGGTACGATTAAGTGAGCACAAAACAAAGAGTTTATCTCTTTTTTTTGCCGAACGGTAGTACTTTCGCTGGGTTTTACTCAGCAAAGATACGCATTTTCCGTGAAACAGCAAAAAAAACAGCCTAAAAAACCATGATAAAGGCTGACAGAGTTCGCTATTAGCTGTTCTTGCATGAAATTCTCTAGAGAATTTATGGCGTATACAGCTAATAATGAGAAAATTCTCTAGAGAATTTCTGCTAAATACAGCTAATCATTTTCAGTTTCAGTCTGTCAGTCAGTCTTCATAGCAAAAATTTGGTGTTGAAAACTTGTTTATAACAAATTATTTGTTTATCTTTGCAGCACAAATCTTTTATAACTATAAAAACATAAAACGCTTATGAACAAAATTTTACGCTATTCATTCGTGGCCTTATTGGCTATGTTGTTTGGTAATGTGATGGCAGAAGATGTCACAGATACCTACACATTTACATCAAAAGATTGGAAAGCCAAATTAAATGGTGCTGATGCCAATTGGACTTCTGGTAAAGATGGAGGAAGTTTTCAAAATGAAGGTGTTCAGGTTACTACTAACGCTACTGGAGCTAATGCTACTTCTCCTATTTCATTTAAGGAAATCTCTAAAATTGTTGTTACTTATCAAACCAATAAATCTAAAGGTGCAGGAAGTATTGATATTCAGATAGGCGACAACAAAAAAACAAGTAAGGAAGCTAAATATACGGGTACAGCAGATGGTAGTAATGCTAACTTTACCGTAGAATATGACTATGCTACTTCGCAAAACGGTTTTGTGAAGATAACAGTCAACACCACTACAAATTCTTTGTATATTAGTAAGATAGCTATCACACATGCTGAGGATGCTCGTGTTAATGCTAACTTGTCTTTCTCTGAAACAAGTGTAAAGGCTCGTCTGGATAAGGAGTTCACTGCTCCTACGCTGACCAATGAGAATGGTGCTCCTGTTGCATATAGCTCTTCTGAGACAACTGTTGCAGAAGTAAATGCTGAGACAGGTGCTGTCACTCTGAAAGCTGCAGGTACTACAACGATTACTGCTGCTGTTCCTGAAGGAAACGCTTCTTACTATGGTCAGGCAAGTTATACGCTGACAGTAGAGGAGTTGGCAACTGTCAACACCTTCCCATTCTCAGAAACTTTTGCCAATACCTTTGGCAAGTTCTTGGTAGAGGACAAGTCGCTTGCAGAGGGCTTGAGTTTTGTTTGGGCTAAGAATAGTGGTTATGTGAAGGCTAGTGCTTATGTCGGTGGTGCAGCTCATGCTTCTGAGTCTTGGTTGCTATCTCCATTGTTTGACCTGACTAATGCTAATGAACCCAACTTGATGTTCGAACATGCTGTCAACAAGTTTGCCAGTGTAGATGAAGCTACTGTATGGGTACGCGAAGGCGAAGAAGGTGAGTGGAGCAAGCTGGAAATAGCTTATTCGGAGAACAAAGACTGGACTTTCGTTTCTTCTGGTTCTATTGCTCTTTCAGCATATAAAGGAAAGACTATTCAGATTGGTTTCAAATATACCAGTACTGCAGAAAAAGCTGGTACATGGGAAATCAAGAACTTCAAGGTGATTGATGGTCAGGATGCAGAACTGGCATTTAGTGCTACCAAGTTCTCAGTTGTACTTGGTACAGAGAATCCTGATTATCCCACTCTCACCAATCCTCACAACGTGACAGTAGCCTATTCGTCAAGCGATACAAATGTTGCTGAGATTGATGCTTCGACAGGTGCTATCACGCTGAAGGCTGATGGTAAGACCACTATCAAGGTTACTTTTGCTGGCAACGATGACTATCTGGCTGGTGAGGCAAGCTACGAGCTGACTGTTATTGACGAGAGTGTAAAGGGCAGAAAGGGAAATCCTTATACCATCGCTGAGGTTAAGGCACTCGAAGAAACTGCTTATCCTTCTGAGAAAGTTTGGGTGATTGGTTACATCGCTGGTTGCGCTGCTGAAGGTGGCGTTATCTCTAAGGATGATCCTGTAAACACTAACATTCTCCTGACAGATGTTGCAACATTTGACGAGTCAGATGTTCAGTTGCCCGTTGCACTTCCCAACAATGCCACAAGAACAGCTGTTAATATCGTTGACCATCCTGAAAACAAAGGTAAGGAAATTAAGGTTTATGGTAAGATTGATAAATACTTCAAAGCTCCAGGCGTGAAAGAAGTAACCAGTCATGAGTTCACAGGTAATTCTGTAGAGATCGTGGTTACTGGTATCACTAATGTCACCGCTGCTAAGGCTGAGAATGGTGCTCGCTACAACCTCGCTGGTCAGAAAGTGAACGCTGGCTACAAGGGTCTGGTTATCATGAATGGCCAGAAGGTAGTGCTTAAGTAACATTTAAATAACTTAATAAAGAGCGGAACTCTTGGTAGTTTCGCTCTTTTTTTGTAACTTTGCAGCCGTTATGGCAAAGGAATTGACACCCATGATGAAACAGTTTTTCGACCTCAAGGCGAAGCACCCTGAGGCCTTGTTGCTGTTTCGTTGCGGTGACTTCTACGAGACATACTGCGACGATGCTGTCACGGCATCGCAGATTCTGGGCATCACGCTAACCCATCGTAACAACGGCTATAACAAGGGCGACGAGATGGCCGGATTTCCTCACCATGCGCTGGACACCTATCTGCCAAAGCTCATCAGAGCCGGCAAGCGTGTAGCCATCTGCGACCAGCTGGAAGACCCAAAATTGACGAAGAAGCTCGTGAAGCGAGGTATCACAGAATTGGTGACGCCTGGTGTGACCATGAGCGATACGGTGCTGAACTACAAGGAGAACAACTTCCTGGCAGCCGTACACTTCGGCAAGGGAGCCTGTGGTGTCAGTTTTCTGGACATCTCGACAGGTGAGTTCCTGACAGGTGAGGGAACCTATGACCATGTAGAGAAGTTGATAGCCAACTTCCAACCCAAAGAGGTGCTCTACAATCGCGAGCATCGCCACGACTTCGAGCGCTACTTCGGTACGCGTCTGTGTACCTTCGAAATGGACGACTGGGTATTTACCGAACAGACAGCCCACCAGAAACTCTATCGCCACTTCAATGTGAAGTCGCTGAAAGGCTTTGGCGTAGACCACCTGAAGAGTGGTGTTATTGCCGCAGGAGCCATTCTGCAATACCTGGAACAGACGCTGCACTCGCAGATAGCCCATATCACTACCTTGTCACGCATCGAGGAAGAGAAATACGTCCGTCTGGATAAGTTTACCATCCACTCGCTGGAGTTGGTAAGCACCATGCAGGAGGGCGGCAAGTCGCTGCTTGACGTCATAGACCGCACGGTGTCGCCTATGGGTAGCCGTCTGCTGCGCCGTTGGCTGGTCTTTCCGCTGAAAGACGAGAAGCCCATCAACCAGCGTCTCGATGTTGTCGACTACTTCTTCCGCGAGCCTAACTTCCGTGAGTGCATTGACGAGCAGCTGCATCATATCGGCGACTTGGAGCGCATCGTCTCGAAGGTTGCTACAGGACGTGTGTCACCTCGTGAGATGGTACAGATGAAGGTGGCGCTGCAAGCTATAGAACCCATCAAGAATGCTTGTCTGCAGACAGATAACGACGCCATCAAGCGGGTAGGGGAGCGCCTCAGTCTCTGTGAGCAGTTGCGCGACCGCATAGCCCGTGAGATACAGAACGACCCGCCGCAGTTGGTACAGAAGGGTGGCGTCATCCGCGATGGCGTGAGCACGGAACTCGACGAGTTGCGCCATATCGCCTATAGTGGCAAGGACTACTTGCTGCAAATCCAAGAGCGCGAAGCACAGGAGACGGGCATTTCTTCGCTGAAGATAGGCTATAACAACGTCTTCGGATACTATCTGGAGGTGCGCAACACCTATAAGGATAAGGTGCCACAAGAATGGGTGCGCAAGCAGACGCTGGCACAAGCAGAGCGCTACATCACACAGGAGCTGAAGGAATATGAGGAGAAGATTCTGGGTGCTGAAGATAAGATTCTCTCGTTGGAACAACGCTTGTTCAACGAACTCATCATTGCTGCCCAGAAGTTTATCCCACAGATACAGCAGAATGCTAACGTCATAGCCCTTTTGGACTGCTTGCTGAGTGCTGCCAAGACAGCTGAAGAGAACCACTATGTGCGTCCTGTCATAGACAGCAGCAACGTGATAGATATCAAACAGGGTCGCCATCCTGTCATTGAGACTCAGCTGCCAGTGGGCGAGCACTATGTGCCCAACGACATCCTGCTGGATCAGGAGCGCCAGCAGATTATTGTCATCACAGGTCCTAATATGGCTGGTAAGTCGGCGCTGTTGCGCCAAACGGCATTGATTGTACTGTTGGCCCAGATAGGTTCCTTTGTGCCTGCAGAAAGCGCCAGAATAGGTCTGGTGGACAAGATATTCACGCGTGTGGGTGCTTCAGATAATATCTCCTTGGGTGAATCGACCTTTATGGTGGAGATGACGGAGGCTGCCAACATATTAAATAATGTGACGCCACGCTCACTGGTACTCTTCGACGAGCTGGGACGAGGCACCTCTACCTACGATGGTATCTCTATTGCCTGGGCTATTGTGGAGTATCTGCATGAGCACCCCAAGGCGCAGGCTCGTACGCTCTTTGCCACACACTATCACGAGCTCAACGAGATGGAGAAGAACTTCCACCGCATCAAGAACTACAATGTCTCTGTCAAGGAGGCTGACGGCAAGGTTATCTTCTTGCGTAAGCTGGAGCGTGGTGGTTCGGAACACTCCTTTGGTATCCATGTGGCTGAGATTGCAGGCATGCCGAAAAGCATCGTCAAGCGTGCCAATGTCATCCTCAAGCAGTTGGAGAGTGATAATGCGCAAGTAGGCACCGTTGGCAAGCCTACTGCCGAGATAGCACAGAGCAGAGAGGGAATGCAACTCTCTTTCTTCCAGTTGGACGACCCCGTGCTGTGCCAGATTCGCGATGAGATACTGGGTCTTGACATCAACAACTTGACGCCTATGGAGGCGCTCAACAAGTTGAACGATATTAAGAAGATCGTATCAGGGAAGTAGAGAAGACGTCTTTTTTTCTATAGGCAGGTAGAGCACAAAGCGTGATCCGTTTCGGTATTCATTGTCCAGAACAAGACTGCCACCCAGCAAGACTGCCAGTTTTCTGCTAATGGTAAGACCTAAGCCAAAGCCAGGCTTGAAGGTGTCCACCTTATAGAAACGTTCAAAGATATGGTCGCGGTGTTCCTCAGGAATACCAATACCTGTATCAGTTATCATGACGCGTAGCATATCATCGTTGGATGATGGCTGAATATCCATAGTCACCGTTCCTTCTGGTGTAAACTTCAACGCATTCATCAGCAGCTGGATAATCACCTTCTCCAATACTCTACGGTTGGTCTTGATAGTGAAGTTATTGTCTACTGTTGATGAATAGTTTAGCGTCAGGTGGTTAGTGTTGTACATTTCACCATCGTGTAACAACTTATAGAAGAAAGAGTTAACGTGAAGGATATCCTCCTTGGGATAGTATTCGCGACTCTCATTCTCAGCAACCTCCAAGAGTTCGTTGACGATATAGGTTATCTCTTGCGTGTTCTTATTAATCTCTTTAAGCATGTGGTTACGACTCTCATCGTCCAGTGTGTAGTCATTATTGGCAATGACCTGCGCAAAGCCGGTAACAACGTTCAACGGAGTACGTATCTCGTGACTGACATGCTGGATGAATGAGTCCTTCATGCGGTCTGACTCTTCAGCACGCGAAAGGGCTATCTCCAGTTCTTTGTTTTTCCTGATGAGCTTCTTCTCCAAACGACGACGTATCAGTGAACGCGAGATAGTGAGTGCCAAGGCTATCAGCAGCAAAAAGATAGCCACAGCCATCAATAACCGCTGGCGCTTGTTAGCCTCCTCACGCTCTTGCTGGGCTTCCTCCTTGATCTTTTGCATACCCATTTCCGCATTAATCTCGTTGATGCTCTCAAACATCATGTCGCTGTTCAGCGAGTCGCGCAGGTCACGGCGGTAGTCTATCTCCTTGATGGCACGCTCTTTGTTGCCCATCAGTTCGTAGATTCTGATACGCATATCGCAACAGTCCAGTGCGTCAAAGTCGGGTGAGTCGTGCTCAAGGATATCCAGCGCCTTGCTATAGTTACCATCAAAGGTGGCCTTGACCATAGTCATTAAATCCTTGCCATAGGCGTCAAGCAGCGGATGCTCTTTGTTGACCTGCTGGAACTGGCGGTAGGCTTCTTCATACAGTTGGCGGTCATTCAGGTAGAAAGCTATCTCTGCCTTCAGTACCGTATGTACCTTATAGTATTGTGGATGTTTGACGGCCATCTTACCAAAGAGCTCGTTGATTTCCTTAGCTTTGAGCGGCTCACGATGGGCCTGCAGGGAGGCTATGCTTGAATAGATGCTGATAAGAGAACCTGTATCGTTGGGTTCGCAGGCATTCAGCGCATCTTGGAAGTATTTCTTGGCCATGCGATAGTTGCCTCGCATGTCATAGATACTGCCCATTGCCGAATAGACAATATGATATTGTTTCTTACCTCGCGCATTCATCTCATTCAACAGGTTGTTACACTTTTTGATGGCGCGATAGGTCTTGCCCTGCTCTGTGTCGTAGAGTATTTCGTTCAAGGCTATCTTATAATAAGAGTCATACTTGTTGTTTCTCAGATAGTAGTCCTTCATCTTTGCACTGGCATCGTAGAAGATAGACTCATTATCTTCTGTATACAATTGGAAATAGCGTCGATACAGATTTGCAAAGGCCGTATCTTTCTGTTCTTCAGCCATCAGGTTGGTAGCAATGAGCGTGAACAGCAGGGAAAACAACAGGATTTTTTTCATTTAGCTTTGGCTCTTATCATACAGATTATTCCGAGAACGACAAAGGGGATGGAAAGAATCTGTCCCATGTCGAGTGGGAGAGAGGCTTCAAAGGCTTCTTGAATCTCCTTGGTATACTCGATGAAGAAGCGGAAGGTGAAGATATACGTCAGACAGAAGCCGAAGTACCAGCCAGAGCCTACTTTTAGCTGTTGGCTTTTAGCTGTTGGCTTCTGGTTATTCTTGTAGATGGTCCACATGATGATAAACAGAATGGCATAGGCAATAGCTTCGTAGAGCTGTCCGGGATGGCGTGGCACTGCGTCTACACGCTCAAAGATAAATGCCCAGGGAACATCAGTCACCTTACCGATTATCTCTGAGTTCATGAGGTTGCCCAAGCGGATAAAGCAGGCGGTAATACCCGTAGCTATGGCGATGTTGTCGAGTACCATCCAGATGCTGAGCTTGGTCTTGCGGACATAGAGCCAGAGGGCTATCATCAGTCCTAACGTGCCACCATGAGAGGCCAGACCCTCATAGCCTGTAAACTTCCAACCACCATCAGCCAGGAAATGGATGGGTAGCAGCATCTCTACAAAGCCCTTTCCTGACGTGAGGAAGTAGTCGGGCTGATAGAAGATGCAATGTCCCAGACGGGCACCTATCAGGATGCCTAAGAAGCAGTAGATGAAGAGCGGGTCAAACAGTTCGTCCTTGATATTCTGCTCCTGATACAGGCGCTTGACGACAAGATAAGCCAGTGCCAGACCTATCAGCCAGCATAGGGAGTACCAGCGGAAAGGTCCGATGCTGAGGCTTGGATTCCAGACGATGTAAAGCAGTTCGTTCATACGTTAAATCTGAAGTGCATGATGTCGCCATCCTGTACGACATATTCCTTGCCCTCGATGCCCATCTTGCCTGCCTCACGGACAGCAGCCTCAGAGCCATACTGGATATAGTCGTCGTACTTGATGACCTCGGCACGAATAAATCCTTTCTCGAAGTCGGTATGGATAACACCGGCGCACTGCGGAGCCTTCCAGCCCTTCTTGTAGGTCCAGGCCTTGACTTCCATCTCGCCAGCAGTGATAAACGTCTCAAGGTTCAGCAGCGCGTAAGCCTTCTTGATGAGGCGGTTGACACCACTCTCCTCCAAGCCCAGCTCTTCCAGGAACAGCTGCTTGTCTTCGTAGCTCTCCAGCTCAGCGATATCCTCTTCTGTCTTGGCAGCGATAATCATTGCCTCGGCACCTTCTTCCTTGGCCAGGGCCTCTACCTTCTTGGTGAAGTCGTTACCGCTCTTGGCGTCAGCCTCACCTACGTTGCAGACATACAGCACAGGTTTGGCAGTCAACAGGAACAGGTTCTTGGCACAGTCCTGCTCGTCTTTGCTCTCAAACTCTACGATACGGGCGTTCTTGCCTTGCTCCAGCACCTCTTTATAGGCCTTCAGCACGGTAACCTCTACCTTGGCTTCCTTATTGCCTGCAGCAGCGGCTTTCTCCGTCTTGGCCAAGCGACTCTCGATGGTCTCCAGGTCTTTCAGCTGCAACTCAGTATCGATAATCTCCTTGTCGCGGATAGG
>Ga0310691_10001594_pt1 | contig 34062 bp, 30 predicted proteins | sample 176DNAGHGlowgp2_FD_203887 | JGI IMG/M metagenome (GOLD analysis project Ga0310691, IMG submission 203887) | Sheep rumen microbial communities from Palmerston North, Manawatu-Wanganui, New Zealand - 1766 DNA GHGlow gp2 (v2) (version 2) | ecosystem: Host-associated > Mammals > Digestive system >... | reverse complement strand
ACACCGCAGAGAACCTCAAAAAAGCGAATGCTTTCACCTCTGCTTTCGGCATGGATATATTCAATCCCTTGGGATAAACGCCAGTTAGTATAAATCACACACATATGATAACTACATTTTTTCTTTCAGGCAGAGTCTGCTCAACGAAAGCGATAAGAGAAATCGCGGAGAAGAGTTCTGCGCCTTACACCATGATTTGTCTCAAACCGGATATCGAATGGGTTTATCTGGGGAAAGAGCGAATGGTTCAGGTGCTGGAGATGAGCGGTGCCACTATGGTTTATGCCGACCATTTTAATAAGGTACAAAGGGACAAAGTACAAAGGGACAAAGAGGGAGAGTGGATTATTTCTGAGGCGCCGGTGATTGATTATCAGCTTGGTGCGCTGCGTGACGATTTCGATTTCGGTGCAGTACTCCTTTGGCGCACGGATAAACTCAAAGAACTGGTTGCACAGATGGACACGGACTATGAGTTCGCCGGACTCTACGACTTGCGCCTCCGCGCCACTGACCGGATGGCTCAAACGGGTGGTGAGCCGCTTGCTCATATTCCCGAATATCTCTACTATGAAGTGGAGACAGACACCCGTAAGTCCGGTGAGAAACTATTCGACTATGTCGATCCACGAAATCGTCAAGTGCAGATAGAGATGGAGCAATGCGTCACAACGTACTTGAAACGCATCGGAGCATACTTAAAACCCGGCGAGTATAAAGAGTTACCCCAAGCAGGTGGGTTTCCTGTCACGGCCAGTGTGATTATCCCCTGCAAAAATCGTGCGCGCACCATCGCAGATGCCATTCATAGTGCGTTGAACCAGAAAGTGCGCGATGGCTATTCGTTCAACGTCATAGTGGTGGATGACAACTCCACAGACGGCACGAAGGAGAAAATCCAGGAATTGATAAATGGTGACGCTTCGCATAATGGCGCGAATGGTGAATTGATTTCCATCGCCCAGGATAAGACTTGGCACGCCATAGGCGGCAACTGGAATGTAGCTATTCATGACCAGCGTTGCGGTAAGTATGCCATCCAACTGGATTCGGATGACACCTATTTCGACGAAAACACCGTGCAGCGTTTTATTGATGCTTTCGCCGGTTTAGAACCGAAACAAGACAGCCATGCGGCTCCCCGTTATGGCATGGTCATCGGTACATACCAGCTGACGAATATGGCCGGCGAAATCCTCCCTCCGGGTGTGATTGACCATCGCGAGTGGACAGATGATAACGGTCGTAACAACGCCCTGCGCATCAACGGTCTCGGTGCTCCGCGCGGGTTCTATGTGCCGTTATTACGTACCATCAATTATCCGACCACCAAGTACGGCGAGGACTACGCGGTCGGTCTGCGTATCAGTCGCGATTATCCGATCGGTCGTATTTATGATGTGCTCTATAACTGCCGTCGTTGGGAAGATAACTCGGACGCTAACTGCGACATCGTCGCCATGAACCGTAATAACTGGTATAAAGACCGTCTCCGCACATGGGAGTTGCTCGCACGATTAAAGTAGGAATTCTCACTGCTCCGCACATTGAGTTCGAACAGCGCGAGAACACCTTCGTGCTGAAGAATGTGCGTATCGGTATCGGTTTTCATTGGGACCGCCATGAAGACCAGGAGTTCGCCGGTACATTAGAGATTAAACCTGCCCCCAACCCTTCTCTGAAAGGAGAGGAACCATGGCAAGTAGCTATCAACACGATTGAACTCGAAGATTATATCTGTTCTGTCATTTCATCAGAGATGAATGCGAATAGTCCGATGGAGTTGCTCAAAGCGCACGCGGTCATCAGCCGCTCGTGGGCTATCCGGGCGATGCAGAAACCGAACCATGAAGGTTTTGATGTCTGTGCCGATGACCATTGTCAGCGTTATGAAGGTCTCCGTCGAATGAGCGAACGCGCCGTGGAAGCCGTGCGTGCAACTGCCGGACAAGTGTTGATGTACGGAGATGAGATATGTGACTGCCGTTACTACAAGTGTTGTGGCGGACGAACCGAAATATGGCGGACTTGCTGGGAAGATATTGATGTCCCGTATATTCAATCCGTCCAATGCGATTGGTGTAAATCTCCTTCGCCTAAAGTACTACGGTTAGTACTCAATGACTACGATCAGGAGACCAAAGATTTTCACGACTGGCAAGTGAACTATACTGCTGAAGAACTGAGTGAGATTATTCGCACCAAATCAGGCATAGACTTCGGGGAAATAATCGACCTTATTCCTTTGAAAAGAGGGGCATCGGGACGTATTTATGAGCTGAAAATCGTCGGGACGAAGCATACGGAAATAATTGGCAAAGAGCTGAAAATCCGCTTATGGCTGTCACGTACTTGCCTCTATAGTTCCTGGTTTGAGGTCGAGAAATCTTACAACTCTCAACTCTCCACTTTTACCTTTCAACTTTCAGGTCACGGTTGGGGGCACGGTGCAGGACTTTGCCAAATCGGTGCGGCGGTGATGGCTTCCGAAGGAAAAACATACGAGGAGATATTGAAATACTACTATGCGGGCAGCAGACTTAGCGTTCCAGCGCGATAAATACAAGCACCTCTCAGACGCCGAATGGCGGTGGATGTTACAGCAGGTTGAAGGCCGTGAACGGACTGCCGACAAACTGCCTACTTTTGCGTCCATAGAAGACTGGTGGTATCCTGTGCGCCTGAGTTGCGAGCAATGCTCGTCAGAACTCACCGCAAGGTATAAAGCATTACTCGTACAAGGTACATGTTCAAATGGTAAATGTCTTGATCTCACCGGCGGTTACGGCGTGGACACCTATTTTCTGAGCGAACATTTTGCGCACACCGACTATGTCGAGCAAAACGAAGAGTTATGCCGCATTGCCGCACATAATTTTTATGTACGAAGGGGGCCAAGCGGGCAGAACCAAAGTATAAAAGGTGCTGTCTCTGTCCACAACAGTACCGCCGAAGAATTCTTACTGTCCGAAGGACGGTATGACTTGATTTTTTTAGATCCTGCGCGCAGAGATAGTCATGGAGGAAAAGTATTTCGTATGGAGGATTGTGCACCCAATGTGGTTGAACTCCTTCCATCCCTTTTGTCGCACCTCACTCCCCAAGGACGACTTATGCTTAAACTATCGCCGATGTTAGACCTAAGGCAAGCGGTAACAAGCCTTTCGCAAGTAGCATGGGATATACATGTAGTGGCGGTGAAGAACGAAGTGAAAGAAGTGCTTTTACTGAGCGGAGGAGTGGGAAAGATTACTGCGATAGACTTGACAAAAATGGACAAACCGTTCCTTTTTACCCGCGAAGAAGAACGAGACGCTTCTTCTCTCCCCTTTCTGGGGAAGTTGGAGGGGGCTTATCTCTATGAACCCAACGTTTCTATTCTCAAGTCCGGGGCATATAAGTTAGTGGGAGAACGGTTTGGTCTGCACAAACTGGACGTTAACACGCATCTTTATTGTTCGGAAACGCTTGTGCCCGATTTTCCCGGGCGTGTGTGGCAGATTAAAGAGCCAATCGCCAATCGTCAATTACCAATCCCTAATGCGAACGTTCTCGTCCGTAATTATCCTTTGACACCTGACCAGCTCAAGAAAAAACTGCACCTCCGCGATGGAGGCACAGCTTTTATCATCGGTTGCCGCATCTCCGGCAAACCGACACTCTTTCACGCCGAGCGTTGTGTCTGAGGAATCTTTCCTAGGTGCAAATAGATTTTTTTTATTCGGTCGTGGGGATAATCACATCCTTATGATATTCCTTGAGTCCTTCTATGGGGTCTTTCAGAATAGTACCGACAGGCAGCCCTTCTGCGGCCATCGCATCCTCCAATATCGGTCGGTAGTAATACGCTACAGAACCGACAAAATGATACGGACTATCTGCCGGATACTGCTTAAGGTTTCGGCGAATGAATTGCACAAAATGGTCATAGACCAAATCATGAATACGCTTATCTTCTATATGGTCTGCGCAGAACTTGGATAACTTGGCTAAGAAGCGGTTCGGGAACGGCTGACGGTACACTTTCTCGATAATATCCGCCATAGATGTTTCGTATTCTGAAAAGAAGAGTTCTTTGAGATCATCTCCTAATTGATTCTTCAGCAGATCGCCTACGAGTCGTTTGCCCAACACTGCGGCACTTCCTTCGTCGCCTAAGATGTAGCCCAGCGAAGGAACACACCAATCGATGTTCTCTCCATCATAATAACAACTTCCGCTGCCCGTTCCGAGAATACAGGCTACTCCTGCATTATGTCCCAGCAAACCTCGCGCAGCACCGAGCATATCAGACTCTACAAGCACTTCAGCTTTCTTGAATACCCCTTCCAAAGCGCGCTGTACAAACACTTTTTTCTCCTGCGTGCAACCTGCACCATAGAAGAAAATATGGGTCAGTGTACCTGCCCAAAGAAGTGAACTGATCTGCGGCAAAAGTTGGTTGCAGATACTATTACGCATGGCATCACAGGTCTGGAAAAGCGGGTTGATACCATCGGTGAAAACATCCGAACATTGCCCGCTGGCAGTCACGAGACACCAATGCACTTTTGTACTTCCGCTGTCGGCTAAAAGAACCATAAAACAATTTACAATTTGACGATTTATGATTTATTCATTTTTTTTCTGCTGCAAAAGTACAATTTTTTTTGCACATATGCAAATTTTTTTATATCTTTGCGCCAAATTTGATTTATTAATCTGTTACTACCATGAGCAATTTTAGTGCACAAGACCTGGAGCAATTACAAGCTCGAGGCATTTCCGTGGAAAAAGCAGAGGCGCAGTTAGAGTGTTTCCGTAATGGTTTTCCCGAGTTAGACATCGTGGCCCCAGCTTCGACGAAGAAAGGTATTCTGGCGCCGAAACGCGCTGAGCAGGAGGAGTATATTGCCGCATGGCAACAGTACTTGAAGGAGGGGCATAAGATTCTTAAGTTCGTTCCTGCTTCTGGTGCCGCCAGCCGTATGTTCAAGAATCTGTTCCAGTACCTTGAGGATGGCATAGAAACACCGTTTATTCAGGATTTCCTGGCGCACAAGGATTGCTTTGCTTTCGGTCCGCAGTTGGCTGGCAAAGAGGGTCAGGAGGCCGTACGCTACCTGCTGCAAGATATGCATTACGGCGATCTGCCGAAGGGTTTGCTTCTATTTCATAAATACCGCGATGGTGCGCGCACGCCAGCGTTGGAGCACTTGGTAGAAGGTGCACAGTATTGTGTGGCGCCGGCGAAGGAAGGAGAGAAACCGACGGTTTATCTGCACTTCACCGTAAGCCATGACCACCTGCCCCTTTTCCGTCAGCATATAGCGGAGAATGTAAAGAAATTTGAGGATAAGTTCGGCGTTAAGTACGATGTAACGTTCTCGGAGCAATTACCGAGTACAGATACGCTGGCTGCTAATCCCGATGGAACGCCGTTCCGCACCAAAGACGGCAAATTGCTCTTCCGGCCGGGTGGTCACGGCGCGTTGATAGAGAATCTCAACCAACAGGACGCTGACATCGTATTTATCAAGAATATAGACAACGTAGTGCCGGACCGCCTGAAGAAAGATACGATTCGCTACAAGCAAATCCTTGCCGGTGTGCTGGTTACGGAGCAGAAACGTGTCTTTGAAGCACTGAAGAACCCGGATTTGAGTGACGAGGAACGTGCTAAACTGAACCGTCCTATCCGTGTTTGCGGTGTGGTAAAGAATACCGGTGAACCCGGCGGAGGACCGTTCCTCGTTCGCGAGGCAGACGGTTCTGTGTCCTGCCAGATTCTTGAGTCAACCCAGATAAGCGACCCGGCGTTGATGGCGCAGTCGACCCACTTCAATCCGGTCGATCTCGTTTGCGCGATCCGTGACTATGAGGGCAAACCGTTTGACCTGCCTAAATATGTAGATCCGCAGACAGGCTTCATCTCCAATAAGTCCAAGGATGGCAAAGAATTATTGGCACTTGAACTGCCGGGTCTATGGAACGGGGCGATGGCGAAATGGAACACCATTTTCGTAGAGGTGCCCGTTTCGACGTTCAATCCCGTGAAGACGGTCAATGACCTACTCCGCGAGCAACATCAGTGAGACTTACGGAAAATAATTGTTCCGGCAACGACAAGGCCCAGAAGCATCGGGTAGAATAACCACGGTACTATACTCATGGCGCTAATACCTGCCAGCCCGCTTGCCATCAGCAATTGGGCACCGTAAGGCAATAAGCCCTGTACGCAGCAACTGGTGGTGTCCAGCAAACTGGCACTACGGCGAGGGTCGATGTCAAACTGCTCAGAAATACGGCGAGCAATATCTCCTACCGAAAGGATAGCGATGGTGTTGTTCGCCGTACATATATTAGCGAAAGCTACTAACGCGCATATACTCCATTCGGCTCCGCTGCGCCGTTTGACGCGACGCGTGATACGCTCGATGACAAACTCCAGTCCTCCGTTATGACTGATGAGCGCAAAAATGCCACCGGCGAGCATAGAGATAAGTATCAGTTCACTCATCCCCATTACGCCGTTGAGTGTACTCGTTATCCATCCCATAAGGTCATAACTGCCATCACACAGACCGGTTATGCAGGTCAACAGATTCCCAAGTATCAGCACTATCAGCACATCTATTCCGCATGCTGCGCATATTAAGACCGCCAGATAAGGGACCACTTTCCACCATTGTATGGAGTCAGCCGTTGCTATCTCCGCCGCACTGTTTCCGAGAAAGAAATAGAGTACCGCCACAATGATGGCGGCGGGAATGACCATGCGCACATTAAAGCGAAATTTGTCACTCAACTTGCATCGTTGGGTCTGGGTGGCGACAATCGTGGTATCGCTGATAAAAGAGAGGTTATCTCCGAAAAAAGCCCCGCCTACTACGGCGGCAGCTACGAGGGGCAGAGCCATGCTTGTTTTATCTGCCAGCCCTGCCGCAATGGGCATCAACGCTACAATCGTTCCCACACTCGTTCCCATACACAGCGAGGTAAGGCACGCCGCGATAAAAAGTCCTGTGAGCGCGAATTTGGCAGGTAAGATGCGCAGTGTGAGGTCCACCATTGCGCCGGCAGCCCCCATCTCTTTGGCGCTGACGGCAAAAGCGCCGGCGAGCATAAAGATCCACACCATAAGGAGCAGGTTAGGGCTGCCCGCACCGCTGGAGAAAACAGTTATCCGTTCTTTGAACGGAATACCGCGCGTACCAATGACCGCCACGATGGCTGAGAGAACGAAAACCAATAACAGAGGTGCATTGCTCACCCCTCCGTAATAGATAGAAAAAACAACAAGCAGCACTATCATTGCCATAATAGGCATGAGTGCCAAGAGACCTTTTCGCATAAACAGACTATATCTTGTATATTAATCAAAGCACCATTTGATGCCCAAACAGGGATTACACATGAATCCCGTACCCGGAGTGCCGCCCACAAAATTGTAACTGAATTCAATCTCTGTGCCGATGTGCAGATTCGGACATTTAAACCATCGACCCACATTATACCATAACTGTGGTTCGCTAATCATCACAAATGATTGTAGGTTGCCGAATTTCTGTCCCCATATATCCAGGAACCCTGAGAACCGTAGTCCGGGAGCCGTACAGAAATCATCGCATCCCCATACGAAAGTGAATTGTAGTGGTACTTGGTTGCCTTCCTGTGTGGTCCAATGGCCGTCAGGACCCTTAATACGCCACATATTCGCATCATCTACCACATACTTGAAGAGCAATTCCAGATTGAATATATTCTTGTAATCGGCGGTATGCAAACAGTAGTTAAGTCCCACCAGCGCCGCATGATTGATAGCATACCCGCCAATGGCATCACCCGCTTTGTAGAGCCCTAAACCACCGTTGTACTCCACTTGAATACTTAGGTCTTTCGCCTTCGTGTTCTGCCAGAAATTAAGGCACCGAGCAATCTCAAAATACCCCATGAACGGTGTGTTCTTCGGGTCATTGGGATGGATGTTATAGTCCAAGTCAATGAAAGCAAAGGTAGTGCCCCAAGGGTCTGGATAAAAGAGCTCGACGGTCGTCGTCACACGATCGGTACGTTTGTTCTCGCAAACCGTGTTCAGACTGCCGAAATCGTAGAATAGTTGCAGATTAGTACCCGCGAACAAAGGCGATAGGCAATACAATGCCACTAATATAACCAATAGTCGTTTCATTCAACTATTTGCCCCATTACGTTGTACATCTTGCCGGCTTTGAGGATGACCACTTGTCCGTTGTGTATGGTTTTAATAGCTTGACGGCCGTCTTCGGTCAACTCAACCGCCTCTGCCCCGGCGATGGTAATCGTCACGGCACCGATCACATTCTTGATGGTCAAACGTCCTAACTCCGGGTCGTAGGTATATTGCGCGCCGGTAACCGTTACTTCGTCCGGACGGTTGTCTTTGCTCCCCAAATAAGCGATAAAACCGTCTTTGAGTGTTAGCTTATATGCCGGCCACATTTGCCCGATTGTGCTTACCGGATAGGTGGTTACGCCGTTTGCATTCTTCAACATCTGGATAGCCAGTTCCGGGTAGTCGATAAACGGATTGCGGTTTCCCTGGTAGTTCTGTCCACCGTCATTGCGCACCATCTCCGTCAACGAAACAGGGTCGTTCATGTGCCACTTGAGAAGGACTGCCAATGACTCAAACACCGAGCAAGAAGCGGTTCCTACTTGCGCTTGAAGATCTGCTTTCACCTCGGATCGAAACATCTTATTCGAGAACGAACCCCACTTTCCGTAAACAATGTAATCGTAAATGATTACGCGCGCTGCATCGCCGCGATAGGAACCCAGATTGATATTCCTATAAAGGGAGTTGTTGATGTTTATCTCATCCGGGTCGTAGTATTTATTGCTTTCGCCGTAAGGTGTGCTACCCCGCTCGCTATTCACTTTAGTGCTGGTAGGACGAACGGATTGCATGTCATAACCCATCGGGATGCCGGTTCCGCTGGAATTGGAACCCTTGAAACAACTCTGTGGCCATGTGTGCTCGCGGTTGTAGGTCTTACCGCTATCCCATGTGCCGTTCATAGACTGACCATCGTAATAACCAATAATATTGCCGGTCGTATTCAAGTCTTTGTCCACATTGACATATTGATTGCGTAGCGAATTATAACTATACCCGTTCGAAGAACCATCCTCTTTGGCTAATTTACAAGTGTTGCCCATCAGTGTATTCAGTGCACCGAAGAGTTCGTTGCCTGTCAATGCACGTAATGCTTCCGGTGTATAATCGCCGGTATAGTACGAGGACTGTTTGTTGAGGTACAAGCTATATGCGTCTTGCGCCTCTTGGGTTCCCATGTGCGCTTGCATGTCAACGGCGTACGAGAGGGTAACGGAATAAATGGTACAAAGTACAAAAGAGAGAATTTTTTTCATGATATGGATTATTTATAGATTTCGTTCAATAATTTTGCCAGGCGTATACCGGCGACGTAGAGTTGCAACTCCATCGGTTGCCGCCAGCGGTATATATAATGGTAGGTATTACCGTCCCATGTGGCCTGATAGGTGTATATATCTTCCGTGAAATGGTAGTTATGTAACAGTAGTTCCGCTTCGTTCATCTGCTCAATGCCTTTTTTCTCTGCCGCATACTCTGTCTCCAATTTCCTGGCATACTCACTGAAACTATATCCCTGTGATTCAATCAGATGGGTGTCCCAAACGGTGTGCAAACGCGTGTCCTCTCTAAACCATCTCATCTTCACGTCATTCCCCCCGCGGTCCGATAAATGCGCCGTATGCATCGGGCAATAACGGTCGCCAGCCAGATGCACAATAAAGCGAAGCGTGTGCACGTTTTTTTCTTTCAAAGCCGTCAGACTGTCCAAGGCCCGGAATAAGTTACCGCCTTCTTTCGGATAATCCGTCAGTGCTGCCACTACCGCGCTATCACTCATACCTCCCTCAAAATCCTGAAAATGCCAGTCGTAACTGGTGGGGTAAATCGTGTCGCTCTTGATCTCATCCGCCCAGTTGGCCCAGTAAATCATGCCTTGTTTGCCTAATAGCCGGTCCACCTGTTTACGCGCTTTGCGATGCAGGTTGTCATACGCAATCTTAGCGATGATACGATGCCCTTTCTGCCCCCACGACAATGCGGGAACAGAGTAGGCGCAAAAGCCTATGATTAAAAGGAATAAATATAGATAACGCTTCATGGTATTTGTTCGTTTGAGCCCATAATCCTGCAATTTGGGTGCAAAGGTACAATATTTTGTTCACATATGCAAGAAATAGAGCCCATGAGGGCTCTTTTTTTATGCTTATGCTTGCATATATGAATTTTTTTTTGTACTTTTGCCCGCAAAATTGAAAATTACATTAAATTAAGCATATTATGAGCAAGTACAAATGGAGTTTTGCGAATGTAGGTGGTGTGACCCGCGTACGCATTCAATCGGCTGAGGATCTGCGTCACCTCGGCGAGTTAGACAAGAAAATGTGGACCGTTCTATCTTGTCCTACAACAGGTCTCGAGATTTGCGATGAGTCCCTCAAGGCGATGGACCTGGACGGAGACGGCAAACTGCGTCTGAAAGAGGTAGTAGCCGGATCGGAATGGCTCTGCAGCGTATTGAAAGACCCCAAGACGCTCTTCGAGCAGAAGGATGAGATTGAAATATCGAATATCGCAGATGAAGCGATTGTTGAGGTGGCAAAGAAAATTGCCGGCAAGAAGAAATCCATAGCCTTGGCAGACGTGGATGCCGCTCTTTCAGCCGTGACTATAGAGGAACAACCCATCCCTGCTGCTCCGCTGGAGGCGGATGTGATAGCTGCGTACAAAGAGAAAAGCGCCGAGTATGCCGCTTATTTCGAGCAGGAGAAACTGCAGAAAATAGGTCTCGCGCTTATTCCGGAAGATGCTGTCAAACCCGGAATGTCGATGAAGAAATTCCTGGAGATGGGTAAGCAGATTGCGGACTATGAGGCTGCTAAAGCGGCGGCCGAAGGGGCTAACGCGGAGGCTTTATCTGCAGCGAAGGCTGTCTATACTCCACTGCGCACACTTTTGCTTCTCCACCGCGATTTCTATCGTCTGCTCCGTAACTTTGTTACGCTCGAAGATTTCTATGATCTCAACGACAAGACGATCGCCTCGTTCCAGGCCGGTACGCTTATCATCGACCAACGCGCGTGCCACCTCTGTATCCGCGTGAACGACCTGCCGAAGCACGACTCGCAGGCGCCGCTGAGCGGCATCTATCTGCTCTATTGTAACTGCGAGAACAAGAAAAACGGCAAGACCGCGCAGATAGTAGCCGCCATGACGCAAGGCGAAATAAAGAATCTGCATGTGGGGAAGAATGCCATCTTCTATGATAACGACGGACTCGATTATGATGCGACAGTCTTCAAGATTATCGAGAACCCGATTTCTATCCGTCAGGCTTTCTGGACGCCTTATCGCAAGTTCGCGAAATGGATAGAAGAGAAAGTCAATAAGTCGGCGGCGGAGAAAGACGCCAAGTCGTTTGATAATATGACGGCCAGCGCAGAAGCTAAAGCCGCTGATCCTGCTGCAGCAGACAAGAAACAGGCATTTGATATAGCTAAGTTCGCCGGTATTTTTGCCGCCATCGGCATGGCTCTCGGCATGATTGGCACGGCGCTTGTAGCGGTGTTCAGCGGATTGGCAACATTACATTGGTGGCAACTACTACTCGTTTTCGTGGCTATTCTGTTGGTCATCAGCGGACCGAGTATGATTATGGCATGGCTCAAACTGCGTCGTCGTAACCTGGCGCCGATACTCAATGCCAACGGATGGGCTGTCAATGCAGATGCGATTATCTCCGTGCCGTTCGGCAGGACGCTGACCGAGCAAGTGGCTTTCCCGTTCATTAAGCCCAAGAAAGGACTGAAGGGATGGCAGATATGCCTGATTGTAATCGCTTGCATTATCGTGGTGGCAGCTTTAGCATGGCTCTGCCATTGGTTGCTCACCGGATGTACTTGGCCGTTCTGCTTGTTGTAATATAAATGGTAAATACGAGTATTGTGAAAAAAATAGGATTAGTTCTTTTATCGCTTTTCTTGGTGTGTTCCTATACTACGGCGCAGAATGCTGTTGCTGTAGCGCCGGTGGCATTGGATTCACTGGCTGCGGATAGCGAAGGTGATGAGCTGGAGGAACTCGATGATATAGAGGTCCATTCGTCCGGTATTCCGGAGTGGCTCGTCAGCCATTTCTCCAACGATACGCTGTATGTAGCGTGTGATTTTGAGGCACTGCCGCGCAAACTGGTGGTGCATACCAATGATGGCGATGTGGTCTTCAAAATGGCACCGCAGTTCATGTTAGGCGACACCGCTTTGCTGCAGCATCCTGCGGATAGTCTCTATCGGCATATCTGGACGGACGCGCATGTCAATCCTTACGGTAATCTGTTTGACTCTCTCACGGAGGATGTCCATATACCGATGGCGGGTTTTTGTCTGCCTGCGCCGGGTTATGTGACCAGCCCTTACGGATGGCGCCGTTACCGTATGCATAAAGGCACGGATATCAAAGTGCAGATAGGCGATTCCATCCGCGCCGCATGGGGTGGGCAAGTACGTATTGTCGGTTGGGACCCTCGCGGGTATGGGTATTATGTCGTTCTGCGCCATGACAATGGTCTGGAGACTATCTACGGCCATTTGAGTCGTCCCTTGGTGGATGAGTATGAGAAAGTGCTGGCGGGGGATGTCATCGGTCTTGGCGGTAACACAGGACGTTCGACGGGCAGTCACTTGCATCTGGAGATTCGTTATCTGGGCAATGCGCTTGACCCTGCTACGTTCATCGATTTCTCCTCCGGCAAACTGCGTAATGCGCAAGAGTATGTCATCGGTATCAAAGCTATCAAACAGCAACGTGCCGAGCAGGCCGCGATGAAGTACCATAAAGTGCGTCAAGGCGACACGTTGTCCGGCATCGCACGCAAGTACGGCACAACGGTTCGTACGCTCTGCCGCTTGAATAACATCAAGGAAACGAAAATCCTGCAGATTGGACAGAAGATCCGGGTACGGTAATAAATCGTCCAATCGTAAATAGAATAACCTCTAACCTCTATTCATGGTGGTAGGGCTCGCCCCGAATAATGGTCATTGCGCGGTATATCTGCTCAATGACCATTATTCGTATCATCTGGTGGGAAAAGGTCATCCGGCTGAGAGATACTTTGCCGTCGGCACGCTGATAGACGGCTTCGCTGAAACCGTACGGACCGCCGATAACGAGCGTCAGGTCTTTGCCTGAACCCATTTTCTTTTGCAGCCATTCCGCATATTCGACGGAGCGGAATTCCCGTCCGTGCTCGTCCAGCAGAACGACGTCCATGGATGGCGTGACAAAACGAAGGATAGCTTCGCCTTCGGCGGTTTTGATCTGCTCTTCGCTAAGTGATTTGGTGTTCTTCAGATCCTGCAGAACGACCAACTCAAACGGCACATAGTGTATAAGCCGTTTCCGGTAGTCCTCGATAAGGGATATAAGCCGTGAGTCGGTAGTCTTGCCTACCACGAGAAGGGAGATTTTCATTCTTCGCCCAATTTGTCTTCGTAGAGAATAGCCAGATTCGTGGAGTCCGTGTCGTGAAAATAGAATTCGCAGTTTGGAGTCCACGTGAACTTATAGATCGTCATTCGCTTGAAGAGTCCGTCATAGCCGGTGATACTGGTGTAATAGGTGTGTCCCTCTTCAAACTCAAGATTCGATAGGTCTCCGTCGTTCTCTATCGCTTTCACACCATAATAGACCAAGGCCAGATCCGGATGTAGAAACATCTGGGTTTCCCAGTACATGAAATAGAGATAGGGGTCGCCTTTCGCAACAGCATCCTGCTCTATAGTAATGCTGTCTTCGGTGAGAGCGATGTAAGGAAAGCGGGAGTTGACATTGCCGAACGTGTCGGTAGGATAGATATAGTCCCATATGCCTTTGACGCGGTAATCGAAGCGGATCTCTACCGTACTGGTTTCAGAGGTATGTAAGTGCTCCAGTTCCAGTTTCCCGACTGGCTTCATCGTTTCAGGATTGACAGGAAAGGCATAAACCCAATAGTCATGGTCGGGTAGGAGACCTGTGAAAAAATGGGTTATTTTACCGTATTGGAGCGAGTGGGAAGCGAAAGGCGCTACATTGAACTCCTTGTTACGAAGCAGGTCGTTGCGCCAAACCAGATACATGGCATAGGCGGAATCGAGCGCCAGTTGCATGAATTGTTTGGAGTTGGCTACGGGGTTGTAGTCCTCCCACGGCTCGCAGATAGCGATGAGGTAATAAGCGTCCTTGTTGGTCGAGAAGTCATACTCTACGAATCCGGCGGAAACGGTCTTTTGCGTCATGCTCACCTCCACGCCTTTCGTCTCCCATGGAGCTTCGGGGCTGCAGGAGAAGAAGACCGCTACTACGGACAGAAGACAGACCGCTATCGCTGTCAGACTGCTTAGGCTATAGGGCTTATTGTTCATACTGTTTCCTTTCGTCTTCCTCTTGTTGCAAGAGTGTTTGCACCGCGTAGATGAACCGCAAGCAGGTCATCACATGGCCGCCGTAATGGCCGAAATTATAGGTGATATTGGCGTCTTGCCATTTGGATTTGGCATTGGAGGCATTGGTGAACGGTACGGTCTCGTCGTCCATCGAATGCATGATATAGACGGATGCCTCCGGCTCCCAATAGAGAGAGAGAATGGAATTGACCGTCATGGCTTTGTAGAGCTCGGCTACCTTGTCGGACTTCTGCTCCATGGCTTCTTCCGTTAGTAAGTTGTGGGTTACCTTGGTGCCGATCAGTTTGTTGATCTGGGCGGAGGAGAAACGCTTGCTGTTGATCCAATCGTCCAGATGTTCGCATAGCCACGGCTGCATCATGTCCTCCAGCTGCATGTTCAGTTTGTTGCCTTTGATCATGCCTTGCAGCACTAATGGTACGGCTACCGGATAACTGGCGGTGTCGGTCGTCACAAAGCGCTCGTACGTCGCTTTCACGTCATACGGACCGCCGCCGGCAAAAACGCGGTGGAGACTGACGTGGTTGATGTCGTCCGCATCGTCGTATTCGGTCTCGATGAGGTGTTGCACAGCCATTGTTGTTGCGCCTCCTTGGCTATAGCCCATGAGGTCCAGCTCTGGGTCGTCCGGGACACGGTCGATTGCTTCCAGCCATGGACGTACAGCCAGGTACATATCAAGGACATTGCGCGCGGTGAGATCCATCACCAGATAAGGGTGTACCTCTTTTGCCGTAACGCCATAGCCAATATAATCGGGAATGATAAGCCCGTAGCCCGATTTGACCAGAAGGCCTTCTATGGAGAAGCAGTTGCTGGGTGCTTCCGCATTCGAGCATACGGTATAATGGCTGACCAGAATCATCCGTTTGGGGTTGCCGTCGCGCGGCAGCATTACCTTGCCCGACAGAGTGATCTCATTGCCGTCGGCATCATGGCTGGGGTAGGTCCCTACTATCTCTATCACTTTCTTCTGGTTGCCGTATTTGAGCAGTTCTTGCAGTATTCCTGCTCCGGTGACCGAACTAGTACGGCGGAGACCGGACTGATTGCTGCTCTCTGACGCAGGGACGGCCTCGCTGGCTTCTGAATATTCACTCAACCGCGTCCCGTCGGGCAGGTAGCAGTTCTCGGGTATACTAACGCTCAAGTCCGTCTCATGCTGACCGATGACGCGGAAAGCCAGTTGACTCGCACCGTCTATGTCGGTGAAATCAACATACGTGTCTTCGCGGAACTGACATCCCGCCAGCACCGCCACCATCATCAATACTATGTAACTCCTAAATCTCAAATTTTCAAATCTTCAAATGACAAATGGGCAATGACAAATTAAAATCTCACTCCCAAACCAACGTTTATTATCCTCGAACTGGCCATAAAAATGGTGTTCGCATCTCTCAGCGCGTATAGGCCGCCAAAATCCACGGTCCAGAACCATCGGTCGTAGTTAGCGCTCACTCCGAAAACGGTAAAATTGATGGCCGCACCGAAGTCAGTGGTCTTACCGAGTGAGTTGGTCTCCGTACCGCCGTTGATATCCAATCCGATGCCGAGACCCGAGTAGAGGTTCACGTTCGGGTGGTGAAAATAGGTGAAGCGGATTGTAGGCATGATAACGGCGTTGCAGAAATAATGCCCTTTGGAGCGCGCTATCTCTACGCCCGCACCGTTTCGAGTCACGTCGTCCCAATGTACTTCACTCAGATCCACCATGCCGCCTAACGATAACCAGTGGTTAAATCGCCATTGGTACTCTATCCATAGGTGCTGGTCGTGATGATAATTCTCGTGATAGGTCTGCTGATATGAATCAGGCATGGTGCGGGTGATGTATGTCGGGTTGTGCCAGATCAGGCTCTCGAATAGCTGGTCGCCCCAACCGATACGCAACTCGTTACGGCTATGCGTATAGTCCCATTTCGTCTCCGACAATGCCAACATCGGCACCATGCATAACAGGAAAAATATGTATATCTTATTTTTCACGCTGCAAAAGTAATACTTTTTTTTGAAATGTGCAAGATTTTAATCGAAAAAATCGTCTGTGCTTGCAAAAGGGAGTTTTATCGGTTAAAAGATTGTCGTTTGCACCGCAGGTAGCCGCAAGCTCGGCTTGCAACAATTAGCACTTAGAACTTGACCTTAGGTCGAAGGTACTACAAATTTTCCCTCGCCCGCCGCGCAAAACGATCGACGAAGTCGAAGCAATCCGCGGAGCGGAAGCAATTAGCACTAAAAAGGCACCCTTCGGGGTGCTTTTTTTTTGCTTTTTCTTGCATATATGCAATTTTTGTAGTAATTTTGCACCGCAAAATTGATTCACTATGGACAAACAAGAACTTCGTAAGCTTATTGCTATCTGGTTTGAGGAGGATATTCGCGACGGCGACCATACTTCTCTGAGTTGTATCCCTCCAACACAAATGGGGTGCCAGCAGTTAATCATCAAAGATACCGGTGTGCTTGCCGGCGTGGAGGTGGCGAAAGAGATCATCCGCTATTTCGACCCCGATTGCCGCGTTGAGCAGTTCCTCGAAGACGGTGCGCACGTCAAGCCGGGCGATATCGCCTTTAAGGTGTATGGCAAAGAACTGAGTCTGCTGCAGATAGAGCGCACGATGCTCAATATCATGCAGCGTATGTCCGGTGTAGCCACCACCGCACATCGCTATCAGTCACTCATTGCCGACACCGGATGCCATGTGCTGGATACCCGTAAGACAACGCCCGGACTGCGTTATCTGGAGAAAGAAGCGGTGGCTTTAGGCGGAGGAATGAACCATCGTATCGGCCTCTTCGATATGATTCTGCTCAAGGATAACCATGTGGATTTTGCGGGCGGCATCACTAACGCGCTCACCCGCGCACGCGATTATCTAAAAAGGAAAGCCGCAGAGGGGCAGTCGGAGCGGTTCCTTTCTATGAAAATAGAGATAGAGGTGCGTAATTTCGATGAAATCAACGAAGCGCTCGCTACGAACATCCCCGACCGCATCATGCTCGATAACTTCACTCCCGCGAAGACCAAAGAGGCGGTGGACCTCATCCGTGCATGGGAACGCCAAGCCGGCAGACATATGGAGATTGAGTCCTCCGGCGGCATCACTATCGATACCATCCGTGACTATGCGCTGCAGGGCGTGGATTTCGTCTCCGTAGGTGCACTCACACATTCCTACAAGAGTCTCGACATGAGCTTTAAAGCGGTGAAGGGGTAGTGTACAGCGTCAACGAAATATTCTTTACATTACAGGGCGAGGGTGCGCATAGCGGCATCCCCGCCGTCTTTGTGCGTTTTAGCGGATGTAACCTGCATTGCCCTTGGTGCGACACTGATTTTACGGAGCACCATAGTATGAGTGCCGAGCAAATCGTTGAAGAGGCGAAGGACTTATACGACGTACCCAACGAGCGGCGGAAGATGTGTGTGCTCACAGGCGGCGAACCGGCGCTGCAGGTCGATAAAACGCTTATTGACGCGCTGCATGACGCCGGCTTTTATATCTGCATCGAGACCAACGGCACCCTTCCTCTCCCGGAGGGCATAGATTGGATCACTTGTTCGCCGAAAGAGCCATCAGCCATAGGCCATCAGCCATTAGCGTTGAAGCGTGTGAATGAGGTGAAGGTGGTGTTTACCGGAACGTATGACCCGGAGATCTGGCGGACACAATTAAAGGCTGAACATTGGATGTTACAGCCTTTGCGATATACCGGCGAATGGTTGATGACAAGCGGTATTGACGAATGGGAAAACGATAGTAATGATAACTTGGATGAGACCGTTCGTTATATCCTTGCACACCCGTTCTGGCGCTTGAGTGTGCAGTTACACAAGATTGTGGGTCTCCGCTAATCCCTCTCGTAGATAGCGACGTTGCCTTCGGATTCCTGAACCGACACTTTATAGCAATTCTCTACGTGGTCACAAATCCATTTGGCGATATTCTCCGCCGACGGATTGACGTCCAGCACTTCATTGATATACCTATGGTCAAACGTGTCCTTCACCACTTTTTTGATGTGCGTGAAGTCCGTCACCATACCATCTCGGTTCAACTTTTTGGCGCGGCAATAGACCACAATAATCCAATTATGGCCGTGCAGGTTCTCACATTTGCTTTCATAAGAAAGCATTAGGTTATGCGCCGCGGATATCTCTATTCTTTTCTCTACGTAAAACATCGCGTTAATCCGTTAATCCGTTAACTGTCATAGATGGTTTTATCTTCAATGCCGGCGAGCGCGAGGGCTTCTTTTCGTTCGCGGCAAGTACCGCAAACACCGCAGTGGTGTTCGCCACCCTTGTAGCAACTCCAGGTCTCGGCATAGTCCAAACCCATCGCTTTGCCTCTTCGGGCGATGTCTGCCTTGGTGATATGCGTATAAGGCGTGAGTAGTTGCACGCCGTTCCATGTGCCGGCTTGGACCGCCTCGTTCATCGCATGGACGAATTCCGGACGGCAGTCCGGGTAGATAGTATGGTCGCCCGCATGGTTCGCCAGCATGATATACTGGAAGTGATTATTCTCCGCAATACCGGCCGCGATGGAGAGCATGATACCGTTACGGAACGGCACAACGGTCGATTTCATGTTCTCTTCGTCATAATTGCCTTCAGGAATAGCTTCTGCGCCTTCGAGTAGCGAGGATTTGAAGAACTGTTTGATGAATGGCAGGCGAATAATCATATGCGGTATGTCCAGCCGCTCGCAATGCAATTTGGCGAACTCCAGTTCCCGGTCGTTATGATTACTGCCGTAATGAAACGACACCGCCATACCGATTCGGTCGCGATACTCGTAGAGCATCGTCGTTGAGTCCAACCCTCCGCTGAGAACGATTAATGAGTCCTTCATTAGTGTTTAGCGTTTAGCGTTTCGTGTTTAGTGCGAATTGTTCGCGGAGACGTTGCTCTTTGAGTTGCTGATGCTCTGCATCAGCGTAGTTGGCAAACGGATAGATACTGATACCGCCGCGGGGCATGAAATAGCCCGTCACCTCCAGATATTTCGGGTCCATCAGCGCTACCAAATCCTTCATGATGATATTCACACAGTCCTCGTGAAAATCTCCGTGGTTGCGGAAGGAGAAGAGATAGAGCTTGAGACTCTTGCTCTCCACCATCCGTTCGCGGGGGATATAACTGATGTACAGATGTCCGAAATCCGGTTGCCCTGTCTTAGGACAAAGGGTAGTGAACTCCGGGCAGTTGAAGGTCACGAGATACTCATTCTCGGGGTGCTTGTTCTCAAACGTCTCCAGCACGCCGGGATTGTAATCATCGCTATACTGCGTATGCTGGTTACCCAGTAGGGTAACGCCTTTCAATTCCTCTTCTGTACGCATTACTTGAATATCTTAGCAGTCTTGCCGTTCTCGTTGACAATCAGATAAACGCCACGCGGGAGATCCATCGTGTAGATATTCTCGTTGGTCGTGGCTATCTTACGTCCGTAGATATCGAATATATTCACCCATTCGCCAACCACATACACATCCTCGATACCCTCGGAAGTGTAGGTGTGTACCGTTACTTCATAGACGCGACGATTAATATAATCGGTAACGACGTATTCTACCGGTTTGTACATGCTGGTAGAGAAATCCACAGCTTCTCCGGAAGCAGGAGTGACATGGGTATAATCGCTTGCCAACGCTATTTGCGGAGTAACGGCTTTGATATCAAGATCTTGATGCATAGCGAGGTCAATCTCAAAATGAATCTTATCATTATTCATTTCTCCCCTCACACCATCAATGTTGAATGATGTTATCTGTAGGGTTGGGATTTGCTCGAAAGTATCATCACTTAATAGGTACTCCACCGTGGCGTCAATCAGTCTTTTTCCTTCAGCGGTGAGATTCGTACTACTATTGAGAGCGATCGGCAAACAGATATATTTCTGTCCTCCTCGCATGGATGCCGGTATTTCATGCAGGAATGTTTGCAACTCGCCATCTTTGTAGTAGTCATTAATATTACGTGTATAAGCAGTCGCAAGACATAGTGTACCTGAGTATGTTACATTAATCGGCATCAATCCTTTTTTACCCACTTCGGAGAGAATTTGAATCTTATCTCCGCGTTTCTTTTTCAATTTTTTGAATATAGGATGTTCGTCTTGCTCTACGAATATATTCCGTCCATTGTTTGTAATCGTATCAACGGAACCGTTATCCGGCTCGCCCCAACCGAGACGTCCCTTGGTGTATGAAAAGGCTTTCATATTCAATATAGGCAGATTAGCTCCACCTCTGATAACCTCTAATACTTCCGGATTCGTAGCATCTGCGTCTTCGGAAATGATGGCCCACTCATAATTACGATATTGCTCAATCGGTCGAGCTTCCTGTTTGCATTTACGAGTAATGAGATTCTTTCCCTTTTCCTTCAAATAGTTATATAAACCGTCTTTTTCGTACGCGATATTATTTTGGTACAAATATAGAATAGGATGGTTGCCCAAATCTAACTCTTTGATACGAATCATACCTTTAATTCTATTTCCACCTACGGCGCTGACTTCATATTTGAAATCGCCTAATTCCGTAGGTGTACCATCGACGATGAGTGTATCATTTGATTTTATGAAGATAATGCCATTAGGCTGACGAGGTTCCCATTGAATGCGGACATTATCATCGTAGGCGTAATAAGGGAATCTCAGAGGTACTTCCAGTGCCTCGTCCTTGTATGTTTCAAGGACGGTATCAGAAGGCGCAATAATCAGAGTTGCTACATTGAACGTTCCCGCGACACGTTGAACTTCTACTCCGTTCAAAGATGATACAATCTCATATTTATACAAACCAGTCGGGCATAGTGCCTGTCCGCCCAATTGGAGTGTGTCAGCAAAAGCACTTCCTTTGCCGAATTTGGTTAGTTCGATACCCGTTGCCGGTTCTGTTTTCCACTCCAAGGTTGTTTTTACGCCCGGCGCTGAGTTATATTTCGCAATGTACGTAACGGGAGGTATAGACCTTTTCTGATAAACGACCTGCGTGGAATCATTGCCGCGAAGGTGACGAATATACGGACTTTGCATGAGTCGGAGAGAGAAGCCATAGAACTCATTCTTGCTCCCTCCAATGCCCTCGACCTTAATAACGTGTTCTCCGGATGGGATATTGAAACGTCGAACAGAAGCAGTCGTACTTGGTGTGACATTTTGCTCCTTCCCATCGATAGTCACTTTTAAATATTTGCCCTTACTTTTGTCGGAGTCGCTATCTTTACCATAGAAGCAGAATTGGTCGTATCCGCTGATATGCAGTTCGTATCCTTTGTTATCAAAGAGTTTGTGGATTGCATATTGGCCTGCTTCAAATTCATCTACGGCACTAGTTGGATTAAAATCGCTTTTTTTGTCTCCGGCGCTCATTTTAAACCATCCGTCTTTTGCTTCGCAGGATGTCTCTTGAGCATTTGTGGTTATGCCTTCTACTTTGCGTTGTGGGACAACGGCTACCGCAAGTGATTTCCCATCATTATCCTGACTAGTTGTCGCATAGTATACCTCGTACTCACGGCCATTAAAAATTTGGAGTGCCCCTTTATATCCCTCTTCGGATTCATAAATGCCGGGTACATGCTTTTTAAGCGAAGTAGAGGGTACTTCGATAATGAAATTGACGGTATATACAGATTGTATTTCTTCGTCTTCTGCCGTAACGACAATATAGGTAACGCCCGGAATACCCGTTGCCGTAGTCATCACCGCTGTCGATTTAGGGTCACTAAGCGTGTAAGTAACAGCCGGCGGTGTGGTGGTAGAGGAAGGAACGGTTACATCGTACGAATAGATATCCGGAGAAAAGTTAGTAATTGTTTGTCCGCCTACCGAGAGGTCGCTCAGTTGGGCGTTAGACGAAACAGCAGGTGATTCCGTAATGGTGACGGTATAAGTGGTTGACTCGTTCGAGTTGCTGTTTGTGAACGTGTATTCGACAGGCCCTGCACTGAAATCTTGTGCATCTTTGGGCGTCCATGTGGAAATATTCCTTCCGGTAAAAGTGGGAGTAAGAGTTAACGAAGAGCCGTTAGTGACAGTACCGGTTATAGTTTGGTTCACATTGTCAATCACAGCTTTTCCTCGTATATTATCCCATACAGCAGTGAGTACCTTAGGGAAAGAGCTTTCTCTGGTAAAGGTGATGGTGTACTGTTTTTTTGTTTCTCCATCTTCTGCGGTTACATCAATGGTCGCAGTCCCGGGAATAGCAGAAGGCCCCGTAATATTGAATGTTGCTTTAGCATCATTGGTCTCTGCTGTAATAGTAGGAAGTGCAGTGATGTAAGCGGATAACTCCACGTCATAGTGCGTTTTTTCTGGCGCGAAATCAGGCACGCTAACTCCGTTATACTTTAGACTCTTGAGTGTCGCATCTGTGGATTTGGGTGCCGGGCCGGAAGTTACATCAATATCAGCAATAAGATACGTGGTGTTGTCGCCATAATTGGTCCCCTTTTTATATCCTGTTCCATCAAAATTTTTCAGTTGACGGTATATACGAATGGTACGTGTACCGATAGGCGGTGTTACTGTCACATAGTTCGCATCACAAGTCCCTGCGTATCCTGGAAAACTTACTAGTTCTGAAGAAATCAGGTTGTCGTAAGCCGGTGTTGCGTTTTCTCCCCAATATACGAATACCATATTTTTACCGGTACCACTCGAGTTGAATGTAGCATGTAAATAAAGTTTGGATATGTCGGAAGTTGCTTGTATTTGAACATATCTTTCGTCTACATTTCCGGCAGAGTTAGATCCTTCAACCGCATCAAATTTTACTCCCGTACTACCGTCTTTACACATCTGTTTGTTAGATACATTAAAATCAGTAGAAACTGTGACTGCACCTTTTTTTGCCCCGCTTTTAATCTCTGCGGCACTAAAAGATTGTACTTGTGCAACAACGCCGGTCGTAAAGGCGGCAAAGATTGTCAAAATGAAGAATTTAATGTTTCTCATATTTGTTTGTTTTTTAGTTTCGTTTAATGTTGGGTGATACCCCTCGGAGAGGGTGCACTCTCGACGAAAGTGCCTTAAACGTACCTTCAACCCTCGACAAAATCTTTTGTGCTAACGGCGCATAAAAGCCCCTCTTCGAGTAAGGCCACATTAAGGAATAATAATTCACGCTGCAAAATTACTGCTTTTTTTGTATATGCGTGTGCACATATTAAAAAAAAATGTGTAAAAATTGACGCAATAGAAGAAAAAAGTCGCGCGCGTACATTATTTATTTGCGTATATGAAATATTTTTTGTAATTTTGTGCCCGAAATTGGAAAGTGCGGGCTTTTGAGAGTAAAAGTAGCAAACACTTAAAAACATAGTGGCAAACAACAAAAACTAAAATAACAAACAATCTTATTTAATTGGAATATGAAAAAGACTTTTTTATCTGTAGCGTTTTGCATGATAGCAACGCTTGGTCTCTTCGCTCAGGAAGAGGTAGTAGATAAAGCGGTAGTAACCGGAAATGCCGACGCTGCTCAGTCAGCGGGTGCTGATTTGCAGAAGTTGGAGGCCGCAGAGAAAGCATGGAAATTTGACGGTACACTTGGTTTGAATGCAGCTGCCACAGGTCTGTGGAACTGGGCAGCCGGAGGTAAGAATAACGTGAATGGTATCGCGTATGTCAAACTGCATTTATTGTATCACAAGAACTCCATTGCATGGGAAACGAACCTGGATACGGATTTCGGATTGACATGGATTCAGCAGAAAGAAGATCCTCTGCAGAAATCGAGTGATAATATCAAATTGGCCACCAAGTTCGGTTGGGAGTTTGCTCCGACGTGGTATCTGACGGTGCTGGGTAGTTTCCAGAGCCAGTATGCGCTTGGTCGTAACTACAAAGACGGATATAACAACGTCATTTCCAAATGGTTAGCACCATCTTACACGGATGTGTCTGTCGGTATCGACTGGAAGAAGAGTTATAACGGCGCGGACTTCAGTATTTATCTTTCTCCGATTGCCGGCCGTATCACAACCGCTTATACCGGAGAGATTTGGAACGAGCGTTACACAAAAGAGGCTTGGGTAGCCGCAGGTAATGATGAGGCTACATGGAGCGAGGATATCTACAACAGTATCAAGGCGGACAAAACAGACCTTCGTTCGACTCTTCAGCAGAGAATCGGTACGTATTATATAGACGAGAACAATGACAAGCAGTTCCGCGATTTCCGTGCTGAGTTCGGTTTGAGTTTCAAGGGCGGAATCGCTTATACGTACAAGGATTTCAAGTTGAGTACAACGCTGGCTTTGTTTACTCCGTACGCAGGTCGTGGCCGTGAGTTGCAGAGTTGGGAAGATGCTGCTACTCGTGCTCGGCACCGTGAAGAAGCAGCTACAACAGGCGTTGTGTATGACGAGGCAGACCACTATTTCAAATATTCGAACCTGAACCGTCATTTCGGTATGTTCGATGTAGACTGGGATGTCGCGCTGAGTTATCAGTTCCTCAAATGTCTGCAGATCTCGCTTCAGACGAGCTTGAAATACTATCCGGGTCTGCTGATTACAGACGCTGAGGGTATCCCGTCAGAGCGCGTTCAGTTCAGAGGCATTCTCGGTCTGGGAGTAGGGTATTCGTTCTAACGAACATTTGTCATTGCCCATTTCTTAGCCCTAAAGGGCACGATTATTTGGCAAGCCAAATTTTGTCATTTGTCATCTGTATGCAGGCATTAGACGACCTCTCGCAAAACGTACATCTTCTCTTGGAGCGTTATCAGGCGCTTCAGGAAGAGAATGTGCGACTTCGTGAAGATATAGATAAGCAGCGCGAAGAGCTCATCCGTACGCACGCTGAACTACTGGAGTTGCAGCAGAAAAACCGCCGTCTGGCGACGGCTAACGCGATGAGTAATGCGGAGACGGCAGAAGAGGCCACGAAACGAATCAATGCGCTCATAGCGCAGGTGGATAGAGCTATTAGCGCCTTGCGGCGCTGACCAGCTTCGTTTGTAAGACCGCTTTGCTGAAAGACAAAAGATGAATTCGGACAAGCAACATATCAATCTGCATTTGGATGCCCACAGTGTGGGTTTGGAGGTGCCGCGCGATCAGGAACCGAATTACCGCAAAGCGGCCGAGTTGCTGAACAGGCGTTATCAGTATTACCTCAAGTTGCGTCCGAACGCCTCGGCTGAGCAGTTGTGGATGTACACGGCGCTGGAAGTGGCGGTGTCATTGCAGTCTGATGCCCGCGAGAAGAGCCTTGTGCCCGTAGAGGAGGCACTCAAGCACCTGAATGAAGAGGTGCTGCGTGCGTTAAAGAGTTAAGATGGTCGCTTAGGCGACGTTAAATAGTTAATAAATTTTATAAACAATGATTACAGCAATTATTTGTGGAGTAGTCGGTCTCCTGGTCGGAGTCGGTGGCTACTATCTCATCGCTCGTCTAATCGGTGCCAGTCTGCTGAAGAAGGCGGCCGAGGAGGCAGAAGTGGTGAAGAAAAACAAGATTGTTGAGGCAAAGGAGAAATTCATCGCCCTTAAGCTTGAGCACGACAATGCCGTGCGTGAGCAGGACCGCCGCATACAGCAACAAGAGCAGCGCTTACAGCAACGTGAGCAGCAACTCAACCAGCGTCAGGGCGATGTACAGCGCAGTCTCAACGAAGTGAACCAACGTGCGCAGCAGGTGGAGCAACGCCAACAAGCGCTTGATTACAAGCAGCAAGAGGTGGAAAAACTCCATCAGCAGGCAGAGAAACAGCTTGAGCAGTTGAGTGGTATGAGTGCCGAGGAAGCCAAGAAACAACTGGTGGAAGCACTGAAAGATGAAGCCAAAACGGCCGCGATGAGCTATATCAACGAGATCATGGATAATGCGCGTCTGGAGGCTAACAAAGAGGCCAAGAAAATCATTATCCAGACCATTCAACGCGTGGCTTCCGAGACCGCGGCGGAGAATACCGTGAGTGTTTTCCATATCGAGAATGACGAAGTCAAAGGTCGCATCATCGGTCGTGAGGGCCGTAATATCCGCGCCTTGGAGGCAGCGACGGGCGTTGAGATTGTCGTAGATGACACTCCGGAGGCCATCACTCTGTCCGCTTTCGATCCCGTGCGCCGCGAGATAGCCCGTTTGGCGCTCCATCAACTGGTACAGGACGGTCGTATCCACCCGGCTCGTATCGAGGAGGTAGTGGCCAAGGTGACCAAACAAGTAGAGGAGGAGATTATCGAGACCGGTAAGCGTACCACGATTGACCTCGGCGTGCATGGTCTTCACCCGGAATTAGTGCGTCTGGTTGGTAAGATGAAATACCGCTCTTCGTATGGTCAGAACCTGCTTCAACACGCCCGTGAAACGGCGAACCTCTGTGCCGCGATGGCCGGTGAGTTGGGCCTGAACGTCAAGGCCGCGCGCCGTGCTGGGCTGTTGCACGATATAGGCAAAGTGGCGGACGAAGATGTCGAACTGCCGCACGCAGAGTTGGGTATGAAACTTTGCGAGAAATACGGCGAGAAACCGGATATATGCAATGCCGTGGGTGCGCACCACGATGAATGCGAGATGACGACGCTTATTGCGCCTATCGTTCAGGCTTGTGATGCCATCTCCGGTGCCCGTCCGGGCGCTCGGCGCGAGATAGTGGAGAGTTATGTGAAGCGTCTGAATGACCTGGAGAACATGGCCATGTCCTTCCCAGGAGTGGTGAAGACTTATGCGCTGCAGGCCGGTCGTGAACTGCGTGTCATCGTAGGCGCAGACAAGATTTCCGACAAGGATACCGAGTTACTCTCGTTCGATTTGGCCAAACGCATCCAGGATGAGATGACTTATCCGGGTCAGGTCAAAGTGACTGTTATTCGCGAAGTTCGCGCAGTCAATGTGGCGAAATAAGCTGCTCTATTAGCTATTAGCCGACAAAGGACTTCTGCCTCAGAGGTAGAAGTCCTTTGTTAATTCTTGGTAGGCGGCGGAACGGCTACCTTTGTCGTCTTCCAGAACGAGTGTGTCTTCCTCTAATCCCCTAAACTCAGTTCCCCTAATCCCTTTCATAAAAGCCATGAGCACTCGCCTTACCGGTTTGCTCTCCTTACTATAAACGCGCGTAATGCGCACAAGGAGCAGTCCATTCTGCTTGGCCAGTTCCATTATCTCCTCTTCCGCGTCAGCAGGGAGGATGACTGCCAGCTGACCGTCTTCGCTTAACAAACGCGCGCTATGACGGATAAGTTCGGCGTAAGAGAGTGTGTCCGTGTGGCGCGCCGCCTGACGACTTGGGTCCGGGTTCTTCAGACTGTTCTGAAAATAAGGAGGGTTGGAAACGATGAGGTCGTATTTGTGATTTGTGGTTTGTGATTTGTGATTTTGCCAATCCTGCAAGCGTGCCTGAAAGGCACGTACCCCATTCCCCTTGGCTTGTTCCACAGCCGCTTCGTCGATATCAATGCCTTCTACATCAGCCTCCGGAAAGCGCTGCATGAGCATTCGCGCTATCAATCCGCACCCCGTACCGACATCCAGAATCCTCCCATAACCAGTAACCTGTAACCCATCTCCCCTCAGCGCCCAGCAGCCCAATAACACGCCGTCTGTGCCCACTTTCATCGCGCAGCGATGATGGGCAATGTAGAATTGTTTGAACTGAAAACCTTCGGATGCCATCAGTGTTGCCGGAAAAGTTCTGTATGGTGATGATGCTCACAGCAGTCTCCGTGCTCGTTATATTCGATGATGCAATGGACGGCCAGATAGACGCCTAAGACAAGGAATAACGCGGCGCAGATATGGCGGAACCATTTCTCAAAGGACTGCAGTCTGCTGGTCAGTCTGCCGATGCTCACGGCACTGTAACTTACCAGCCACGCAATCAGCATGATAGGCAGACCCGTACCCAAACCGAAGACCACGGGCATCAACCAGTTCCACGAACTGGGCAACGTCAGCGTGATATCTATCATCGTCAGAAAATAGACCAGACGGTGAGGGCAAAAGGCAATCGCGAAGAAAATACCCAGGATAAACGACCATAGCCAACTCTCCTTGCTGTCGGTCTCTTTGAGCCATTTGCTTATTCCATGGTCGTGCGCATGGTGATGATGCCCGCTGAAGAGCAGTACCACGCCGCAGACCAGCATAAAACCCGCCAGAATGGGTTCGCCCCAATGGCTCAGCACATGCTGAATACCATCCGTCTGAGCGCCCATCATAAAAGGAATACTGAGCAGTATATATGTCGCCAGTTTGCCGAGAACGAACATCAGACCGTTCGTCAGAACGAGCCGTTTGTTATTGATTTCCTTGTCGATATAACCGATGGCGGTGATGCTCGTCATCAGCGTACAAGGGTCAAGTATGGTAAGAAGACCTAATAATAAGGCCGTAAGAATCTGTATCATGACGAATGATTTATCAAAACGGCTGCAAAATTACTACAAATATTGCATATACGCAAATAATTGGAATAATTTTTGTCCAAAATAGAGAAAGGCTTGCGTATGTCGTGAAAAATATGTAATTTTGCGCCGCAAAATTGTTAGGACAGATGAAAAACAAACTACGGTATATATTTTTTGCTTTGCTGATTATGACCTTGGCGGGATGCCAAGCAGGCATGGCGGAGAAAGAGTTGACGGAGAGAGAAGCGCGTGCTGAGAAACGCACGGACCAACTGGTGAGAGCTTTGGAGCATAATGCCCCGCTGGATAGCGTCCGGGCCATCGCCGAGAAGGATGACCTGGCCTATTTCTATGTCTTCAACGCTCAGCAGATGGTCTATTGGTCCACCAATCGCTTGGCGGCAGAGGCCGTCTATCTCTATGCCTACGACACATGGAGACCCGCTGATTTCAAAAACGCCAAGACTATGTGCCGCTGGACCAAGGCTGGAATGTACAATGTGCTGACCGTACTGCCCACTAACTATACCGAACTGCAGGACTATACGGATATATACACCGTCGCCTCGCAGACTTTCTCCTTCAGACAACTACTCGAGTACAACGACAAACCATATGCCGCATCAAGGCTCTATTTCATACTCTGCCTTGTGCTGTTCGGACTGATGATTCTGATGGGCATCATCGGACTCATTGTCAACCGCGGGATACGGAATATGCGCCTCTCCACGCGCATCACCTATATCATTCTTATGCCCGTCCTCGCGGTCTTCATCTATATCTTTTTCATGTCCATTAGATATGTACACCGCAATTTTGAGGAACACCAACGACACGACCTCCAGATGCGCAGCGAGTATATACAGTCCTATCTCCGCAATCTCTATTACTGGGACGTGGCACTCTCTGCCGCACAGGCACCCGGACTCGCTATCGATCTGCATGATCTGGGATACGACATGAACCAGGATATACATGTCTATGGACTCAACGGAGAACTCCTGGCCTCGTCCAGCCCCGCGCTCTTTAATAGCGGTATCTTATCCCATCGTATGGCACCCGATGCACTCTTTGACGAGAACCATTCCGTGCTCTGCTACGAGCAGATCGCCACACATACCTATCTCGTCTCGTATGTCCCCTTCCATAACGGCTCGTTCGTCACTATCGGCTATATAGCCGTGCCCTATTTCCTCAGCGAACAGACACGGAATGCTGAGGTCGATAAACTGCTCTCGCGATTGCTGCCTCCCTATATCATCGTGCTGCTGCTCGCACTACTCTTCGCTTTACTCGCTGCACGCTCTATGACGGCTCCGATCTCCATGCTCACCGATAAAATGAGAAAATTCCAAATAGGAGGAAGAGATAACCATATCGATTATCCCTATCACGATGAACTCGGTGCTTTGGTCGAACGGTATAATTCTCTCGTCGACCAGGTCGAAGTGAGTGCCGAACAGCTCGCCAGAGCCGAGCGTGAGAGCGCATGGCGGACGATGGCGCGTCAGATAGCGCATGAGATCAACAACCCCTTGACGCCGATGAAACTGAGTGTGCAGAAACTGCAGTTGAAACGCGGTACGGACCAGTTCGATGCTTATTTCGAAAAGACGACGCAGATGTTGATATCCGAGATTGACAACCTCGCTCACATCGCCCAGTCTTTCTCGGCATTCGCCAAGCAACCGGAAGTAGTCACAACCGAAGTGGATGTGGCTCAGAAGTTATCGCACGTCATCACTCTGCAACGCGAGAACGATGCACAGATTCCTGTCAGGTACGTGGGTGCCGATTCCGGTGTCATCGGTTTGGCGGACAAAGAACAGATCAGCCAGGTGTTCGTGAACATCATCCGTAATGCGCTGCAAGCCCTTGACGGACAGAAGGACGGCGATATCATCGTGACGCTCAATCCTCTTTATTCCGAGAAAGAGATGGAGATTACGATATCCGACAACGGACCGGGTATTCCGGCGGAGATACAGGAGAAGATATTCCGTCCGAACTTCACAACGAAGAGCAACGGCAACGGACTCGGACTCGCGATTTCGAAACATATCGTAGAAGGTTCCGGCGGTAGAATTGATTTCGCCACATCCGACAAAGGAACGACGTTCTATATCTATTTGCGCAAAAAGTAAACTGATGTTTTTCCAGATTCTCTATCCTGCGGAGGTTTTGCGACCCTATATCTCCCGTTATGTGTTTGTACGGGCGGAGGGTTCGACAGATACCATGACGCCGCCGACGGATGATCCCCGCTTTGTGAACGGGAAGCATGTACAACCTTTGCTTCCCAATTACGGTAGTTTCATTTTCGCAAAAGGCAGTACTTTTGCACAAAATTTTTAAAATTGTTTGTATGAAAAAGTTCTTTTTAGGTATATTACTGCTTTGTTCTGTTGCAGTCAGCGCAGAAACGATTAAAGGCTCTGTGGTGGATTCCCGGGGCGAGGCAATGCCGTTTGTGACCATCTCGGTGCTGAGGCAGGATTCGTCTCTCCTCACCGGGGCCATCACCGATGAAGAGGGCAAATACCTGATAGAAGTGACTAATGGACCAAGTACCAAGGGACTAATTATCCAAGCCTCCTACGTCGGCTATCAGACCACTTTCGGCGGACCGGATTTTGTGCTGCACGAAGAGACCGAGCGGCTGAAAGAAGTAGAGGTAAAGGCGAAAAAACCGCTCATTGAGCGTCAGATGGACAAGTTAGTGGTGAACGTCTCTGCTTCGCCGCTTTCTGCAGGTTCGAACGGAAATGATATTCTTCGTCGTGCACCGGGTGTCCGCATCGATAAAGACGGCAATATTACCGTGAACGGTAAATCGGTCGAGATATGGGTGGATGGCAAACCTTCTTATCTCTCCGGTCAGCAGCTCAAAGCCATGCTCGATGGAACAGACGGAAACACGATTGAGAAAATCGAAATTATCTCTAATCCGTCCGCCAAATACGATGCATCGGGGCAGGGCGGTATCATCAATATCAAGACCAAGCGCAATATGATGAAAGGCCTCAACGGAATGCTTTCTGCGGCTTATGGCGGTATGTATTTTGGCGATGTCAAACGGTGGCTCAGTAATGAGATGTTCTCCCTCAACCTCAACTACCGCGGTGAGAAGACGTACACGTTCGGCCAGTTTACACAGGTCTTTGCGCAAAACGACATCGATTTTGAGTCGTACCGCGAGACGCCTATGCTGAAGAACTACTCCTATTCGGATTATGCCATGAATTTCCAATATTATATGCTCAAGGTGGGTAATGATTGGTATATTGACTCGCTCAACACCTTCGGTTTTATCCTTCAGGTGCCTTTCATGGATGTGGACCAGCATATTGTGCCCGGACGTAACTCCGCCTATATGATTCAAGGCGCGGACACAACGAATAGTACCACCAATTCCCAAAATCGTCTCAAGGCTCCGCAACACACGGCGAACCTCAACTACACCCACACCTTCTCTGAAGCCCTGGAACGCGAACTGACGGTTAATATCGATTATAACCGTTATAATAACGGTTCTGTCAATTTTCAGGAGACAAATTACGACAAGCCTTTCGGCGGCATTAACTCGCTGGCGATTGATATCAAAAGTCGGCAAATCGTCAATATCTATTCCGCTAAACTGGATTTTCAGACCAAGTTCTGGAAAACCGGCATGATTGAAGCCGGCATCAAGTACGCGCTCTCTTCGACCGACAATAACATGACGACCGACTCGACCCGTAACGGCGATGCACGCCCCACGGATCATAATGCTTTCCGCTATGACGAACATGTGGCGGCGGCGTATATATCCGTCGGCAAGCAGTTTGGCGAACATTGGTCGGTCAAAATAGGTCTCCGAGGTGAATATACTTTCTCCCATGGCGACTGGAAGGATGATGGTGTGGACTCAATCATCAATAAGTCTTATTTTGATCCCTTCCCAACGGCTTATATCGGTTATACCTCCAAACCGCTTGGCAAAATACAGCAGCCGATAGCCGTCTCCGCGTCTTACACGCGACGCATCAAACGTCCGTCTTACTGGATGCTCAATCCTTTCACTTCGTATGTGGATGCTTATTCCATTCAAAAGGGAAACACCAACCTCACGCCGGAGTTTAACAACGATGTGGAACTGCATTTCTCGTGGACGCAGTATTGGAACATGACTTTCAATTTCGCTCACACGCAGGATATGTTCTCTTCGCGCCAAACCATCCTGCCCAGCGGAATAGGCTACTCCCAATGGATTAATTTCGGTACATGTACCACCCACGGCGTCAATGTCTCTCTGACAGAACTACCCCTCGTCCCGAAATATGAAAAATGTGAAAATGGAGAAATCGTAAATCGTAAATCGTCAAATCGTAATTTAGTTGGTGCCTGGTTGGCACTAACTATCAATGCCGGTTGGCTGCATTTTATCAATAAATCGTACGAGAAACAGGCTGATGGTACACCAGAATACCTCATGAAAAGCCATTACGGCTATGTCGGAAGTACGCTCTCGGCTTATTTGCCTAAGGACTGGACACTCACTTTTGATGCTAACTGGTCGTCTCCGATGCTCACCGGTTATAACAAGTCCGGAAGTACCTATTTCGCCTCTTTCGGCATCCGGAAGATGTACATGGCCAAAGGACTCATTTTCAACCTTAACGTGCAGGACTTGCTGCGCTCACTCAGTTTCAATAACGAAGACATGGGACAGGAACCCGGTAACCGTTCATGGTATAAAAACACTGTCCGTCAGCAGCGGGTCATGTTCTCCCTTACATGGATGTTCGGACAGTACCAGCAGCATAAGAACCGCAAAGTGGGGGACCTTGACGAGTCCTCCCGACTCGGCGGAGGTGGCGGCGTAGGCGCAGGAAAGTAAAAAAGAGCGGTTCTGCCGCTTTTATTGTTAAAATACTTGCAGGTATGCAATTTTTGTTGTACCTTCGACCTCCTCCCCATCCCCTTCGGGGCGGGACCCTTCGAAAGTACAGTCGCGTCCTGCGGTATATATGCAAGCAGAACGATTTTTTTTACCATCCACTCCTACCGTCGTCTCTGATGAACGAGAGCCTCGTCCCCGACGTATAGGTATGAACCCCGTAGCGACAGTGCATCTCCGTGCAGGGGGCACGGAGCGGGGAGGGACCGCTTGGGAGCGGTCG
>Ga0310691_10001593_pt1 | contig 34070 bp, 32 predicted proteins | sample 176DNAGHGlowgp2_FD_203887 | JGI IMG/M metagenome (GOLD analysis project Ga0310691, IMG submission 203887) | Sheep rumen microbial communities from Palmerston North, Manawatu-Wanganui, New Zealand - 1766 DNA GHGlow gp2 (v2) (version 2) | ecosystem: Host-associated > Mammals > Digestive system >... | reverse complement strand
ACCAACAACGGACAGTTCCACAAGCAGTTGGAGAAAGCGTTGTGCGAGTATCTCAAGGTTCCGTACATCAGTCTTTTCACCAACGGTACGCTGCCGCTACTTACCGCTTTGCAGGCGTTGCGCATCACGGGGGAGGTCATTACCACGCCCTACAGCTTTGTGGCGACCACCCACAGCATTTGGTGGAACGGTTGCAAACCGGTGTTCGTGGATATCGAAGAGGCCACGTGCGGTATAGATCCGGACTGTATTGAAGCGGCCATCACACCGCACACCACCGCCATCATGCCGGTGCATTGCTATGGAAAACCGTGTGACATGGAACGCATCCAGGCCATTGCCGACAAATACGGCTTGAAGGTGATTTACGATGCCGCCCATGCCTTCGGCGTTGAGGTGAACGGGAAATCCGTCCTTGAACAAGGCGATATGGCCACCTTGAGTTTTCATGCAACAAAGGTCTATAACACGCTGGAAGGCGGTGCGTTAGTGATGCATGACGCTGAAACGAAAAAGCGCATCGACTATCTCAAGAATTTCGGTTTCGCGGGCGAGACGGAAGTGGTGGCCCCCGGCATCAACAGTAAGATGGACGAGGTGCGCGCCGCATACGGCTTGCTGAATCTCAGGCAGGTTGACGAGGCGATCGAGAAACGTCATCAGGTGGCGGTCCGATACCGCTCGGCGTTGCGCAACGTGAAGGGTGTCCGTTTCTTCGACGACATGCCCGGTGTGCGCCACAATTACAGCTATTTCCCCGTCTTCATCAATGCGGAGGAGTATGGCATGACCCGTGATGAGTTGTATTTTAAGATGAAGGAGCAGGGTGTGCTGGGCAGACGTTATTTCTACCCGCTCATCAGTACCTTCAGCACCTATCGCGGTTTGCCGTCAGCATCTCCTGAGAACTTGCCCGTGGCAACAAGAGTCGCCAATGAGGTGATCTGTCTGCCGATGCATCATGCGTTGAGTGACGAGGATATCAACAGAATTTTAGAATTAATAGTAAAATAAACCAAAGGATATGAAATACTATACAATGCAGGAAACTCGAGAGTTTCTTGAAAGTATTGGAATGCCCGGGGGCGACCTGTATGATTTACCAACCTCCGAAAAACGTTTCCCCGATGGAGGCCAGTACCGTTTTGAGGTTCCCGGAATCCAGGGACCCGGCCCGATGAAGGCTTTGTTGGAGGCACTTGATGAATACGGCGTTCAGATTCACCGTGTCACCCAGACAAAGGGGATCATGTTCCTCACGGACGATGAGATAAAAAAGATGGTGGAATATGCCAGGAAGTGGAATGTACAGCTGGTGCTGGCCTGTGGGCCTCGTGCCACTACCGACACTTCCGCATCCGTGAAGACGGAAGAGGGGCAACGTATGGGTTACCGTCTGCGTGGTGAAGAACAAATCGCCCGAGGTATAGAGGAGATCCGTCGTGGTGCCCGCTTGGGCGTGCGTGGATTCCTGATCTATGACGAAGGATTGCTTTGGGCGTTGAACGAAGCCCGCAAGAAAGGTTATATCCCTGCGGACTGCCACTTCAAGGTCAGTGCCCACAGCGGTCACGGCAACCCCTGCTCTGCCCATGTGCTGGAAACGTTGGGCGCCGACAGTATCAATCCCGTACGTGACATCCAAGTGCAGATGCTGGCCGCCATGCGTGCCGCCATCGATGTGCCGATTGACCTGCATACGGAGAACCCGAAGAGCAGCGGCGGTTTTATCCGTCACTATGAGGTGCCGGACTTCATCCGCGTGGCCGCACCCGTGTATTTGAAGACTGGCGGCTCTGTCGCGGCAAATCACAGTTATGATACAACGGAGAAGGAAGCCAAGCAACGTGCCAAACAGGTGCTGCTGGTGAAACGGGTGATCGACACCTATTATCCTGAAGCCATCGTATCGCCAAAATAAGAATATGGGAAAACCGGTTGCAATAGTGTTGGGAGGCACCTCTCCTCACGTGCTGCTAGTTAACAAGTTGCATGAGCGGGGATACTACGTGATACTTGTTGATTATTTACAGAATCCACCCGCTAAAACAGCGGCTGATGAACATATTCAAGCAAGTACCCTGGACAAAGAGCGTGTTCTTGAAATAGCCAGGGAGAAACACGCCGATTTGGTTATCAGTACCTGTATCGATCAAGCCAACAGTGTGTGTTGTTATGTGGCCGAGAAACTGAATCTTCCCCATCCCTACAGCTACGAGACCTCACTCTATGTCACCAACAAAGGTCTGATGAAGGAAAGGATGAAGAAATATGATGTTCCTTCCTCCCCGTTCATTTTGACGAAGAGTGTTTCTGGTATTGATTGGGAAGCGGTTTCTTTCCCGTGTGTGGTCAAACCTGTGGATTGCAATAGTTCAAAAGGTGTGCACCGTGCGGATTCTGTGGAGGAGGCAAAACCGTTCGTTGAAGAGGCTATTCGTTTGAGCCAGACAGATGAAGCAATCATCGAGGACTTTTGTCCCGGCGATGAGATTCAGGTGGATTGCGTGGCTTTGGACAGCGATGCCGATGTGGTGATGACCCGTAGCAAGGTGAAGATGCAGTGGGGCGAAGGGGCGGTCTTGAATTCTGTCGGCTCTGTTGTCCCCGCGCAGATTCCTGAAAAACTCAATCCTGAACTGAAACGCATTGCCCAAAATATAGCCAAAGGCTTTGGACTGCGCAACACGCCGTTCTTCTATCAAGCAATAGTGACTGACGACAAGGTGAATGTGCTGGAATTTGCACCCCGTGTCGGAGGCGGTCTAAGTTATTATATGATAAAGAACTTCGTTGGTTTTGACGCTGTCGAGGCTGCCGTCAATTCATTCCTTGGTTTGCCGATTAACAGGAATTACTATCTACCAGAAAAGATATATCGTACATGCTTGCTATATGCAAAACCATGCACTTTTGACCATATTGAGGGAATGGAGGAATTGAAAGCAAATGGTGTTATTAAGGAATCGTTTATCACTAAGGCAAAAGGTGATGTAATAGATGGTGATATGCGTAGTTCCAACCGTGTGGGATCATGTGTGGTTGAGGGAAATGATATGGAAGAGTTGCAAGAACGAGTGTCACGATTCTATAGTCATATAAGAGTGATTGATATTCATGGTAACAATATGGCAATATTGCCATGCTAAAAAAGAAAAGGTTATATGAAACATCATCAGTATAACCCGAACTATCAGTTCGTAATTCCACCTGTAGATTTCAATAAATACACAGACCGGAGTCTGTTGCAGTATTGCCTGGGAGCTACTATGTATATGCCTGGGACCAAGGATTTTGCACAGGCTATTATCGACAAAAAGTATCCGGGCCTCACCTCTATGGTGATGTGTTTTGAGGATGCTTGTAAGGAGGAAGATGTGCCCGCTGCAGAACAAAACTGTATCCGTGTGTTGGAAACGTTGCGCCAGAAGGTGGAAAGCGGAGAATTGGCCTACGAAGACATTCCGCTCATCTTTTTCCGTGTGCGCAATGTGGAACAGTTCAAACATTTCGTGAAGCTGCTGCCAATTGAAACAGTTCCCTATATCACGGGTTTCAATTTCCCCAAGTTCAATAGCCTTAATGCGGCCGCGTATATGGATCATTTGGTTGACATTAATGAGCGCGCCGGTGAAGTGCTGTATGGTATGCCTATCATCGAAGATGCACGGGTGGCTTTTAAGGAGAGTCGGTTGGATGAGCTGCTTGCCATAAAGAAGGTGTTGGATCAAAACAAGAACCTCATATTGAACGTGCGTGTGGGAGGAACCGACTTTTCATCCTGTTTTGGTGTCCGTCGTGGTATCAACTATACCATCTACGACATCATGACGGTGAGCAACTGTTTAATGGATATTCTTAACGTGTTCACCCGCAACAACGACTATACGGTTTCAGGACCAGTCTGGGAGTATTTCCGTGTGAACAAACGTATGAAAGGAATGGCCGAATTGCCCAAAGTCGATCTCCAGCAGACCCTGATGAAGCGCAAAGCCATAGTCAACGATGCTGTGGATGGACTGATGCGTGAATTGGTGCTTGACCAGGCCAACGGCTTTATGGGCAAGACCTGTATCCATCCTTCTCATTTGAACTTCATCAACGGTATGTTGGCCGTCACTAAAGACGAGTATGACGATGCCTACCAGATTATGCATACCAGTGGCGGAGTAATCAAAGGCACAAAGGGTATGAATGAGATTGGCCCCCACAAGAATTGGGCGGAGAAGATTATGATGCGTGCCCAAGCATACGGTGTGATTGAGAATGACGCAAGCTACATCGATTTGTTTGGAGTTTGAGTTATGCCTAAGATTTTACATACTGCGAGATATACGGGAACACCCTGGGAAATACTGAAAAGCGTTGTTCCCGAAGGATTCACAGTAAAGACACTTGACGAATTGTCATACGAGTGTCTGATAAAGGAAGCTGTTGATGCCGACTACTTGTTGGTTAGCGGTCGCTTGCCGATTGACGAAGGGATTCTTTCTTCTGCCAAACATCTTAAAATGATCCAACGCACAGGCGTGGGTACCGAGATGTTGGATGTGGAAGCCATCAAAGCGCATGGCGTTCCTGTTTATGTCAATGCCGGGGTCAATGCCCAAAGTGTGGCAGAGCATACACTGACATTAATACTTGCCTGTCTGAAACGGTTGCCGCAGATCAACCGGCAAACCCATCAAGGCGTTTGGAAGAAACAGCAGGTTGGTGTGACCACCCATGAGCTGAATGGTAAGACAGTGGGTTTAGTGGGGATGGGTAATATAGGGCGATTGGTGGCTTCTATGTTGCAACCATTCGGAGCGAAAGTGATATACACCGATGTGGTCCGTCAAAAAGATGAGGTTGAAGCTAATCTTGGACTGATCTATTGTGAAAGTTTTGGCGCTATGCTTCCGCAATGCGACATTCTCAGTTTCCATTGTCCGTTGACGAAGGATAACACGGAAATGCTCAACAGAGAAACCCTCGCCAAAATGAAACAGGGTGCCATAGTGGTCAATACAGCAAGGGGCAAACTGGTTAACCCCGAAGATTTATACGATGCGTTGCAAACGGGTCGTCTTTCCTCCGCCGCTTTGGACACTCATTACGAGGAGCCGTTGAAAGAAGGCTACAAACTGGCAGAACTGGACAATGTGATTCTTACTCCTCATATCGGAGGTTTGTCGTATGAAGCATTCCACCAGATGATGGCGGAGGCTGTGGAGAATATCGTGGCATTCGAAGGAGGAGAGCTTGAAAAAATAAGAAACAAACAATTGTTGTAATTATGGAGTTTCGCAGAATCAAACAGGTATGTGAATACGGCTGGAAGGATGCACAAACTTTAAGCCAGGAGGCGGATGCAACAAAGGGCAGATTGTCCATTTTCCTTGATATTCTTCATTGTTTTTTCAAATATAATGTTTGGAGTAATCAATACAAAAAGGAAAAGCTTCATTTGCTTTCGGGAGAACAAAAAAGGGAAATCTGTTTGAAATACCAAGAGAAAAACAATTTTAGAGACCAATGGGTAAAAGAGTTTTTCGACAATTACAAGTTCCTGAACAAATGGAGCAGTTTCAAGTATGAACGGAGCGCTAATTTGCAAGCAAAGAGACGAGCGGCATACAAGAAACAATATGGGTTGGGAGAGAATTGTTTTGTCGGATATGATGTGATTTTGCATAAACATCACTATAAAGATTCAAAAATAGTCACTGGAAAGGATTGTTTGTTAGCGGAACAAGTGAATATTGATTATACTGGTGGATTGGTCTTAGGAAACAAGGTCTCTATTTCCGAGGGCGCAAAGATATTGACACATAATCATGTGGTTGATTTTTCAGGTAAAGGCGAGGATAAAGGTTGTATTTTGACTCCTTTAGTCATACACGATCGTGTATGGATAGGTACAAAGGCAATGATTATGCCTGGCGTAAAAGAAATTGGTCGAGGGGCTATGATTTCGTCTCTTGCTTATGTTCACACAAAGATTCCTCCTTATGCAATAGTTATGGGTAATCCAGCAAAAATTGTGGGATTCCGTCTTACTCCGGAAGAAATTATCGAGTTTGAAAAGAACAACTATTCCGAGGAAAACAGATTACCTGAAGAGGTTATCAACAATAATTACAAAAAGTATTTCCAAAGTAGATGGAAAGAGTTGAAAGAGTTTTCAAGAGTATGATATTAATATTTTAAAATAGAAGTATGAAAAGTTTAGAAGAATTTGTAGCGCTCTTTGCAGAGCAGTTTGATGACACTGATGCAAGTGAAATCACCGCTGCGACTGTTTTCCATGATCTGGACGAGTGGTCAAGCCTTATTGGTTTGAGCGTTATCGCCATGGTTGACGAAGAGTTTGAAGTGGCTCTTAAGGGTGACGATGTGAAAACATCTGTCACAGTGGAAGACCTGTATAACAAGGTACTTGCGTATCTTAAATAAAAAGGAGATATAATGTACAATCCGTTTTCCCTTAAAGGAAAAACAATATTGGTTACGGGAGCGTCATCGGGCATTGGACAAGAAACAGCCATCCAATGCTCAAAATTTGGAGCCAAGGTTTTCATTACCGCCCGCAATGAAGAGCGGTTAAAAGAAACCATGTCGCAATTTGAGGGTGAAGGCCACCAGATGATAATGGCAGAATTGACCAACCAAGAGGATATTGAACGATTGGTGGGGGAGGTTCCTGCGTTGCAAGGACTGGTACTTAGTGCTGGGAAAGGCACGACTTCACCATTTCCATTCTCAACCAGAGACAAGTATGATGAGATTTTTAATGTCAATTTCTTTGCACCTGTAGAGTTGCTAAGACTATTGGTGAAAAAGAAAAAGCTTGAAAAAGGGTCGTCGGTAGTCTTTGTTTCTTCAATTGGCGGCGTGAAATCATTCCAACTGGGTAATGGAATCTATGGAGCTTCAAAAGCTGCACTTAGTTCTACGATGAAGTTCTGCGCAAAAGAATTAGCCACGAAGAAAATCAGAGTGAATTCGGTCAATCCAGGGATGGTGAACACCAAACTGATTCAAGGCGGTACTATATCAGAGGAGCAGCATAAGCTGGATATGGAAAAATATCCCTTGAAGCGTTATGGTGAACCTGAAGATATTGCATATGGTATTATTTATTTGTTGTCTGATGCTTCTTCATGGGTTACAGGTCATTCTTTGGTTATTGATGGTGGTTATACAATTTGAGTATGAATAAACAATTAGAAAACAAGGTGGCTATTGTCACAGGTGCCGGTGCTGGCATCGGCCAGGCCACAGCAAAACTCTTTACCAACGAGGGTGCAGTTGTGTATGCAGCCGATATTAAGGGGCTTGAATGGGTTGATTCCTACTCAGCAAGTGAAGGTCGCATCAATCCAATCCAGTTGGATATCTGCGACTTCGCAGCAGTGAAAAACACTGTAATGGCCATTAAAAAGGAGTATGGACGTATTGATGTGTTGGCCAATATTGCAGGCCTAATCTCTTACGAGCTGATGCCGATGATTGACTATGATAAGTTCCGCAAGATGCTGGACGTAAATGTGGTCGCATTGATTCATCTGATGTCGTTGGTGTCGAGAATTATGACCCGCCAACAAAGCGGTTCCATCATTAATATGGCCAGTATGGTGGGGGAGAAAGGTTCTAAAGGCCAACTCTCATACGCTGCTACAAAGGGGGCTGTGATTGCGGCCACTAAGTCCGCTGCAAAGGAACTTGCAGAAAACCATATTCGTGTCAATGCCATAGCACCTGGCATGGTGGGTTCAGAACGTTTCAAAGCTGTGCTGGAAGAAAAGTTCGCCCAAAAGATAAATGATGTGCCATTTGGTAGGCTTGCTAACCCCGAAGAAGTTGCCAGCTTGTGCTTGTTTCTTGCATCTGATCAATCGTCTTATATGACCGGACAAATAATTGGAATCGACGGAGGAGCTATTATTTAGGTTAGCGGTTATGGGTTAACGGTTAGCGAAGCTGCCGCACACGAAAGACGCTCACCGCTCATCACTAAACAAAAGAATGTTTTTAGATTTAGATCAAAAGCCAAAAGACAAAGTAGCAGCTATCGACGATAGCGGTCGCTCCATCACCTATGGTGAGATCTGCTATTTTACCCAGGAGTTTGCCAAGCATCTGCCGCAGCGGTCGTTGATATTTCTCCTTTCAGAGAACAGTATCGGCTCATTGTTGGGCTATACCGCTGCGTTGAGCAATCACATCGTGCCGTTAATCATCAGTGCGGCCACTGAAGAAGGATTGTTTAATCGCCTATACGATTTGTATCAGCCCGAATATCTGTGGGTGCCAAAGGGCAAGTCAGAGGGTAGGGAAGTGGTCTTTTCTGCATGGGATTACTGTTTGGTGAAAACGGACAACAAGTCTGCTGCCATGTACGAAGAACTCTCGCTATTGCTGCCCACCAGCGGCTCAACCGGAAGTCCCAAATTGGTGCGCCACAGCTACCGGAACATCGAGGCCAATGCCGACAATGTGCGCCGTCTGTTCAAGCTCGACGGCAACGAAAAGGCCATGGCCATCCTGCCCATGCACTATACCATGGGGCTCTCAGTGATTGCTTCCCATCTTTTGGCCGGTGCCACGTTGCTGCTCAGTGGTCGTTCGCTTTTGGACAAGGGATTCTGGGCTACACTGAAAGAGGCTACCAGTTTTACGGGTGTGCCATATAGCTACGAGATTTTGACCAAAATGCGTTTCACCCGTATGGATTTGCCCAACTTGAAGGTGATTACCCAAGGCGGTGGCAAATTGACCGAGGCTATGTGGAACACCTTGGCACAGTATGCTCATGACAAGGGCAAACAGTTCATCGCCACATACGGTCAAAGCGAGTGTACTGCCCGTATGGCTTACCTTCCTCCGGAATTGGCGTTGGAGAAGGTCTGCAGCATAGGCGTTGCCGAACCTGGTGGACAACTCTCCATTGTGGATGAGAACGGCAATGAAACTTTCGAGGGTGAAGCCCAGGGCGAGATGGTGTATCGGGGTGAGAACGTGACACTGGGTTATGCCACTTGTCGCGAGGATTTGCAGAAGGGCGACGAGAACCACGGCATCATGCACACGGGCGACCTTGCCCGCCGCGATGCCGACGGCTGTTATTACATCATTGGCCGTTTGAAACGCTTTTTGAAGATTTACGGTCTGCGCATTGGCCTCGACGAGGTGGAACAAATGATCAAGGCTGAATACAAGACAGACTGCTATTGTAAGGGCAATGATGAGAAACTCATAGTCTTGGTGACAGATCCGAAACTTGTAGATGTTTTGCCTGCATTTATTGAAGAAAAGACCCACCTGTTCCATCAGAAGATTGAGGTACGGGGGGTAAAAGAGATATTAAGAAACGAAGCCGGTAAGGTGATTAATCAATAAAAAGAAACAGATATGACAAATTTAGAGAAACTCAACAAGATTTTCTGCGAGGTTTTTTCTGTAGAGGAATCAGTCCTGAATAGTGAATTTGACAACAAAAGCGTTGACGGATGGGATTCCGTGCATCAACTCAGTCTGACCTCATCTTTAGAGGATGAATTTGACATTATGCTCGATGCGGAAGATATTCTCGAATTTACATCATACGATAATGCTAAGAAGATTTTGGCAAAATACGAAATAGATTTCTAATGGCTTACTGGGAAATAAAAAATGTTGCCCTACGTGGAGTGACGGGTACTGTGCCCAACCATCCTGTGAAAACAGCTGAACTGCCTTATTTTACACAGGAAGAGGCTGATACCTTTGATGCAACAGTAGGTATCAAGAACCGCTATATAGCACCGAATGATGTTTGCGCTTCTGATTTATGCTATGATGCTGCTGAACGTCTGATTGCTGGCTTAGGTTGGGAGAAAGAGAGTATAGATGTGTTGTTGTTCGCTTCTGTAACGGGTGATTATAAAACACCACCTACATCAGCCATTTTGCAAGACCGTTTAGGATTGCCAGCATCTACCTTTGTGCTTGATTTGCCTATGGGTTGCTGTGGCTGTATGTACTGCATCAATGTGGCAGGTAATATGCTCAGTGCAGGAACAGCAAAGAGAGCAATTGTATTGGTGGGTGATACTGCCATGCGTATGGGTAATCCTAATGATAAGAGTCGTGGCCCATTGTTTGGAGACAGCGGGACTGCACTGGCGCTGGAGTATGACACCACAGCTAATGACATCATCATTGAATTTAATACACAGGGGGCCGGATATCAGGCATTGATGACCCCTCATGGTGGTTATCGTCATCCCATTACGGCTGAATCTTTCATTGAAGAAGATTTCGGTAATGGCATCATCCGTGCGCCCAAAGATGCTCTTATCAATGGCATGGATGTGTTCTCGTTTGCCATTTCGAAACCGCCTATAAGTGTGAAGAAGATGATGGAGTCGCAAGGATTAGATAAAGACAAAGATATTGATTTCTTTCTAGTGCATCAAGCAAACAAGCTTATTGTTGACCGTTTGGTGAAGAAATTGAAGTTACCTGTAGAGAAAGTGCCATATAACCTTCAGGATTTTGGCAATCTTGGCGGGGCTTCTATATTGATGCTAATGGCTTCGGAGTTGTCAGTTGAATTATCGACAAGACCACTGACATTGCTTTGTTCTTCATTTGGCCTGGGTTTAACATGGGGTACGATGGTTTTGAAAACACAACCGATGATGGTATTACCAATTAATAAGCTATAAGATGGAACTTATGAAAAATAGGCGTCTTCGCCAAGTGATTTCATACGGTTGGAAAGACGCAGGAGAAATAGCCTGTTACCCAGATGTCAAGAAATCACGGTTTTCTATTTTTCTTGATATTTGGCATAGTTTTAGAAAACACTATCTGTTTAGTAACCAGTATAAGAGTAATAAGTTCTGGTCTCTAGATGAAAGCGCCAGACTGGTCTTGGCTAATAAATTGGGTGAAGAAAACAGAAGAAAGGACAACTGGATAGATGTGCATTATAGTGACTGGAAATTCTTAAGTAAATACACTTCAATTAAATGGCATGAATCTCCCAAGAAAGCTAAGCAAAGAAACAATGCATATATAAAACATTATGGTTTAGGGGAAAAATTATATGTACAGTATGGCGTAACAATTATTTGTGAGCATTACTCAATTGGCAAGATCAAGTGTGGGGAAAAGGTGTTATTTGCAAGAGATTGCGATATTGACTACACGGGCGATTTGTTCATTGGAGATAGAGTTGCTTTATCTGAAGGAGTTAAAATCTTTACACATAACCACTCGATTGACTATTCTGATAAAGGAAAGAGTAAGGGATGTATTCTTACTCCACTGGTAATCCAAGATAGAGCATGGATAGGGGCTCGTGCAGTTATCATGCCGGGAGTAGGCGAGATTGGTAGGGGGGCTGTCATTTCTACATGTTCTTATGTCAGGAGCAAGATTCCACCATACGCTATCGTGATGGGGAATCCTGCAAAAGTCATTGGCTTTAGATTTACTCCGGAGGAAACTGTTAAATTTGAGGAAGAGAATTATCCAGCCGATCAGCGCATACCTATTGATGTGTTGAAAAGAAACTATGAAAAGTATTATCATAGTCAATGGAAAGAGATTAATCATTGGGTGAAGTCTTTGTCATTACAATAAATAGTAATATGAACTATAATCCATACACATTAGAGAACAAAACCATTTTGGTCACAGGTGCTTCTTCCGGAATTGGTCGTAGTACAGCTATAGAGTGTTCTAAGTTAGGAGCACGAGTGATAATAACAGCAAGAAACGAAGAGCGTTTGAAAGAAACACTGGCACAGATGGAAGGTGAGGGACATCAAATAATAATGGCAGATCTTTCATCAAATGAAGAACTCGATTCATTGGTGGCTCAGTTGCCAGTGATAGACGGTTTAGTGAATAATGCGGGTTTTACAAAGATGAGACCCATATTGCAGATTAACGAGCAGGTTTTTAAAGATATTATGCAGGTTAATACTTTTGCTCCCATCACACTCACGCAGAAGATTCTCAAAAAGAAGAAGCTCAATAATGGTGGCTCAATAGTCTTTACAAGTTCTACCGCATCTATGAGAGCTGGAGGTGCAAACTCCATGTATGCATGTAGCAAAGCAGCAATCAGCATTTTTGCGAAATATGCAGCTAAAGAGTTTGCACATAGACAAATACGTGTCAATTCTGTTTGTCCTTCGATGGTGGAAACAGCTATAATGGCGAGTGACAACATGTTATCAGAAGACCAGATAGCGGCAAGCAAGGCCTCCTATCCTCTTGGACGTTGGGGAAAACCAGAAGAAGTGGCATGGGCAATTATTTATTTTCTTTCTGACGCCTCACAGTGGGTGTCGGGAACAAGTTTAATCCTTGACGGAGGAAGATCGGCATAAAATGGCATTTTTTAAGTTTAGCAACATCAGAGTGACAGGCGTAGCTTGTGCTGTGCCAAAGAACGAAGTTAAGACAGAGTCCTATAAATCGCTGTTTGGTGACGAAGAGGTCGAGAAGTTTATGGAAATGACAGGTGTACGTAGTTCACATCGTACACTTGAACATCAGACATGTAGTGATTTGGGGATTCGTGCGGCAAGCGAGTTGTTGGCCCACAAGGGAATAAAACCAGAAGAAATAGGTGCTCTTATTTTTTCTAGTCATAGCCCTGACTACCGAAGACCTTCAACAGCATTTGTCCTTCAATATCGTTTGGGAATTCCCAAAGAGGCTGTATGCTATGATATAAGTTTAGGTTGTTCCGCACTTGTTGTGGGAATGCAGACTGTGGCTTCCATCATGAATACAGGAGACATTAAAAAGGCATTGCTCTTTGTGGGAGATACCGCTGGCAAGTCGGTCTATCCCGAAGACCGTAGCTCTGCCATGCTCTTTGGTGAGGCAGGAGCCGTGATGTTGCTTGAAAAGACCGATGACCCAAAGGATGAAATAAACGCATTGGTCAGAAGCGATGGCAGTGGTTATCGCTATATGATAGTGCCTGGCGGTGGCTATCGAAATCTTCATGCCAGTGAAGAAGTTGTGATGTGTGAGGATGGTAACCCACGAACTCTGATGAATAGCTTCATTCAGGGCACCTCAGTATTCACATTTACCATCTTTGATGTACCTCGTTTGATTAAAGACTTCTTTGCAAAGACAGAGACTACCCCTGATGATTATGACTGCTTTGCATTTCATCAGGCTAATCTTTATATTTTGAAGCAAATTGCCAAAAAAACAAAGATGGACTTTGAACGGATGCCGATTACCCTTGATAGATATGGAAACACCTCTGGTGCATCTGCCATAGTTTCATTATGTGACCGTTATGGCAATAATGATAAGGGTAAAACTATTAAAGTAATGGCTTGTGGCTTTGGTATTGGTATTTCTTTGGGCGCAACAAGTTTTGAAATCAATACTGACGATATTCTGCCTATCTACGAGGATGATGCAATCTTTGAAGACGGTCTGATTACTGACCCGAATCAACTTTACGAGAAAAAATAATGGTTACAAATATACTTGATTACTTAGAGCAGACAGCTCAACGTTTGCCTGAAAAGACAGCATTGGCTGATGACAAACTAAGCCTTACATTTGATCAGTGGGTTCAACAGGCTGAATGCATTGGTACTGCTATCGCTCAGGCTACAAACAGTACTATTCGTCGTGCGGTACTTGTGTTTGTTGACCGTCGTGTTGAAGGTCTGGTTGGGGCCATGGGTGCCGTAGAAAGCGGCAACTTCTATGTACCTATTGACTGCAAGATGCCGTTTGAACGTGTGCGACTGATTGCTGACGCTTGCAAGCCTGTTGCAGCTGTGGCCACTACGGCTGTTGATCTCAAAACTCTTGATCAAATCGAGTTTGAAGGCCCGAGATTCCTTTATGATGAAGTGAAGGAACACGAGGCTAACAAAGAATTATTGGCTACAATCCGTGAACAGATTATAGATCTTGATCCTGTCTATAGCATCTTTACGAGCGGCTCTACTGGCGTCCCCAAGGGGGTGGTCATCAGTCATCGGGGTATGATTGACTTGGCTAACTGGTTAGTTGAAACCTTTGAGTTTACAGACAAGGATGCACTGGGCAACCAAACACCTTTCTATTTCGACGGGTCAGTTAAGGATATTTGCATCTGCCTGAAGAGCGGAGCTACGCTCAACGTGATAGGCAAGAAGTATTTCACCTTCACCAAACTCTTGATGCCGTTACTCAACGACCGCCATATCACAGCTATCCTCTGGGCAACCTCTGCTGTTGTGCTGGTTGGTAATAGTGATATTCTGAGTGTAGCATTGCCTGATCATTTGCGCTTGGTTACTTTTGCAGGAGAGGCCATGCCTGCTAAGCAGTTGCGCACTTGGCAGGAGAAACTTCCTGATGTTCGTTTTGTGAATCTCTATGGCCCCACTGAAATCACTGTTGACTGCACCTATTTTGATGTCAAACGTCAGTATGCAGATGATGAGTATATACCCATAGGTAAGGCCTGCCAAAATATGCAGGTGCTGGTGTTGAAAGATGATGATACCGAGGCTGCTGTCGGAGAAGTTGGTGAGCTTTGTGTTCGTGGAACTGGCGTTGCATTAGGCTACTATGGCGATCGAGCCAAGACGGATGAGGTGTTTGTTCAGAACCCGCTGAATTCGCTTTTTAATGATATTGTCTATCGCACGGGTGACTTGGTGAAGCCTGCTGAGGATGGCAACTTGATATTTGTTTCTCGCAAGGATTTCCAAGTAAAGCATAAGGGCAACCGTATTGAGTTGGGTGAGATTGAAGTGGCGGTGAATGCCATTGATGGCGTGACCAATGCTGCTTGTATCTTTGACCAAGAGAATGACAAGTTGGTGCTTTATTACACCACTGTTGACGGTCAGCCTATGGATATCATCAATCTCGTGAAGGAGCGCATACCCGTGTATATGTTCCCCGAAGTGGTGAACCACTTGGCGCAGATGCCTTACAATCTGAATGGAAAGATTGATAGGATTGAATTGAAGATAATGTATGAAACATCAGCATAAAAGTATAATCCTATGAATGCGATTTCTGATATTAGTCAAATTCTTGATGTCATACAGGGTAAAGCAGAAACAAACTGTTTCTTATTACCGACCGAGATAGAACACCTTTACCAAAGAGGTGTGTTGCATTGTTACAAGACGGGTGGTAATGTGTTTTTATTACAAGATAGAGCAAATTCAAGACGTTTGTATTATTATATCAATGACTTTGACTCCATCATTGAGTTGCCGGAAGACAGTGATTACCTATGTGAGGTGATTTATAGAGGTGAGAGAATACCAGATAAGGAGATTGAGTATCTGCAAAGATTAGGGTTTGAACAGAATGCTGTACGCTCAATTTATCAACTATTCTATAAAGATACAACACCTTATACAATGCGAAGTGGTTGTGAAATAAGGTTTGCAAATAGCTTAGATGAGGTTGAGGAAGCTTGCCGATTGTTCAATGCCACATTTGACAATATCAGTGGTGACTTTATTTCACCGGAAGAATACGAAAGCCTTCTTACAGAGAAAGCCATAACGGTGGCAATCGATGAGAATGGAAATATTGCAGGTGCTTATCAACATGATTGTGCTAAGAATGTAGTTTGGGGTAGGCATTTGGCAGTGAAAGGTGGTTATCGAGGAAGGTCTGTAGGAAAAGACCTGCTTTATGACTATATTGAAAGATATCACAAGCAGGGAGCTAATCGCTATATGCTTTGGTGTACAATAGATAATACTGCAGCTGTGCGAATGTATGATTCAACAGGCTTTAAAACAATAGGAAGAAATTGTATTTCAATGGTGAAAAAATCAAATATAAAATAATTATGGAACAGCTTTTAGAAATATTGAAAGGGATTCGTCCTGATGTGGATTTTGAGAATGAAACCGCTTTGATTGACGATGGTATATTGGATTCATTTGATGTTGTGAATATTATCTCCGAACTGGATGATGCCTTTGGAGTCCAAGTACGAATCACAGAGTTAGATCCAGAGAATTTCAATTCAGCTAAATCTATTTGGAACCTTGTACAAAAGCTCAAGGAGAAACAATAGTCAATGGGAAAGATTATAGATTTAGAAAAAAAAGTTATTATCGTTACCGGTGCAGGTTCTGGCATAGGTCGTGAAACATCACGTGTTTTGGGTGGCGAAGGTGCAACGGTAGTAATGTTGGACATAAGCGCTGATGGCTTGGCAGAAACAGCCGCAATTAGCGGTGAGAATTGCCATCCAATACCGATAGATCTCACAGATTCTAATGCAGTTGATAGCGCAGTGTCTGACATTATAGAAAAATATGGCAAGTTAGATGGCTTGGTTCATTGTGCCGGTATCAGTAGCCGTAAGCCTCTTAATGTGCTTAGTAAAGAGGGATTCTCTAAAGTTATGGATATTAATTTCTATAGCTTTGTTGAGTTGGTGAAGCAGTGTGCCAAGAAAAAGCATATTAACGATGGTGCAAGCATCGTTGTGATGTCAAGTATAAGCAGCATCAGGGGGTTCAAAGCAAAAACCGAGTATTGCGTAAGTAAAGCTGCAGTGGATGCTTTTGTGCGCTGCATGGCATTGGAACTGGCTGATCGCAAAATTCGTGTCAATTCAGTGATGGCAGCCGAAGTATTAACACCACTCGCCATGAAAGCCCGTGAGATGAACACCTCGGTCGGCGCATCGGATTTCATTGCTCCACTTGGGCCAAGCGAACCTCACGAGGTGGCAAACACGATTGTTTTTCTGTTGAGCGACGCAACTAAAACAATTACGGGAACAAGCTTGCTGATTGACGGCGGAGCTTGCATCTAAAATAATAAATGATGGGGAAGGCAAGAATATTTTTATGGGATAATTTGAAATTTGTTGCCATGATATGTATTGTGGTACTTCATTCATCTGAGCCATATAAGGATGTGATGCCACTCTTTTCAAAATATATATGTCCATTCCTAAATAATTATTAGATGGTTATGTTCGCCATTATTTCAGGGTTCTGGTATAAAGACAAGTCCTTTAGGGAGATGGCGATATTATATCTTTGGCCATGTGTTTTGTTTTCAATCATAAACAATATTGTAGGTAGTAATTCTCATTATGTGACCATGTGCCCTGGTTCCAATTATTGGGCTGCGTTCTCATTCAAACCAGGGCCGGCAATGTGGTATTTGATGGCATTGTTTCTGTTTGCAATTGCAACAAAATGGATAAGGAAATACATGAGTGCAACGACATATCTGTTAATTGCATGTGTTGTTGCTGCTTTAATAGGCTTTCTTCCAATCCCCAATCGATTCTTTGACATTCATAGGATTAGTTCATTATTTCCTGTTTTTGTTTTTGGATTGTGTTTTAGGCAAATATTTGATAATCATAACGTTATACTAACACAAAAAAAGGGGATATATATAGTGATCTTAATTCTGTGTGTCCTATACAATCTGTTTGTTATCCGTTATAGACCTGGTATGCAAGGCATTTTATTTAAGCCATATGGCTTAAATCTTGAAGCAGCATTGGGGAAATGGATTATGATGATTGTAAGAGTGGTAGCTTGTGTGTGCATTATTTTTTTAATGCCTAACAAAGAGTATTGGTTTACCAAGTATGGTTCACGAACAATGAATGTTTATCTTCTTCACGACTCTCTGATTTTCTTAATATATTGGGGTGTTTTGTACAATTGTCACCAAGAATGGTATGGATTATTATGCTGGTTTATCGGTGTGCCATTGCTTTGTGTTCTGTTATTTAGTACCCCTGTTGATAAATTCATGAAAAAAGTATTGTTCTTGGATTATTTGAAATCAAGGAAAAACGAGTCTATGGAAAAGGAGATACCAGGCGTTTGATAATAATACGGAAGCATACTAGTCATATGTAAATTCGATTAACAACAAATACAACCTGTTATAACTATGATAGTTAATAAATTTAACAACATTAAAGTGATCGGAGTGTCATGCGCAGTGCCTAGCGAGTGGAAATCAATAGAATCACTCAAAGACGGAGAAAACGATAGTGTATTAGACCGTTTTGTTAAGAATACCACCATTGAGGGCCATTATGAGGTTGGTGAACGCCAAACATCTTCTGATTTGTGCTTTGTTGCGGCCCGGAAAATAATTGAAGAGAAAAAAATAGATCGTGAGAAAATTGCTGTTTTAATACATGTGACACAGACCCCGGATTACAGATGCCCTTCTACAGCTTGTGTGTTGCAAAATAGGCTTGGATTGTCAAATGACTGTGTGGCCTTTGATGTAAATCTCGGATGTTCGGGTTATCCGTATGGATTGAATGTTGCAGCTTCATTAATGGCAACATCTAATGCAGAATATGCATTGGTGCTTGCTGGTGATGCATCAACCAAACATAATGTAAGAACTGACAATAGCAGATTGTTGTTTGGCGATTCTGGTACAGCCACGCTATTAAAGAAAGACCCTTCTGCAAAAGAGATGGCTATCGCTTGTAAAACAGATGGTAGCGGACTTGCATACATGTGGCAGCCGTATGGTCTGTCTCGTCATCATATTCTTAAAGATGAGGGTGTTCACAATGAGATAGAAACGTTCAATTTTGCCATTAACGAGGCTCCGGCTCTTATCAATCAATTCCTTGAGGCTCGACATGAGACGGCAGAAGATTATGATTTCTTAGTCCTTCATCAGGCAAATATGATGATAATGAAACAGATTGCTAAGAGAACAGGCTTCCCCAAAACAAAAATGCTGGCGTCTCTTGACCATTTTTCCAATACTAGCAACGGGTCTATACCTACCACAATGGTTCATTGCTTGACAAAAGAGGAGCCAAAAGAATGCAGGTTGTTGGTATGTGGATATGGCATTGGTTTATCCTGGGCTGTAGGCTCTATGGTGGTTGACACCAAGGATATTCTGCCGCTGCTGCATTCTGACGAGTATTTCGACGATGGATTATATGAAAAATAAAATAGCTGGATAATGATAACAACTAATTACGACGGAATATCCGTTAAAGGTATTTCGGTAGCGGTTCCAGAGAAATGGGTGAGTATAGAGTCATTAAAAAATGATGAGAACAGTGAGAATCTGGCAAGATTTCAAAAGAATACTGGTATAACAGGTCATTTCCTGGCAAATGATAATCAGACAGCATCTGATTTCTGCTTTGCTGCTGCTGAGTCTATTATTTCTAATAAAAATATAGACAGAAATGAAATAGGTGTATTGGTGTTTTTAACACAATATCCAGATTATAAGACACCTTCAACGGCCTGTGCTTTACACATGCGGCTTGGTTTGTCAAAAAGCTGTATTGCTTTTGATGTAAACCTTGGGTGCTCAGGCTTTACATACGGAATGAACATTGTTGCTTCATTGCTCACGATGTCTAATTGTAAGTATGGTCTTGTCTTAGTTGGAGATACAGCCGCGTCTTCTGGTAAAGCAACTGGTAATAATAAACTATTGTTTGGCGATGCTGGTTCAGCCACACTTTTGGAGAAAACCACCACGGATGAAAAGATTACCATCTGCTCGATGACTGATGGCTCAGGGTTTAAGAATCTTTGGCAGCCTTTTGGGTTCGCACGTCATCGCAACAGACCTAATGACGAAAGCAGGCATGATGAATTGAATGTGTTCAACTTTGCTATCAACGAAGCCCCCAAGATGATAAATGAGTATTTTGAACAAACAGGGCTGACGGCTGCTGATTATGACAGCTTGGCATTGCATCAGGCCAATCTGATGATTATGAAGAATGTGGCCAAGCGTACAAAGTTCAGTAAAGATCAGTTGCTTATTTCCTTGGATAAGTTCTCAAACACAAGTGGCGCTTCAATACCAACAGCGTTGGTTAAATATTATGGCGACACAACGGAAGATAAGACATTAAGGCTGATGACCTGCGGCTTTGGAGTAGGCCTTTCTTGGGCTATGGCTGACTTTAAGGTCAACACCGCAGATATACTTCCATTGGTCCAGACCGATGAGTATTACGACGACGGTGAGTATTAAGGCATAGAGATTTTATATCAATATTTTTCATTTTCTAATCTTAAAATTAAAGAATTATGACAAACGAAGAAAAAATGCGTCTCATTGAAGAGACACTGGAAATGGATGCTAATACCTTGACAGAAGACACTGTTTTGGCTGATGTTGAGGAATTTGACTCCATGGCAAAACTGTCACTCATTGTGTTGTGCGATGATGAGTTCGGTAAGAAACTGAGCGGTGAGGAGCTTCGCGGCTTCAAGACCGTAAAGGATATCCTTGATTTCTTGGGCTAATGCTTCAAGTTAAGAGAATAATCAATGACATATTCACATCAAACACCTATATCGTGTGGGATGATAAATACGACTATTGCTGGCTGGTGGACATCGGCGACTTCCATAAAGTTGCCGAAGCCCTGCCACCAAATATAGAAATAAGAGGTGTTTTTTTAACACACACGCATTTTGATCACATATCTGGGCTTAATGCATTGCATAGGGCTAACCCCAATTGTCGAGTTTTTACGGCGGAATATGGTAAAGAGGCTCTTTATGATGAAAAGAAGAACTTTTCTTTATTTCACGAAACTCCATTTGTTTATGAAGGGGAAGATGTTGTGACTATTGGAGAAGAAGCGACCATTGAACTTTATCCGAATGTGTTTATCATGTCGAATGTTACAATAGGACATTGTCCAAGTTGTCTGACCTATGCACTGAATGAATGGGTGTTTTCCGGCGATGCGTATATTCCTGGAACCCGAGTGGTTACAAAATTACCGAAAGGGAATAGATTGTTGGCAGAGGAATCAGTGAAAAAAATACTTCATTTGTCTGAAGGAAAACTACTGTGTCCTGGACACGGAACGATGGTTCGCATTTAGTGTCTTAACTTCATCTAAATAAATATCATGAATGGTTTAACCGATCAGTTTCTATCTGTAATTTACAGATTGGCAGCGGAAGAAAAACCCATGCGTGTTTTGTCCAAAGCTAAAAATTGTTTGTTGGATTATTGTGGTGTTACTTTAGGCGGAGCAAGGTATTTGCAAGATAGGCACAAAGAATTTTTTGAGTTATTTGCTGAAGAAGCTGGAACATGTTCAGTGATTGGGACTAATGCAAAGAAAGTATCCGGTTTGGCAGCAATGATGAATGGTTTTGCTGCACATGTATTGGAATTAGATGACGGACATCGTCATGGTATGATACATCTCGGCGCTTCCATCGTCTCTGCAGTTCTTGATGTTGCAGAGAAAGAAAAAATAAGCTCAAAACAAGTTTTACATGGCATTGTGATGGGCTATGAAGTGGCAGTGCGTTGTGCCAGAGCTATCCAACCTGGTCATAAGGAGCGTGGCTATCATGTGTCAGGCACTTGTGGCACAATAGGCGCTGCGATGGGTATAGCGTTTGCCATGGGCTACAACAAAGACCAATTGAAGTCAACACTGGCATGTGCTGTAAGCAGTGCTGCTGGAATCTTGGAAATACAAGAACAAGCATCCGAGTTGAAACCTTATAACGTGGGTCGTGCGGCAATGGCCGGTGTTATGGCAGCACAAGTTGGAAAGTTGGCAATGCTTGGTCCCGATGACATTATGGGTGGCAAACGCGGTTTTTTGGCAGCATTGACAGACACGCCTCATCCAGAATATTTAACTGATTTCTCAAAAGAGGAGTACGCCATAGATGGAATTTACCAGAAAGTTCATGCAGCCTGCCGTCACTGTCATCCTGCCATTGATGCGACGTTGGCAATGCGTAATGACTTTGGTTTGAGCCCCGAACAGATTGAACATGTTGAGGTTCGTACTTACAAGCTGGCTGTGGGTAGCCACGACCATACAGAGATTATGGGCATCAGCTCTGCGAAACTCAGCACACCCTATAGTGTAGCATTGGCCATTGTGAAAGGCAGTGCCGGATATGCTGATTTCAATGAAGACAATTTGAATGATGACACTATCAAGAGACTGACAAGCAAAATCAAAGTCGTTGAAGACGAGAACTTCACATCAAAATCACCTGCGGTGAGGGGTGCCAGAGTGATCATTTATTTGAAGGATGGTAATGTGTATGAAGACCAATGTCTATATCCCAAAGGCGAACCCGAAAATCCGTTGTCAAAAGAAGAACTGGAGAATAAATTCAGAAACTTGGCCCTGTATGGTGGACTGACTTCGGAGGAATGTGATGCTGTTATTGATGAGATTTGGAAAGAGGACTTCTCTCTTGAAAGAATAATGAATTTGATAGGCAAATGATAAAAGACTTGATAACTCCATTACGTGAAGAAGCCATCAGCCAACTGAAAGTGGGTGATGTGGTGACGCTTACTGGGTATATATATACTGGCCGCGATGCTGTGTTGCCCAAGATTGTGAAGGCTGCCGAAGAAGGCACGCTTGGCGAATTGGGCATCGACTTGCATGGCGCGGTGATTTTCCACACGGCAGTCAGTCCTGCGGGCGTGGGCCCGACTTCGAGCAACAAGCTGGAAATCGAATGTACGTTTGGGCCGCTTTCGCGCCATGGTGTGAAGATGCACCTTGGCAAGGGTGCGATTTCAAAAGAAACTGTTGCGGCACTGAAGGAGAATAACGCGGTGTTCGCCATCATTCCTCCTGTGACCGCCCTGTTGGGCAGTCAGACGGTGGAACAGGAAATAGTGGCCTTCCCCGAGTTGGGGATGGAGGCCTTTAACCGACTGAAAGTGGTCAAGTATCAAGCCATCATTGCAGCAGCGAAAGGCGAAAGCATTTATAACAAATAAACATGAATGGCCATAAATTATCCATTAATTTCTCATAAATTGTTTGTGGTAATTCGTGTCTAATTCGTGATAATTCGTGTAAAAATGAGCATTATTATTGAAAAAGTGGCTGATTGCCTTGTTCGGGCAGGTTCCACCTTCCGCGAGGACCAAAAGGAAGCCTATCGTCGCGCCATTGCCAATGAAACGAATGAACAGTCGTGCTGGGTGATGCAGCAAGTGCTCGACAACGCTTTGGTTGCCGAACAAAGGAGAAGTCCTTTGTGTGACGATACAGGCATCCCTCATCTGTTCCTTGAGGTGGGGAAGAACCGTTCCGTATCTGGAGAAATGATGCAAGAGATTATGGAAGGTGTGGAGATGGGACTCCGCAAGCTGCCTGGTCGTCCGATGGCCATCATGGGCGATGATTACGCCCGCATAGACCAAAGCGGCGGCTTGGATCCCGATTCGGGAGCGCTGAAGCCTTCGCCGATATTGATTAAACCTGTTGACGAGGACGTCATTCGGCTGACCGTGTTGATGCTGGGCGGTGGCCCCGCCATCCGTGGCATCACGCAGCGTGTGTTCCACAAACACAACGTGGACGTGGTGATTGATGAGGTTGTCAGTCGGGCTATCGAAGGCGTTTCGAAACTCGGTTGCAGTCCTTGCGTGCTGGCTGTTGGCATCGGCCGCAGTCAGTTTGAAGCCACCAGCATGATGATGGAAGCGATGGTTTATGGGAATTTCGACAAACAGTCTGATTTTGAAAAGAAAATTACGGAAAAAGTGAATGAGGCCAATATAGGACCCCTGGGATTAGGCGGCAAGCACAGTGTGTTAGCCACTTTTGCCAAGATAGGCCCTCAGCGTGCCAGCGGTGTGCGCATTGTGGCTTTGAGGCCTTGTTGTTGCTTTGAGCCGAGACGGGCAAGCGTGGAATTGTAAAAATGGAATCCAAAATGAATCAAAACCAAAGTTTAAAATCCAAAACCGTTAAAGGTGTTGGCTGGAGTGCAGCCGATGCGTTTTTAGGTCATGGCGTCACGCTTCTCGTCGGTTTGGTGCTGGCTCGTTTGCTTTCCCCCGAAGAGTATGGGCTTATTGGCATTGTCACCATTTTCACGACTGTGTTGATGGGCGTGGTTGACAGTGGTTTCAGCAGCTCTCTTGTCCGCAAACTATCCGTGACGGAGGATGACTACAACACCCTGTTTTTCTTTAATTTCTTTGTCAGTATTGTGTTGTTTGCATCACTCTTCGTGGCGGCACCTTGGATAGCCGTCTTTTTTGAAAGGCCCCAATTAGTGTCATTGGTACGAGTGATGGGATTCATTCTTATTTTCCAGTCATTCTCCATTGTTCAGGATACAATTCTGAAGAGGCGGATTGATTTCAAAACGAAGACTAAGGCCAGTTTCATCTCCGCCGTTAGCAGTGGAGTGATTGGAATAGGAATGGCCTTTGCCGGATATGGGGTGTGGAGTCTTGTCGGCCAACAGCTATCACGTCAGTTTGTGTACTCTTTATGCCTGTGGATTTTTAACCGGTGGAGGCCAAAAGGGAGATTCAATTTTGAGAGTTTGCGTTACATGTGGGGGTTTGGTTGGAAATTGTTGTTAAGTGGCTTGTTGAACAATGTATGGGGGGAATTGAAAAAAGTGGTGGTGTCCAAGTTCTATTCACCGGCATTGTTAGGGCAGTATTCTAAAGCTGGCGAATTTGCCAAGATATTTTCCAGCAACTTCACATCAATTATCCAACGTGTAACATATCCGGCGTTGGCAAAAGTGCAGGATGACGAGCAACGGATGGTAAGCGCATACCGCAGGATTATTAAAACCACTATGTTTGTCGTTGTCATTTGCATGTTCTTTTTAGGAGCTGTGTCAGAGCCGTTGATCTATTGTCTTATAGGCCCCAAATGGCATATAGCAGCGACATTTCTCCCGCTTATATGCATTGCCAGATCGATATATCCGTTACAAGCAATTAACTTGAACATGCTTCAAGTGCAAGGACGTACAGACATCTTTTTGTATTTGGAGATAGCCAAGAAATGCATTCTGTTGATCCCATTGTTTATTGGTGCCTTTATCGGTATCTATTGGATGCTTGTCGCCAGCATAGGTACCAGCATTGTGGCATTTTTCCTTAACAGCTATTATTCAGGGAAATCGATCGGATATACTTCGTGGATGCAGTTGAAGGATGTTTCGCCAAGCTATGGGGTGGCAACATCGGTGGCATTATCCGTTTTTTTCCTGAAATACCTGCCTATTAGTTATTGGATCGTTTTGCCGTTGCAGATTGTGGTGGGTGGTTGTGTGTTCTTTTTCATTTGTGAAACGACAAAATTGCCTGAATATATAGAAGTGAAAGGGATAGCAAAAGAATATGTGGGGAATAAGGTGCTTTCCAAATTCCGCAAGTGATTTTTGAAGGAGAACTAATGAAAAGCAATAAAGTCAAATATGGAACAGGAATATAAGTATATGGTTTGTACCCGGTGTTTCACCTTTAATCAAGAAAATTATGTGGTGGATGCACTGAATGGTTTTGTGAAGCAGGAGACCAGTTTTCCCGTTGTATATGTCATAGTGGATGATGATTCGACAGATAACACTGCGGACGTGATTCGGAAATATGTTCGTGATTATTTTGATGTGGAAGACAAATCTGTGGCATACGAGAAGGATCTTGATTACGGTCATGTTATCTTTGCGCGCCATAAAACCAACAGGAATTGTTTTTTCGCAGTCTTGTTCCTCAACGAGAATCATCATTCGAAGAAAAAAGCGAAAACGCCGTATCTGAAAGAATGGACGGAGAACTCGAAATATCGTGCAATATGTGAAGGTGATGATTTTTGGACTGCGCCCGACAAGTTGCAGGTGCAGGTCGCGTTCCTGGAAAGCCATAGGGATTTCAGCATGTGTTTTCATAGCGTGAACAACATTCTTCCGGACGGGTCGTCCAGAGTTTACTCCCGTTATCCTGAAGATGTGGAGGAGTGTCCTGTTGAAGATTTTTTCCATGTTGGCGGAGCCTACGCGCCGACTTGTTCAATGGTGTATGATTGGAGGTTGTTGAAACCTATGCCCTCTTTCCGGAAAAAGTCCGATGTGGGTGATTCTCCTCTTATCTTGACTTTGTTTTTGCGTGGAAAAGTTCATTTCATGAAAGATGTGATGGCGGCTTATCGGGTGAACAGTGCTGGTTCCTGGTCTCAAAAGCAGAAACAGCTCTCTCTCTCTCAAATAATGGAAAAATCACGGACAGCAAGGGCTTATTGGGATGAGGTGGATCGATATACGGAAAGAAAATATGCCCGTCTCATCCGACAAAGGAAATTCCACACGTGGCTTAGCCTCGGTAAGTCTTTGTATTATTATGTTCTCAACAAGTTTTAATTAGGTTAAAGGGTATGATAGAACTTGTAATCGTTGAATGTATTCCTATAGTATTGTTGTTGCTGTTCTTTTTGGTCGTTTGGAACAAAAAGCAGCTTGTCAATGTGCCGTTTTCGCTATGCGTCATGATTTGTGTTGTCGTGATTCTCTCCATAGCGCTGTTGCCGAATGATGTATCGATAGACAAGCCACGCTATGTTTCGTTGTTTCATGCCAGGTACTATTGGGGGTTTCAGGAAGATTATAAGGACCCCGGTTGGGCTTTTTATGTTACATTATGTGCCAAATTGTTTAACAACAACGTCTTCCTCTTCTTTTTGTCAACTGCCGCCATTTATGTTTTCGCATATTTGGCGTTTGCCAAACGTTTTTTTGAAGAAAAAGCTTTCTATTTTTTATTGATGTCAATGGGGTGCATGGGTTTTTTCTCATACGCTACCAATACCATTCGTCCGGGATTCGCCATCGCGTTCATGCTACTCGGTCTATGCTCAAAGAATAAAATATGGGCGATTTTTTTGATGATATGCGCCGTAGTGTTTCACCGCAGCATGATTATCCCTTTTGTTGCCTATTGCGCGACAAGTATAGTAGATAAGCGATGGATGTATTTTTTAATATGGTTTGTGTGTCTGTTGTTGGCCATAATCAACGTGGACCTTGGGCCGCTGTTCCAGGCTTTTGGCTTCTTGGACGACAGGGTGGAACTTTATGCCGGATCCATTAATCAATCAATGGGCCATTACAAGCAAGGTTTCAGATGGGACTTTTTGCTTTATTCTGTGTTCCCCATGATTATTTCTATGTATTTTGTGCATAAACACAAAATCGAAGACGCTATGTTTTCAAAGGTGTTCAATATGTATTTGTTGTGCAATTCCGTTTGGTTGTTGGCAATACGAGCCATGTACACAGACAGACTTGCTTATTTGAGTTGGTTCCTGATACCATTCGTTGTGCTGTTCCCGATTATCAAGTATCGGAACGAATATAAGAATCCGAACTTGTTGACATTTGGGTTAATGTTCTTTTTTTTCAGTATCAACGTCGTGTTAATGATAATATAAATAACGGCAGCAAAGGATGTGATTTATGAACGCGATATCAATAATCAATAAGGTGAAATACAGCAAGTGGCTGTATAAGATATACTGCTACGTGGGAAGCTTTTTGGTGAAAGTCGTCCGCCTGTTTGTGAAACCGCAAGAAAACCTAATCGTGTTTGCGAGTTTCGGCGGGCGAAAATACGATGACAGTCCCCGGGCCGTTTTCGAGCGTGTTATTAAAGACAAACGTTTTGATGGTTATGAACTGGTGTGGGCGTTCATCTATCCGGACAGTCATGATGTCCCAAGAGCTGTTAAAATAAAAATTGACACACCAAAGTATTATCTCACTCTATTACGCGCCCGTGTCTGGGTTACAAACAGTAGCATGACTCGAGGTCTGCATTTCAAAGGGAAGAAAACCTTTGTGCTTAACACATGGCATGGGTCTGCCATAAAAAAAATGGGAAGCGACATTCAATCATCGAATACATCTTTTAAGATAAAAGGGAAAAATCAAACAGATGTCATGTTGGCACAAGGAGATTATGACGTGGAAGTGTTTTCGCATGTTTTCAACATCGATCCTGGAACATTTCGCGTTTTCGGTCTCCCGCGTAACGATGAACTTGTCTGGAAAAACAATGCTGCCGTCCAATTGGAATTGAAAAAAAAGCTGGGTGTTGCAGAACATAAAAAAGTCATATTGTACGCACCCACTTTTCGGGAATATTGCAAGGACTCGTCGAATAATTGCGTGATGGAATCGCCTGTCAATCTTGATCTTTGGCGACGGGAATTAGGAGAGGATTACGTGCTCCTGTTTCGCGCGCACTATGAGGTCGTCGCATCGCTGAATATTACAGATGACGATTTTGTGAAGGATGTTTCCGCTTATCCGCAACTTAATGATTTGATTCTGGCATCTGACATGCTTGTCTCTGATTACAGTAGTATTTTTTTCGATTACTCCATAACAGGGAAGCCAATGCTTTGTTATGCGTATGACTATGAACGGTATTCCCAAGAGCGGGGCTTGTATTTTGACATTCGTGAGAAACTGGGCTGTGAGAACATAAAAGATGAGGGACAGCTGTTAGATGCAATCAGGAATATGGATGTCGAAAACAGGGAGATGATTACGAAATCATTCCGTTCACAATATGTTCAGGCGTTCGGCAACGCATCAGAGAAGGCGGTGGACATGATTTCCGACGCGCTCCGAGTGCCGTCTGTCCTGTGAATTAATGCCGTTTTTGTATAAAGTTCCAGTTATGAAAAGAATTATACGTGCTACCACGGTCTCTAAGAGTCTTGATTTCTTTGACGGAATAATTGCTGAATTGTTGAAACATTATGATGTTCAGCTGTTGTCCTCGCCAGGGCCGGAATTGGAAGATATGGGGAGGAAATACCGGATAAAAGTACATCCTGTTGAGATGTTCCGCCGGATATCTCCCGCCAAAGATATAAAATCATTGCGCAAGCTTGTCAAAGTGTTTCGCCGGGAGAGGCCATACATGGTACATAGTGTCACGCCCAAAGCCGGCTTGCTATGCATGTTGGCCGCATGGTGGACAAAAGTGCCCGTGAGACTGCACACTTTCACGGGACTGGTTTGGCCGACGGAGACGGGATTTAAGCGGAAACTGCTGATGCTGACCGACAAAATCACCTGTGCTTGTGCAACGCATATCATCCCCGAAGGGGAAGGCGTGAAAAACGACTTGCTACAACACCATATCACCAAGAAACCCATTCGGGTGTTAGGGTATGGTAATATCAAGGGCGTGGATATGACCCGTTTTAGCAGACGAAAGGAAATTCTCGACATGGCCGAATCCATCCGGGACAGCGAACGGTTCACCTTTGTCTTTGTCGGACGTATTGTCCGTGACAAAGGTATTAATGAACTTTGTGAGGCGTTTTGTCGTTTGCATGACCTTTATCCACACACCCGCCTCATATTAGTAGGACGTTTTGAAGAAGAACTGAATCCCATTTCTGAAACCGCAAGACAGACCATAGATCAGCATCCTGACATTCAGTATGCCGGACAGGTCTTCGGGGATGAACTGTTGGCGTATTATGCCGCCGCGGATTGTTTTGTCTTTCCCAGCTATCGAGAGGGCTTCCCCAATACAGTCTTGGAGGCCGGGGCGATGGGGCTGCCGAGTATTGTGACCGATATCAACGGGTCAAGGGAAATCATAGTTGAAGGGGAGAATGGGACGGTCATTCCCTCGAAAGATGTCAACGCGTTGTATGACGCGATGGTTCGAATGATGACAGATGAGGAATGGCGGGGGAAAATGGCGCACAATGCCCGTCAAATGATTATGGAGCGTTTTGAGCAGGGTTTTGTGCAACGTTGCTTGCTGGAGTTTTACGAGGAAATAATGAAATAGATATGTATAAATTGTTTTTCAAACGGGTGTTGGACATTGTCATTTCCTTTGTCGCCCTCCTGCTTATCGGGTGGCTGTTGGTCCTTATCGCCATCTTCCTGCATTTTGCCAACAAGGGCTCAGGCGCATTCTTTCTGCAGGAACGCCCGGGCAAGGATGAAAAAATATTCAAGGTCATCAAATTCAAAACGATGACCGATGAGTGCGATGCGGACGGGAACCTGCTTCCTGACGCACAGAGGCTTACCAGGGTGGGGCGTTTTGTGCGAGCCACATCCATAGATGAATTGCCGCAGCTTGTCAATGTGTTGAAGGGCGATATGTCTTTGATAGGGCCGAGACCATTAAGGGTGCATTATTTGCCCCTGTATAGCAAGGAACAGCACCGGAGACATGAGGTGCGTCCGGGAATCTCGGGCTGGGCTCAATGCCATGGCAGAAACAACATTTCCTGGACGGAGAAGTTCAAGCTGGATGTCTGGTATGTGGACCACTGTTCCTTTTGGATTGATTTGGTGATTGTATTCAAAACAATAATAAAAGTGTTAACAAGAAAGGATATAAACAATGAGGCATCGGCCACGATGTATCCTTTTGATGGAACTAACTGATTTTTTTTACTATGCGAAGTGTATTAATTGGAGCCGGAACATACGGCGAAGTTTATCTGGCCTATCTTCAAGAGGCCGGTGTTAATGTTGTTGGGTTTCTTGACGATGCCCCTAAGTTTGAAAACCAGTATGTCAGAGGCGTGCCCGTTCTGGGTCCTGTTTCCAGATTGGAATCTTTAAGAGAGAAGTACGATGTGGAAGCTGTCTATTGCCCGCTTGGGAACAACAAACTTAGGGCGAGGATTTTGCGGGAGGCGAAAGAACTCGGCTACAAAATCCCCAATTTCATTCACCCGAAAGCGATGATCTCTCCCGATGTCGTTTTGGGAGAAGGGGTTTACGTTCTGATGGGAACCACGATCATGCCATATACAGTCCTGCACGATTATGTGATGATTAGCATGGGAGTACATTTGGCTCACCACTGTGTGCTGGAAGAGGGAGTGTTCCTTTCTGCCGGATGTAATTTCGGAGCCTCCATACATGCTTGCAAAAATGCCTATTGCGGTATCGGTTCCACTATTATGACAGGTGTTCATACGTTGGGGGAGGATTGTCTGATAGGGGCAGGAGCTGTGGTTATTTCCGACGTCCCTGACCATGCAGTGATGGCAGGTGTCCCAGCAAAAGTTTTGAAGATCAAGGGCGAATGATATTGTTCATAACTTGTTAACAACTTTTTTGTTCACAAATCGCAAAATCTATGCAAGTGTTTTGTAGTTTTGCGGATTGAATTATTACGATTTACGGTTAACCGCAAACCGCAAACCGAAAACCGAAAAAAATGGATCAAACCCATTATATTAACTAACCTTATTATTCATCAAAAAAAAACGTTATGAAAAAATTCTTATTGTTTCTGATGTTTGCGATGTTCTGCATCCCATGGGTGACGAATGCGCAAACCACAGTGGAGATTGGAGACGGTACCACTGCAGGGAATAACACCCCCATTGGTACGTTATACAATTACTCCATCACTGAGCAGCTCTACACTGCCGGTGAGATTGGAACGGCTGGCACCATTACCAGCATCAGTTTCTACTATGCTTATTCAGCAGCCAAGGAGTTCCCCATCACGGTGTACATGGCAAACGTGGATGCCGCAGACCTTTCAACGGGCATTAGCCTTGCAGATGCCGATGAGGTCTTCAACGGAACATTGTCTGTCACGGCAGCCGGATGGGCAACCATCGATCTCGACGCACCCTTCGCCTACGATGGAACGTCGAACCTTCTGATTGGTGTCAACAAGGGCTACTGTCAGTGGTTTAGCGGTAGCACTTGGAATTACACGTCAGTCGCTAACATGGCTCGTTACAGCCAAAACGACAACAATGCTTACGACGTTTCCACAGTGCCTGGTACTTCGACACCTAACCGCCCGAACATCCAAATCGCCATCGTTGCTGGTGGTGGACCTGTCTGCGAGAGACCTGACAACTTTGAGGTTTCCAACATCACTGGCTACGGTGCCGATTTCGCTTGGACTGGTACTGTAGGCAACTACACGTTTGAGTACAAGAAAGCTTCTGAAACCGACTGGACCGTTGTGACTGGACTTACAGCCACCAACTACACGCTGAGCAATCTTGAGTCTATGACCGCCTATAACGCTCGAGTGAAAGCCGTTTGCGGAACCGATTTCGAAAGCGGTTACAAAACCGCCAACTTCACGACCCTCGAGGTGTGCCCTGACGGATATGTCTGCATTGGTGAAGGCACGGCTACTAGCAACTACGTGCCAGCCAATAACTATTACAATTATAGTTTGACACAGCAAATCTACACTGCCGACGAAATCGGCGAAGCTGGTGCCATCCTGAGCATCGACTTCTTCAAGGCTTCCACTAATGCAATGGAGAAAAATTTGGACATCTACATGGTGAGCACCCCCAAAGACGAGTTCGATAGTCTTGCTGATTTTATCCCCGTCACCGCCGGCGACCTCGTATTTAGTGGTACGGTGACTTTTGCCGACAACGCTTGGACCACCATTGAACTTGATGCTCCTTTCGTCTATGACGGTACCAGCAATGTTGCCATCATGGTTGACAACAATACGGGTGACTACGTAAGCAACACTCCTTTCTACGTATTCACATCAGACAAGTATCAAACTCTCTATTCCTATGGCGATGGTACCAACTACGATCCGTTTGCTCCTGCATTCAGCTATAGAATGACTCAGAAGAACCGTATCCGCTTGAACATTGGCGAACCCCCTGCTTGCCCGAAACCCACTGGTGTGACCGTGAACTACGAAGGCGGCACCGAAGCCACCATCAGCTGGACCAGCGATGCTACTGCATGGAATATCGACGTGAACGGTACTGTGACCGCCATCACTGAGAATCCTTACACTCTCACCGGCCTTGAATTATCCACCGATTACGAAGTGAAGGTCCAAGCCGACTGCGGCGACGCCGAGAGCGAATGGACCAATCCCGTGAGCTTCACCACCGACGATTGCATGCCCGAAGAGCAGATCAGTGTCAACTATACGCTGAATGATTCATACGGCGACGGTTGGAACGGCAACTACATCCTTGTGGTTGATGAAAACTGCAATATAGTTGAACAATTGACCATTGAAAGTGGTAATTCGGCATCAGGCACCGTAAAGGTTTGCGGTTCATACGTCCAATTCTTATGGTATAAGGGCAGCTATCCCACCGAGACCTCATGGAGTTTCACGGATAACGCTGGAAACGTTCTCTTTGAGGGCGCAGGTACCAGTGATATGGCCAGCCTTGATGTGATCTATACCATCGACAACAATCCTTATCAGGCTCCCACTGACGTAGCCGCTTCTGAAGTCGGACCGCATAGCGCCAAGCTGAGCTGGACCGAAAACGGAGACGCCACCGCATGGCAAATCAAGCTTACCGCTGGTGACGATGAAGAAGGAACGATCATCGATGCCAACAGCAATCCTTTCGTTATCACTGGCCTCGACCCTGAAACGGAGTACTATGCCCAAGTGCGTGCCACGGGCGCTGACGGAACGAGTCTCTGGACTTGCCTTGGAGCTAACTTCACCACCACTGAGGCTTGCCCGGCTCCGCAAAATATCGTCGTCAGCGATGTTACCGCTAATTCAGCTCTCGTCAGCTGGTTAGGCTTTGGCGAAAGCTATGATTTGAGATATGTCACCCTGCCTTCAAGCGAGGGCACGAGGAATTCAAATGACAACCCTGCCATGGTATCTGGCATTCAACACAACAGAGATGGCTGGTATTATTATGACAATGGTGAGACCGCAAATAGTGGTATCGGCACTAACGGTGGCAACTTCTATTGGGGCATTATGATTCCTGCAGGTTCTTACCTTGATACCACTTTGGTCAAGACTTCTGTTTATGACGAGTTGGCCATGACGGGTACCGTGACCATTTACAACGATGGTAACACCGCTCCTGCTGGCGAAGCTCTTGCCCAAGCCGATGTCACTCTGACTGGCTCAGGTGCGTTTGTTGAGACTGAGTTTAGCGAACCTGTTACTATTGATCCAAGCAAGAACTTATGGATTGTTTACTATAACGGTAGCGGTGCTACTTATCCTGCCGCTACTTGCACTGCACAAGGCGATGCCAATGGCCGTTGGATATCCGTCGATGGTACATCATGGATGGATGTTGCCTCTGCTGTGGAGGGTGCTGGAGATTTCATGGTTCGTGCCTATCTTGAGGGTGCAATCGAAGTACAATGGATTGAAGTTACTGGCATCACTGCCTCTGAATATGAACTGACGGGACTGGATCCTGAGACGACCTACATCGTTCAAATCCGTTCCAACTGCGGTGACGAAGGCCAAACCGATTATGTAGGCACTAACTTCACCACCAT
>Ga0310691_10001592_pt1 | contig 34079 bp, 24 predicted proteins | sample 176DNAGHGlowgp2_FD_203887 | JGI IMG/M metagenome (GOLD analysis project Ga0310691, IMG submission 203887) | Sheep rumen microbial communities from Palmerston North, Manawatu-Wanganui, New Zealand - 1766 DNA GHGlow gp2 (v2) (version 2) | ecosystem: Host-associated > Mammals > Digestive system >... | reverse complement strand
ACAGAAATTGTGTACCTTTGCGCACTGGTTAGTTGGCTCATCTTATGTAACTTTTGGAAGGGGCTGCAAAGATACCAATTTTTCCATCAGGGAGAGAGGGATTTTCCCTCTTTCTCCTGAAAAAAAGATTTTTTCTTTTCAGTTCCTTGTTATTATATCCAAAAGTTGCATTTCTTAATTGAACTTACGATTTCAGGGGGGGATATAAAAGACAACATAAAACAACAAGGGACAATTAGGTTTTGGTTGTCTTTAATATTTGATATTGGTTTTTGTATAAAAAACGAGTTTTTATTTCAACCTCCTAAGGTCACTAAATCGCTCGAAAGACGCATGAATACTGGGATAAACATAGTGACCTGTATTTGCCGACAGGTCACTAAGAGGTCACATGATACCTCACTTTGGGTTGGAGGTTGGAGAATTCTTGCGCTCCTTCGGTGCTCAGGCGAGCAGAGCTCGGAAGAGGTTTGAGATTTAATTGTAAATTCATTGATAAGCTGTAGTGACCTATATAGTGACCTTTGTTGTGACCTATATAGTGACCTCTCTCGAAAAGAGGTCACTATCGGAAATCCGCATAAACACTGGGCTGAGAGGGGTGTAAGTGACCTATGTGAGGTATTTCACGAAAAATATAAAAAGACAATAAGGAACCTCCGCGAAGCGCCTGATCACCGCAAGGAGCGCAAGAGCATATAACAACTTCATAGAGGTCAGTTTAGCAAACCTGCTAAACTGTTTTTTTATATCATTTTGGCAAGTTTGCCAAAATACAAAAACTTAATTGTCTTTTGTTGTCATGGTTGTCGTTATATATAAAAGTAATGCTTTTAGTGGTAAAAGTAATGCTTTTAGCTGCAGAAGTAATGCTTCTACATGCAGAGACAATGCCTCTATCAAGGTACTAAGTGACTAAGTACAAGGGACATAATTTAAATAGATGCGGGCAACCAGACCTCAATGATCTGACTGCCCGCATTTTTTTACACTTAGAGATGTACTACTTTACCACTTTCAGTCCTCGGCTAATGTAAAGCCCTGGTCTTGAAGCAGCGTTCACCTTCTGTCCTGAAATGTTGTATATGGCATCAGTGTTTGCGGCCTGGTTAGCCACAACTCTCTCTACTGCTGTTGCAGCATCTCCATACAACAGCTCTACATCTATTGCCTGAGAAGCGGCAGAAGACGATGTCATTACGATATAGGCACGGAATGCACTGATAGTAGGAGCTGTATGATCGCCGAAGTCACCGTTAGAATTAAATGACTTCATTCCATTTACCCTGTCAGTCTTGACATAGGTGCCGTTCCACGTTACCGTAATATCTTCGTTCTGCAACAGAGCACCGTCGCTGCCTGATGTATTAAACACCCTCATAGTTGCAGCTTCAGGATTAGACACAGGTAACGTAAATGTAGCTTCTGAACTGCTGTGCAGAACCGTAGAGCCACTGAACAAAGCCACGAATGGAGTTCCTGCTGGTATCACTCCTGATGCGTTTTTGAGGAATATCTGCAACTTATTGGTAGTGATGTTATAAAGAGCTATGTTAACTGGAACATACGCTTTCTCTATTCCTTGTGCCTCAGCTAAGTTGAAGTCGAATGGCAGACAGAAGGAACCATACCTGCCAGCTGTCGTTGCACGAGAATATGACACCTTACCTGCTCCATACGTACCAGCTATATAGTCTGCTGCATCTGTCAACTCCAATTCGTCTATCTCAGGAGCTGTTTCTGTCCAAATAGCGTAGAAGTTAGTGGCTGAGGTGATGGCATAGGTAGGTACGAAGACAGGGGCGTTACCACCATCGACAGACCAGCCACCGAAGGTGTAGCCCTCGCGCTCTGGAACTGAAGGGGCTGTAGCGTACGAACCACTTGCCACTGACTGTGTGGTGCCTACCTGAGCACCCTGACTGTAGAACTTAACATCGTACTCGTCAGCCTCGCTGGTGTCGCCTGTGAACTTGGTGCCGTCGATGTTGTAGGTGTTGTAAGAACTGTTCTGCACAGCTGCCTTTACCTCGTTCATATCCTCAGCAGGAATGTTGCTGGTATAGGTATCCCACAACACCACCTTGCCTGCTCCTGAATACAGCTCGCACACCTCAGGAACACTCATCACAGGGTCTATGTTATTCACCTGATAATCGCTCCACGTCTGGGTTGGCACCCATGAGTTGGAATTGGCACCGCCTGGAGTCCATGTATATTCCTCATCCACCTTTGACTGGTTGAGGTAGGTGAAGTTAGGATTGTTGTTGATAATGCGCAGACAGTTGTCATAGACTATGCTGTAATCCTTGCTATCGGTTCTGATGTTGGTAGTACCCTCGCCACGCAGACGGACAGGTGCCTTAGAATCCTTGAAGTAGCAAGACTCTATATAGCCTATGGAACCAGTACGCAGGTCGTAGCCGTCAGAGGCATTGAGCATGTAGTTGTTTACATAGTGCAGATGGCCATAGCGCTGCAATGGCAGACGTGAGCCCACGATATTCTCGAACACGTTATGGTGCATGGTGATGGTACGGTCGTAGTTGTCGCTGTCGCCCTTACCGAAGAGACATGCCTTGTAGTGGTCGTGGAAACGGTTGTAAGAGAGGGTTATCCACTGCACGTTGTTCTTGATGTCAACGAGTCCGTCGTAACGGTCAACGTTGGTGGCATTACCATTGAAGAACTCGCAGTGGTCAATCCAGATGTGTGAGCCTGAGTCCTTGGATGCTGATGTGGCATCAGCCTGTATGCCTATACAGTCAGGGTCGCCCACCTCAGTCTGCACTCCGTCGCGCATAGCCACAATCTTGTTCTCGCCTGTTTTCATAATAGGCACGCTGTTCATGGTGAAACGGCAGTTGCGTATTATCACGTTGTGAGCACACTGCAGGTTGAAGGTGATGCGTGAGAACAATGGTGCATTGCCATTGGCATCAGCTATGCCTATGAGAGTCTTGTTGCTCTGCACCATGATGCGCTCGCCGTAGGTGGTGGCTACCCCCTCTGAACCATCCTGATTGTCGCAGAGGTGACCTGTAGAGAGGGCATCGACGTAGGCTGTCACGCCTGTTGTGATGTCGTGGTCAACGAGGATAATGTATGGATTGTTAGACTGCAGGTATGCCTGAAGCTCAGTGAAGTTGCTTGCATAGACCACCTTGCCGCCTTCACCGCCTGTGGTACCGCCAGCATGATAGTGGGCAGTATTAGGTGTGCCTGCATAGGCAGCAAAACCATCTACGCCCCAGTCTCTGCCTGATGTGTCACTCTGCTTGGTGAAGTTGGCAGTGAGAGTAAGGTCGCTGGTAATGGTTGTATTATATGTGGCAGAGGTGCTGACAACAACAGAGCCATTTGTCCAGTTGGCAAAGGTATAGCCTGAAGACGGTGTAGCAGTGAACACGACCTCGGAGCCTGACACCACCTCGCCTGAAGGCGACACGGCAGCCGTTCCGCCATTACCTGCCTGGGCTGCAACATTATAAGTGGTAACTACCACTGTCTCAGCCACGGTATAGTTGATGGTATACACCTTCTGAGAACCGTCCTCGGCTGTAACCGTTACGGCAGTGGCAGCCTGATGGTTGCTTATAGTGCCGTATGCTACGGTAGCAGTTGCCTTAGAGTCGGTGCATGTGGCAGCGACCACTGGCACTGACGTGGTGCCCTCGGCAAGTTCTATGTTATATTCGAGCGTCTCAGCAGAGAAGCCCTCAACCGTTGTGCCACCGCTCTTCAGGTCAGACAACGTGCAGATGCTGCTCTTTGGGGTAACAGGCATTCCACCACGAGAAATAGTAAAGTTATTGAAGTTTGTGGCTCCGCTGCTCACATTACGCCATACGTAGATGGCGGTTTTGCCATTCAGCACATCAGAACCTGTCACGGTGTATTGCTGAGATGATGTTGTAACAGCATTACTGGAAGAAGAGCTGCTCGTATTTATTTTCAGTTCGTGGTTGTCAGGGGTGGTGAAGGTGATGATGTCGCCCTCAGCAAGAGCAGAGTTAAGCTGTATAGCAAAGTAGTTCTTTGAAGAACCAACACTCATGTTTGTGCTACCAGCGGCAATAACATCCTGCGACTTGTCCGTTCTCTTGTTATAGAACGTGATAGAACCACCCGTCACTTCAGCGTATGCAGACAAATCCACGCTGCTCTCTGTAGGAACACTTACTGCAACGCCAGGTGCTGAAGTTATCTTGGCTGAAAACAGGGTCGTGACATCGGTACTTGGTTCTGGTTCTGCAACAGTGAAGTTGACGGTGTAAGTCTTGTTTGAACCATCCTCAGCTGTCACCACAACAGCTGTTGAGCCAGGCAAGACTGAAGCGGCATTAACCACTGCCGTAGCGTGTTCCTCATTGACGGTAGCCGTAACCACAGGCACTGCAGTAGTGCCAGCAGCAAGTTCCACGTTATAGACGAGAGTCTCAGCATTGAAACCTGTTACCGTTGTGCCGTTAACCTTGAGGTCAGCCAAGGTAGCATCACTGCTCTTAGTGGCTGGAGTCACCTCTGAAGCTGGAGTCACCTCAAAATAATAGAAGTGGGTATTGCCACTCGTATTGATAGTGACATCAGAGCCCTGCGCCACATTGAGTCCTGATATGGTGACACGATAGATGGTTGCCTTGTTTTCGAAGGTGCCCTCTACCATATAGTCAGTGCCCTCAGTCAAGGCGGTGCCATTGACGCTAATGCCAGTGACAGTACGCTCTGACGAACCAGACGAGCAGGCGCCAATCACAATCTGTGAAGCAGACACGTCAGTAAGACCCAAGGTTATCGTGGTGGCATCAGAGGAACGATAGACCTTGTCAGAAGCTGAAGACAGGGGCGACATGTCAGAGCCGTCGCTCACCTCGGTAGAACCTGAGAATTTGATACTCGTGGTACAGGTGCTGTTAGTGAATGTGCCACCTGCTGCTATGCTTGCGCCGTTAGCCTCCAACAACGTGACATTGCCCGCACGGGTCAAGGTAATAGTATATGACTGTTTGGTTGTGCCGTCCTTGGCTGTAACAGTGACGGTCTTACCAATCGTAGCACCTGCCTCAGCAACAAGAGTCATATTGAAACTTGTGCCATCACTGCATGCAGCGCCTTCAGACAAGGTGAGCACCACAGGAATAATGGTGCCTGCTGTAGAAGGGATAGTTGCCTTGATGCTTGTGCCACTGACAGCGGCTGCAGAGCCATTGATGACAGCAGCAGTGATATTGCAAGCAGTGTTAGAGGCGAAGTTAGCCTTCAGAGAGGTGTTCTCGGTGATAGTCATGTGGTAGGGGTTGGCAGTGCTCACAGTGGTGCCAGCGCCATTAGTCCAACCCGTGAACTCATAACCATATGACGGAGAGGCTGTAAAGGTGACGTTAGTGCCAGCCTCGACACTTGAAGCCGACACAGAGGCTATACCACCCTCACCTGCCGTTGCTGACACAGAGTACTGGGTAGCAGGAGTAGGTGTAGGTTCACCACCTGAACCGTCGCCCTCAGTTATGACGCCTGCAGTGGTGACATTAAGCGTAGCACCAGCACCATAGGTGGAGTTGGTGACATTGGAATATGCCACTGAAGGGGAGAGAGTCTGGTAAGAATAAGAGATGCTTGCTATCTTTGATGCATTCTCATTAGACAGCGACGCTCCCTTGGCGCTGTAGCAGTTGTTATACATGGCAGCATTGGTGCCACCATAGCTCTTGAATATCTTGCTCGCATCGAGAGAACCAAAGTAGCAGCCATCGAAACGCACACGGGCATTCTCAGGACCTACGTAGTAGTTAGCCACAGATGAGGTCCATACGCAGTTGAGCATGTGGAGGTCGGCATTACGCACACGAGGCATACGCTCCCTACATCCTTCGTCCCACCAGCAGTAAGCCCATGTCATGGTGTAGGCACCATCAGAAGGCTTTGCTGAACTGGAAGAACCTATGAGGTTAGTGAAACGGTGGTCGTTACTACCACCTGAGCCACCAGCCTTAGGAGCCTTGAGATAGTGGAAACGGCACCACGAGATGGTGATATTATCGGTGTTGCCCTTATTATCGAAGTTGCCGTCGCAACCATCCTGGAAGTCGCAGTGGTCAACCCAGATGTTGGTTGCGCCGTCGAAACAGAGGTTATCTCTACCGTCACAGTCGTATGCACCAGGACCTTCGAAGGTGAGGTTACGCATAATGACATTGTTAGAACCCGACTTAAAATACAGTATGCCCGATGTGGAAGCCGTCTGCTCATTGGAATACAACTTCACGCCAGGCAGGGCAAGGATGGTCTTATTTGTTACCTTGACACTGGTATAGGGCATCTCTATATCCTTGGTGATGATAATGACAGCAGAACCGCTGGCACTCAATGCGCTACTCAAAGCTGACGCCGTAGAGACGAGCGTGGGGGTTGCATTGCCGCCACCAGTTACGGTACCACACTGTCCAAACGAACTTGCCTGGTAGCCCTGCGCTCCTGCCATAGCCGTCAAAGAATACACAGACAAGGCGATAAGGCAGAAAACTGATAATATATGATTTTTAATTATAGTCATTTTGGTTTTAGTTTAAAAAAACTGAGAAAACAGGGAGTGTACCCGACAGGACCGGGCACACCGCCCATAAGAATTACTCTTCAACTTCCTTTTCTGCACTCTCTTCAAACTCTACATCAAGAGAGGCACCTTCTCCTTCACCACTCTCATTGCCAAGCATGCAGTGGAGATTTGCATTAATCATTTCAGCCTGAGGCTGCTCATACATCTTTTTCACGATTCTATTATTTTTTAATTATTTATTATAGTTTACTTTATTACAATCTTGCCGTTTATGATATACGAACCTGGCAGGAGTCCGTCAAGAGCTTTACCGTATGGAACCCTGCTCTTCACGCGAATACCGCCTATGGTATATACATCTACATTCTTTACACTTTCAACAGTGTTGGTTAGTTCGTATATACCTGTAGCATCACCTAATGTCAATTCCACATCTATATCCTGTGAGTTGACGGTTGCAGATGTAACAACGAGATAGGCACGGAATGCACTGATAGTAGCAGCAGTATGATCGCCGAAGTCGCCGTTAGAATTAAATGACTTCATTCCATCTACCCTGTCAGTCTTGACATAGGTACCGTTCCACGTTACCGTAATATCTTCACTTTCCAACAGAGCGCCGTCAGAACCGTTAGAATCAAACACATCCATATTAACTGATGGCGGATTACTCATAACGGAAGTAAATGTTGCAGACGCACTATTGTTAACTGTTGTTGCACCATTAAACAGAGCTAAGAATGGTGTTCCAGCACTTATCGTACCAGTCTTGAGTTCAAGGAAAAGACGCAGTTTATTTGTTGACGTATTGTAAACCACAATGTTTACAGGTACATAAATCTTAGCTATACCCTCAACCTCGCTGGCATTAAAGTCAAACGGCAGACAGAAGGAGCCATACTTGCCGTTTGTCGTAGAACGAGTGTAAGTGACTTTACCTGCAGCGAACGTGCCATCAACATATTCTGCAGCATCAGTAAGATTCAACTCCTCAGATACGGTGAAGTTGATATAGTATTTGCCTGAAGTGCCGTCTTCTGCCTCTACATCGATGATAGCCTGACCTGTAGGGTGACAGCTCTCGGTATCTACATAGGCATGTGCCTTGGAATGATTAGGTGTGGCTGTGATAGAAGGCACAGACGTTGTGCCAGCTGCCAACTCTACTGAATAAGTAAATGTAGAAGAAGAAAAAGCAGGAGTGAGCGAGTAACCTGCAACGGAAAGTGCGCTAAGGGTAGCATCGCTTGACTGGGTGGGTTCTGGATCTACAGGAGTTGATGTCTCAGCAAAATCAAGGAAGCACATCTTGATAGCACCGCTCTTGGTGAGGGTATGGGGGCCTGCAGCAACATCGACAGAAGCGATATTGCCAGTTCCTGTCACTGTGGTGCCGTCAATCTTGAAACTTGCCGTCTGACTGGCATCTGCCACAAAGGTCATGGTGAATGCCTTGGTAGTGGTGAAATGGATGCTGGTAGATGTCTCCATCTTGATGCACTTAGTGCTGTTGGTAACACCATGATAGGTAGTGGCAGTGAATGACGTGGAGGTGTTGTAAGTGCCTGTGAGGTAACTGGCATAGCCATTGCCGTCGCCGACGTTGATGGTCATGGCACTGGCGATGCTGGAACCTGACGGAGCAGGCTCTGAACCAATGGAGAACTGCACCTCGTAAATCTTCTTGGTCACTCCGTCTTCTGCAGTTACCGTTACTGTTGCCTTGCCTGTGGTGGATGTGGCCTGCGAGATGCTGACAGTGGCATTGTTGTTGTTGGCTATGGCTGACACTGCTGGTGCAGACTCTGCATCGTAGGCAAGGGTGACGCTATATGATGTCTGTGATGGCGAGAACGAGAGTGAGTAACCGCTTACGGTGAGACTCTTAAGTGTGGCATCAGTTGAGGTGGTTGGTGTCTCAGGCTCTTCCTCTCCACCGCCTGGCTCTACTGGTGAGTCGTTGATGACATTCTCCTTGTAATACATGGAGTTGGCCACGCCTACATAATATGACGTGCTCTTATAGCCCTGAACATCACTTTTAAGGGATGCTATAACGCCATAGTCGGTATCGTCGGCACTGGTGAAGGTGTGCTGGTAGGTGCCATGCTGCATGCGTCCTGCACCATAAGTGCCCTTGACCACAGTCGGCACATCGATAGCATTATCGGCTGTGTAGGAATACATGAGCGACAGGTCGGTATCGAAGTTATTGTATGTAGAACCGCCCTGATAACCTTTAACGGTGCCTGGAACGGTCTGACTTGGGTTTGACACTTCATAGGCATCGAAATCCTGTGTGGTGTTGATGCTGCCCACCGATGTGTTTGAGCCATGAAGCAGATAGGTCGTTGCACCATAGGTGATGTAGGTGCAGTTGCCTGTCATATAGTTGCCGTAGGACTTGATAATACCACTATTCTCTCCTGAGAAGGTGCCGTAACTGCCTGGATTACGCGTAGTAGTACCAGCATAAACGTCTGAGCCTTGCATAGATGAGAGCATAGGGTACTTACAGCTGCGATAATAGTTGCGGTCAACAAAACAACTGGATCCCATAGTAACACCTGTGCCATACTTAGACACACCGTCGAAGTAGTTGTTATAAACGTGGACGGACATGGTACGGATGCGTGGGTGACGTGAGTCGGAGTGGTCGAACCAGTTATGGTGATAGGTGATATAGTTAGGACCGCTCTCGCTCTTCATGCCACACAGGCTTGACTTACCTGTATCCCAGAAGTGGTTATATGAAACGGTAATATAGCGTGAGTCGCCCTTCATATCTACCGTGCCGTCACCCTTCACCTGGTCTTTGTCAGAACCTGCGTTGCCATAGAAGAGGTCGAGGTTGTGAACCCAGATGTGTGAGTTGTTGGAGTCAATAGACACAGCATCGTCAAGACAGTTCATGATGGCGAAGTTGCGCAACTCGAGGTTGGACATATTACGGATAAGGAATCCGAAACCGTGGATTACGGCATCATTGCCTACACCCTCGAAGGTGATAGGACAGTCGGAATAATTGGATGAACCCTTAATCTGAATACCCTCGGCACTGGAGCTGAATGTGTCCATATCGTCGTAAGACAAGGTGCCCAGCACACGTATGGCGAGAGGAGCTGAAGACCAACCGCTGGAGTAAGCCTTAGTCCAGGCGTTGATGATGTTCTGCAAACCTGTGTAGATGGCGGTCTTGTTAGAGGCAGAAGGAACGGTCATGGTGATGGTCTTGGCATTTGCCTTAGCAATATAGAGCACATTGGCACCCGACTTGAGGGTACCATTGTCCTTATAGGCACCTACCTTGTTGGCATTGTTGAAATGAGCAAAGCCTCCACGGTCGTGAGCCTTTACAATGAGGGGATTGGAAACAACATTTGCCGTCTCAGTACCACTTGCATTAACTGAGGCAACTTTGATGTAATATGTGCCCGCTTTGATACCAAGGACATCAGCACGTCCCCTTGAAGAGCTGTACTTACGCACGAGTTGGTCGTCAATCTTTGTCCAGTTTGATTGATCAGTAGAATAATAGACATTGTAGTAGGATGAACCATCGGGAATAAACTCCACGTATGCAGATTCAAACCAACCACCTTGTGAGGTAATTGTCACTGAGGCGTTAGCGACCGTGGTGACAAGCATCAGGAACAGCAAAACTATCCCTGAAAGGCGAAAGATTTTCATAATGTTGAAATATAGCTAGTTATATTAGTTTGTTATAGGGGTACAAAGTTACGAAAAATAATTGAGAACTGCCAAGAAAAATAAAAAAAGTAAAAGAAAAGAATAAAAAAAGGCAACCAGACCACGAGGATCTGATTGCCCAAAACACACATATTATTATTGAAAAGTATCTTACATTTCCTGTCCTGCAAGACTGAAGGAGATGCGTTAGCAACTGTGGCAAAGAACATCAAGAGCATAGTTAGGACTCCTGACAAAACATTCTTTCTCATACGTTGTTGTAGTACTTTAGTTAGTAAAAATAATTTTAGTGGATATAGTTAATGTAGTCTGGTTAGTAGTCGGTGCCAGAAACTGTGCTCGCGCACAATTTTTGTACTAATTTGGGGCAAAATTAAGAAAATAGTTTTAAACTTGCAAATTTTTTCGCAAAAAAATGTTCTTTTGTTCACAAAATAATATCTTTTGCGTAACTTTGCACCAACAAACTATGCGCATCATAAACATATCATCTCTGCCTCTGATGAAGGGGTTTTATGCCATCAATATCTTTGGCATCGTGTTTGCGCGCACAAAACTGAACAAAACGGAGCAAAGGCACGAATACATACACACCCTGCAACAGAGGGAAATGCTTTACGCACCTTTTTATATATGGTATATAGTGGAGTGGATAATTAAACTCATTATATACCGCGACGCACTGACGGCTTATCGCAACATAGGATTCGAAAAAGAGGCATACCTCCATCAGGGGGATGCCTCTTATATAGGGAAACGAAAGCGATATGCTTGGTTTACATTTTATTCATAGCATTTTCGAGGTCGGCAATGATGTCGTCAACATTCTCTATGCCTACGGAGAGGCGCACGAGGTCAGGTGCTACGCCTGCCTCACGCAACTGCTCGTCGGAGAGCTGACGGTGGGTGTGGCTGGCTGGGTGGAGCACACAGGTGCGGGCATCGGCAACGTGGGTTACGATGCTGATGAAGTCGAGGTTGTCCATAAACTTGATGGCATCATCACGGGTACCCTTCAAACCGAAGGCTATGACGCCACAGCTGCCGTTAGGCATATACTTCTGGGCAAGGGCATAGTACTTGTTGGAAGGCAGTCCGCAGTAGTTGACCCATGACACCTTAGGATTCTTCTCAAGCCACTCTGCCACCTTCTGGGCGTTGGAGCAATGCTGCTTCATACGCAGGGCAAGAGTCTCGAGTCCGAGGTTGAGCAGGAAGGAGTTCTGTGGTGCTGGTATGCTACCGAGGTCGCGCATGAGCTGAGCCACGAGTTTGGTGGTATAAGCCATCTTGCCGAATGCCTTGGTGTAAGTGAGACCATGGTAAGACTCGTCTGGCGTAGTAAGACCAGAGAATTTGTTGCCATACTTATCCCAATCGAAATTACCCGAATCAACTATGCAACCGCCTACCTGAGTGGCATGACCGTCCATATATTTAGTGGTGGAATGGGTGACGATGTCGCAACCCCACTCAAACGGACGGCAGTTGATCGGTGTGGCGAAGGTGTTATCAACAATGAGAGGCACACCATGCTTATGTGCCATCTTGGCAAAACGCTCTATATCGAACACGTTGCCACCAGGGTTAGAGATGGTCTCGCCGAAGAAACACTTGGTATTCTCCTTGAAACATGCCTCTATCTTGGCATCATCCCAATCAGGATCGACGAAGGTGCACTCTATGCCGAGCTTCTTCATGGTTACGCCGAAGAGGTTGAAGGTGCCACCATAGATGGTGTTGGAAGTGATGAAATGGTCGCCTGCCTGACAGATATTGAACACAGCATAGAAATTGGCTGCCTGACCCGAACTGGTGAGCATAGCCCCTACTCCACCCTCGAGGGCGCAGATTTTCTTGGCTACGGCATCATTGGTAGGATTAGCAAGACGGGTATAGAAATATCCTTCATCCTTCAGGTCGAAGAGGCGCGCCATCTGCTCGCTGGTCTCATACCTGAATGTGGTTGACTGACAAATGGGCAACTGCTGTGGTTCACCCTTCTTTGGTTTCCATCCGCCATGCACGCAGATGGTTTCAAGGTTCTTTTTCATTTATTCTTTATTATTTATTATTTCTTAATCTAAACTGTCGCGTTCTGGTGGCGAAGTTCTGCTTCAGGCATTCGCTGTAGAGCCAGGGTTCGCAACTGTGGATGTCGCCAACGTTGATGAGATTGCCATACGGACGATATTCGGCACCGCTATAGCCCTTGACCACAAGAACATGATGATGGGGGTCGAGGGTAACGGTGATAGTGTCATGAAGCGTGGCTGGAGTAGCATCGGTGCGCCAGTTGACGGGGTTGATGGCGAAGCAGGTGCCAGCGATTACAGATTTGGCATACTTAGCATCCTTCACCGTATTATAGCAGATGGTGACGCCCGTGTCACTCTCGCCCTTGGCAGGACGTATATGACTGGACGAAAGCGTATCTTCAGGTGTTACCTTATAGCCTAAGACGTATGCTGCTACGAGCTGGCGATACTGCTCATCACTCATGTGCTTGAGCAGTGACACCATAGCCATGCCTCCCTGACTGAAACCTGCGATGATGAAAGGACGACTCTTGTCGCGAACATTCTGGAAATAGTCAAAAGCCCTGCACACATCGTCCATTGCCACATGAGAGCGGCTGCGTATGGTATCTTCATTCTGCGTAACAAATCCGTCGATGGTAGCATGACGGTAGTAAGGCGCATAGAAACGGTTGCCTACGGACATATAGGCTGCCACCTTGCTAATCTCGATAGCCATGCGGTCACGATGACGGGGATTCCACACATCAGCCCAGTGGCTCACCTTGCCGTCAGCGGCGGTCCAGTCGGTCTCCCACGTTGAGACAACGTAGAACACATCGGCACCAGCATTGGCTGTGTCGCCGTCAGCAGTGTACCACATCGCCGGGTCAGCATAATCAGGCGCCTTGGGGACAAAAATGTCGCCTTCGGCAGCAGATGCCTGGCTCATGCAAAACAGCATACAAAAGTACAAAGGGACAAGGTACAAGGGACAAAGTCTATTCTTCATTCTTCATTCTTCATTCTTCATTCTTCGAGCGAAGCTCTCAGGCGAGCAAGCTCGGAGCCCGTTAACGTTCCCGTTCTTTACCTCATAAAGAGCATTTCACGATACTTAGGCAGAGTCCACACCTCATCGTCAACCTTTGCCTCGAGTTTGTCGATATGATAACGTATCTTCTCCATGAGAGGCTCAACAGTGTCGTGATAAGCGATAGCCTTCTCACGCTGTGACTCAATCTTGTTTGCCACCTTACGCGCCTCAGTGAGAGCAGCGCAACCTTCCTCAATGTGACGCACTCTGTCACCTATCTCGGAAATGAGGGCGAGGTTAGAAGCACAGAGGGTCTTGAATTCTGCCTCTGGGAGGATAGACTTCATGGCTGCCACGTTCTCAGCGAGCTTGGTCTGATAAGCCACCACCTGAGGAATGATATGATTGATGGAGAGGTCGCCAAAGATACGTGCCTCAATCTGCACCTTCTTAGTGTAGGTCTCCCACTTAATCTCGTTGCGTGCCTCAAGTTCCTTGCGCGACATGACATGGAGAGACTCAAACATCTGTATGCTGGACTGGTCAAGGTAGCGGTCGAAGATTACAGGACAAGAGGTTTCGACATCGAGTCCACGACGTGCAGCCTCCTGTTTCCACTCGTCACTATAGCCATTGCCGTCGAAGCGTATATCCTTACAGGTCTTGATATCGTCACGCAGAGTAGCGATAATAGCCGCTGTGGTATCCTTGCCCTCAGCGATGCGGGCATCAACACGCTGCTTAAAACTTACCAAAGCCTCAGCAACAGCTGAGTTGAGGGCTATCATAGCCGAAGCACAGTTAGCCTCTGAGCCTGGAGCACGGAACTCAAAGCGGTTACCCGTAAAGGCGAATGGCGAGGTGCGGTTGCGGTCGGTATTGTCGATAAGCAGTTCAGGAATGGAAGGAATATCGAGTTTCAGTCCTGCTTTACCCTTGATGGCTATGGTATCATCAGTAGTATTCTCAAGGTGGTCAAGTACCTCAGTAAGCTGACGGCCAAGGAATGAACTTACGATGACAGGAGGAGCCTCATGACCACCAAGACGATGGGCATTGGTAGCCGACATTATACTTGCCTTCAGGAGTCCGTTATGCTTATATACACCCATCAGCGTCTCAACCACAAAGGTGACGAAACGCAGGTTGCTGACATCGTCCTTGCCAGGACCGTGAAGCAGGATGCCTGTATCAGTGGCAAGAGACCAGTTGTTGTGCTTGCCTGAACCATTGACACCATCAAAAGGTTTCTCGTGCAAGAGACAACGGAAACCATGCTTACGTGCCACCTTCTTCATGAGCGACATGATGAGCATATTGTGGTCGATGGCGAGGTTCATCTCTTCATAGATTGGTGCCAGCTCAAACTGGTTTGGCGCTACCTCGTTATGACGTGTCTTACAAGGAATGCCAAGTTCGAGAGCCTGTATCTCGAGGTCTTTCATGAAGGCAGCCACACGCTCAGGGATAGCACCAAAATAGTGGTCGTCCATCTGTTGGTCCTTAGCTGAAGAGTGTCCCATCAGCGTACGACCAGTGAGCAGAAGGTCAGGACGTGCAGAATATAAGCCCTCGTCGATGAGGAAATACTCCTGTTCCCAACCAAGGTTGGAGATTACCTTCTTCACCTCAGGGTTGAAATAATGTACCACTGCCGTAGCTGCCTCGTTGACAGCACGGAGAGACTTAAGCAAAGGTGTCTTGTAGTCAAGTGCCTCACCAGTGTAAGAGATGAAGACGGTAGGAATCATCAGTGTGTCGCCAACGACAAACACTGGACTGGTAGGATCCCAGGCAGAATAGCCTCGTGCCTCAAAGGTTGAGCGAATGCCACCAGAAGGGAAACTGGAAGCGTCAGGTTCCTGCTGCACAAGTGATTTGCCAGAGAATTTCTCTACCATACCGCCATTACCATCGTGCTCTACGAAGGCATCGTGTTTCTCTGCCGTAGTGTCGGTAAGAGGCTGAAACCAGTGAGTACAGTGGGTTACGCCCAACTCCATTGCCCACTTCTTCATGCCATCGGCAACGACGTCAGCCGTCTCACGGTCAAGGGGCACACCATTGTCTATCACGTCCATCATCTTCACGTATGTGTCCTTAGGCAGATACTTCTGCATCTTTGCCTTATTAAACACATACTTGGCAAAAAACTCTGAGGGGCGCTCGGTGGGGGCTGGCACTTCCACTGCATGTTTGCGGAATGCCTGGCTAACCATCTGGAATCTTAAACTTGACATCTTTATATTCTTATTTGTATTTATTACCTGTTATTGAACTGCAAAGGTACAAAGAAAAGTTGAAAGTTGAAAATTGAAAGTTGAAAATTATGTAAAATAATTCCTAATTTAATATTCAAAGCTACTACCACCAAGGAACTCTCTCAGCAGAGAGGTGAATGGTATCTGATCCTCAGACATTGGCGCTATATGACGCAGGAAACGTATCAGACGCCTTGCCTCTGAATACTGAGGGGAATCCTCCTTTACACCAAACAGCAGGGATTCTGCCTGAGACTTCAACACAGCGAGTTCAAACAACAGGGCTGTATTGAACACTGCATCGGCATTTTCCTGGAATGGGAATATCCACTTATCTTCACCACGACGCACAGAAGCCCAGCGAGCCAACGTCTGCTCGGCAGAAGTGTTGCGATATTTATAGTCGCGCACCATACGACGGATAAGACGGTTGTCAGTGGTAGAGACATAATTGTGGTCATCGAGCATTATGGTAGTGAGCGCAGAGGCATAGAGACGGAATATCTGTCGTTGCGGAATTGAGGACGTGAGGTCCGGATTAAGGGCATGGATGCCTTCTATGACCAGTATCTCATTCTCTTTCAGTTTGAGTTTCTTACCAGACTTCTCACTCTTACCCGTAGCAAAATTATAGCGAGGCAACTCCACCTCTTCTCCATTGATGAGGGCATTGACATGTTCATTAAACAATTCGAGGTTAAGAGCATGTAGAGACTCAAAATCATACTCGCCATTCTCGTCTAACGGCGTATTCTCACGGTCGACATAGTAATCATCCATAGACATCTGCTTAGGCCAGATACCATTGATAACCAACTGCACACTGAGACGCTTGCAGGTAGTCGTCTTACCACTACTTGACGGGCCTGCAATCATCACCACCTTCACGTCACGACTTGCGATATCGTCAGCTATCTTAGAGAGGTGTTTTTCTTGCATAGCCTCAGAGACCGTAATAAGCTGTGAACTGTATCCCTCGTCTATGGCTTGGTTAAGGGTGCCTATATTACTCAGACCCATCTTTTTCTGCCATGAATGACTCTCCATAAATACGTCGAACATCTTATCTTGGCGAATAAACTTGCCCAACTTAGTAGGGTCGTTGGCATCTGGTATTCGGAGCAGCATACCGTTGATGTACATCTCAAGTCCGAAAAGGCTTACGGCACCAGTATGTGACAGCACCTCGCCATAGAAGGAATCGTTGTAGCCCACAAGTGAACAATAACGCAGTGTCTCGGTATCAACACCCCTCATCAGTCGTACCTTCGACTCATCGTCTTTGAATAGCTCAAGTACCTCTTCCTTCGGTTTCTTGTGCATCTCGATAGGTAGGTCGGCATCTATCAGTGCACGCATTCTGTGACGTATGGCAGCCACATTATCAGGACTTACCACCTCGCCTATCTCTGGCTCGCAATAATAGCCGTTACTTACTGGGAATAATATCTTTATACTACCCTGAGGGTAAAGGTCGTGCACAGCCTTGCACAGAACAAGGAACAGTGTGCGTACATATGCTCTTCTGTCCATAACTCTTGATTTTTGGGGGACTTTGTGAAATCTTGGAACTCTTGAACTAATTATGCACCAGCGTACCGATTTCCTCGCCTTGCATCACTTTCTTCAGATTGCCTACTATATCCATATTGAACACGTAGATAGGCAAGTTGTTCTGCATACACATAGCTGTAGCTGTAACATCCATCACTTTCAGCCCTTTAGCTATCACTTCCTGATAAGTAATATCATGAAACTTAGTGGCGGTAGGGTCTTTCTCTGGGTCGGCAGTATATACACCATCCACACGAGTGCCCTTCAGCATTACATCGGCCTCTATCTCAATGCCACGAAGTGACGAACCTGTGTCTGTGGTGAAGTAAGGATTACCCGTGCCTGCAGACATAATAACCACCTGTCCCTGCTTCATAGCCTCTATTGCCTTCCACTTGTTATAAAACTCGCCTATAGGTTCCATACGTATAGCCGTAAGCACCTTAGTCTTCTGACCTATAGCCTCAAGAGCCGATGAGAGACCGAGAGAATTGATAACCGTTGCACACATACCCATCTGGTCGCCTTTCACGCGGTCAAAACCCTTGCCTGCACCAGACAAACCGCGGAAGATGTTGCCACCACCAATCACGATGCCTATCTCTACACCCATATCGGCTATCTCTTTTATCTGACGAGCATAGTCATTCAATCGGTTAACGTCTATGCCGTACCCTTGTTCACCCTGAAGACTCTCACCTGAAAGCTTCAGCAAAATTCTCTTAAATTTCATAGTCCTTTACGATTTTGTTATTGATTTATAATCTTTCGTTATTTCGATATGTCGATATTATGTTATTACAATATCACGAATCTCACCTCCTTAAACTCATAATCAGACAGTGTTCCGTCTGTGCGTCTAAGCGTCATGATGCCGTTGGTATCTACCCTGACGATTTCAGCATCAAAAGTGCCATTACTATCTTCGTACCGATGTATTCCCGTTCGTCTATAGAGCCGCTCGTGATACTCACTCACTATCTTTTCCTCGTCGCCTTGCTTCAATGCATCCTGATATTTGGCAAAGTACGCCAATATCTTATTCAGGATTTCATCGTTGTCATGTTCCTTGCCTGTAATCTGATAAAGCGACACAGGATTGGGGGCATCACCGAAGAACTGTTGCTGGTTTACGTTTATGCCTGTACCTATTATGAGGTCTTGCAGCACTCCACCTTTTATGTTGCCGTCTATTCGTGTTCCACTAAGTTTTTTGTCCTCCCAATATATGTCGTTAGGCCATTTGATAGTCAGCTTGTCTGTAGCATCTTCACCCATTATCGGTCGGAGAATCTCCGTCAGCACATCATGTATGGATATTGCCTCTGCCATAGACAAAAGGTATTGCTCGGTAACTGATAACCACGATGGATGTACCAAGATGGAGAATAACAGGTTCTTACCTGCCTCACTTTCCCAAGTATTGGTTCCCATGCCCTTGCCTGCCGACTGATAGTCGGTTCTGACGCAAACCTCCTCTTCTGTGTTCAAACCAAGAAGGTAGTCGTTAGTAGATGATATGGCAGACAACTTTATAATTTCCATCTCTTCATAAAAGAAACTTCCTCAGAACGAGCCTTAGCAAGAAATGTTTTGTATTCTTCACCCTCAGCATCAAACGGACGGTGATTCAACGCCCTTTGTATGGGTTGCCATTCTTCTTCCATCTTATAGGCTTCAGCACTGAAAAACATAGTCTTAAACTGCTCATAGATATAGTCAACAGCCTGGGATGAGGGGTGAAGCATATCTGGTTCGTAGAAACGGTAGTCGCGCAGTTCATCGTTCATTATCTCGTAAGCAGGGAAATATTCCACTCCATCATATTCCTTTGTCAAAGCATCGGCGGCAAGTTGGAGTGCAGCCTTAGACAACTGACTGCCGTGAAAACCATATTTTGCATAACGGATTGGACTGACTGTGAGGATCACCCTCACCTCTGCATTACGTTCTCTCAGCATACCTATAGCTTCAGCGAGATACTGCCTGCACTCTTCCACCGTCAGTTCTTCCTCACTGAAAAGGCTTTGAGGACGTTTCTGGCAATTATCTACTATCTCGCCTGTCTCCTTTAATCTATACACATGGTTGGTGCCAAGTGTGAAGACTGCTATGTCGAAATTTTTATCCATCCTTTCAACAGTATGCCTTATGCTTGCGGGGTTATACATCACCCCATAAGGGTTTACCAACGCCCTGAACCTATTGTCAACGAAGCGTTTACCTATATTGTCTGCAAAACAAGACCCAACGAATAAAATCCTATCCGTTGGTCTGATTTCTATAGACGATTTCCTTATTTCAACCTTTGTTTGTAGTTTCACCATTTGCAAAGTTAACAAAAACAAGTGAAAAACAAAAGAAAAATAATTGATATTCGTCAAAAAACACGATATTTTTTAAATAAAATCCAGAAATCCCTTTGTGTGTACGCACACAATTTGTAATTTTGCATCGAGTTCCAACCTCAATAGGAAAAAATAGGTAACGAAAAGCATCGATAAAAGAAAAGGATAAATAAAAGGTTCATCTCGTGACGAGACGAACCTTTTTTTTGCGTTTTCTTGTAAAATCAAATTATTCTTTGTACTTTTGCAGAGAAGTATAAACAAAACGAACATGAGCAACAGAATAAAAGAAATATTCGGAATAGAGATACCAGTGATAGCTGGTGGTATGGCGTGGTGTAGCGGATGGAAACTTGCTGCAGCAGTGAGTAATGCAGGCGGACTGGGACTGATAGGTGCTGGCACAATGAGTGTGGATTTGCTGCGCGAACATATACAAAAGATAAAAGCTGCCACAAACAACCCCTGGGGCATCAACCTACCATTGATGTATCCACAGATAGACTCCCTCATCGACATGATAATAGAGGAAGGATGCAAGATTATCTTCACCTCTGCTGGTAGTCCCAAGAAATACACACAGCGTTTTCATGATGCAGGTATGATAGTTGCTCACGTGGTAAGTTCAAGCAAGTTTGCCAAGAAATGTGAGGATGCTGGTGTTGATGTGGTAGTAGCAGAAGGTTTTGAGGCTGGTGGACACAATGGCAAGGAGGAAACCACCACCATGTGTCTGATACCACAGGTAAGAAAAGCTACCACCCTACCCCTCATTGCAGCAGGCGGTATAGCCTCAGGCGAGGCATGTCTTGCTGCCCAGATATTGGGAGCCGAGGGTGTACAGATAGGCACACTCTTTGCCTTGAGTGAGGAGAGTAGCGCCCACGAGAATTTCAAAAAGGCATGTACCAGCTTGGAGGAAGGCGACACTATGCTATGCCTGAAGAAACTGGCTCCATCACGACTCGTCAAGAACGGTTTGTACAACCAGCTGGCTGAAGCTGAGGCTAAGGGTGCTGACGTTCCCAAACTGCTTGAGATACTGGGTGAGAAAGCTACAAGACGTGGAATCTTCGATGGTGACACTGAAGGAGGCGAGATGGAGATAGGTCAGATAGCAAGTGCCATAAAGACCATCGAGCCTGTTAGCGTTATTATGGCGCGACTGGTAGAAGAATATAATGAGGCTGTCGCAAAAATTCGTAAATCTTAATTTATTTCTAAAGGATGTCAGAACTCAGAAGCGAAGGACTGGTAAAGATATACGGCAAGAGAACTGTCGTCAACGATGTTTCGTTTAGCGTAAAGCAAGGCGAGATAGTCGGTTTGCTGGGACCTAACGGTGCAGGCAAGACCACCTCTTTCTATATGACCACTGGTTTGGTGGTACCTAACGCAGGTCATGTGTATATCGACGACAGAGAGATAACCTCTATGGCTGTTTATGAACATGCACGCAATGGTGTGGGTTATTTGCCACAGGAGGCAAGCGTGTTCCGCAAGATGTCTGTTGAGGACAATATCATGTCTGTTCTTGAAATGACGGGCAAGCCAAAAGCCTATCGTGATGAAAAACTGGAAAGCCTCATCAACGAATTCTCATTGCAGAAAGTGCGTAAGAACCTGGGCGACCGTCTCTCAGGTGGTGAACGACGCAGAACAGAGATTGCACGCTGTCTTGCCATCGAACCAAAGTTCATCATGCTTGACGAACCATTTGCTGGTGTTGACCCTATAGCCGTTGAGGAGATACAAAAGGTTGTCTGGCACCTGAAGCATCGCAACATCGGAATCCTGATAACAGACCACAACGTGCATGAAACGCTCAACATTACTGATCGTGCCTATTTGTTGTTTGAAGGACGAATACTTTTTCACGGCACCCCTGACGAACTTGCTGCCAACCAGATAGTGAAAGAGAAATATTTGGGCACCAACTTCGTATTGCAGAAGAAGACATTCCAGTAAAAAACGCTCCATTCCAGTAAAAAACGCCCAATATGAAAAATGCTCCAAGAGTCTCACGACTATTGGAGCATTTAAAGTATGTTTAACTAAATCTCTTCTAAAAAATAAGAACCATCTCGCGATGTTTCTTTGTTATCCAAGAGTTAAACAATCTTTCTAACCTAATAACTAAAACCTAAATCTATTATATATCTACTAACCTAAACAATATTTCTTTCAAAAATGAGCCTTCCGAGTGTTATTGCTCTTTTCAGCTCTTTGACTGTCTTTCGGGTAGGGAGGTCCACTGACCCTTTCCCTTGCCCTTCTGACTATGTCAACTGTTATCCTTCTTTCTACAATCTTTTACCTTAATAACTCTGCTAAACCTAAATCTATAATTTCTACTAACCTAAACAATCTTTGCCTTTTGATAGTCGCAAGGTGTTTTATTTCCTTTTGACGATGCAAAGGTACGACGAAATAATTGTGTGCGCAAACAATTTTGTCAAAATCTACCGAAAAGCATTGCTAAATTGATTTATATCAATCGCTGTGCACGCACACAACGCCAAAAACAGTGTTTCTAGCCCATTTTACAACCAATCAAGTTTTACCACCCTAAAAATGATAAAAAACAATCATTATTTTGCCCTAAAAACCAACTGTATGTTTGGCTGATTGCAACAATTTGTTTATCTTTGCACTACTATATATAAATATATAATATAATGTACGCGTATGAACATAGAAGAGGGCATTAGCTCACAACACATATCAAAAGACATCTCAAAAGACACAACAGACAAGGAAAGGAAACTGGTGAAGCAGGATATATCCACAGAACTCTTTCCCATAGTGGACGAGAACGGAGAGGTGATGGGGAGCATGACACGCAAAGAAGCCCATGACGGCACTATGAAACTGCATCCTGTAGTACACCTGCATGTGTTCAACAGCAAGGGGGAACTATACCTTCAGCATCGGTCCAAGTGGAAAAAGATACAACCAGACAAGTTGGATACTGCTACTGGCGGACATATAGACTACGGCGAAAACGTGATGGAAGCACTCATGCGCGAAGTGAATGAGGAGATAGGACTCACACCAGGCAGTTATGAGCCTGTGTTTATCAGGAAATACATTTATGACAGTCCTGTAGAGAAAGAACTGGTGTATGTCTTCACAACCATTTACGATGGAGAGCTATCTCCAAGTGAGACAGAAACACAGGGTGGACGCTTCTGGAGTATTGAGGAAATAAAGCAAAACATCGGGGCGAATGTTTTCACTCCGATGTTTGAAGCAGAAACGTCCTTGCTCTTTGAGTAAGGACGTTTCTGTTATTATCAAGGGACTCCAATATTTCACTGTTCCCCAAGAATGCCTATTATTGCATAGTGTATGCCGACGAGCCGTCGAAGCAGTGGGTGCAGACCTTACACTTAGGCAATCCGATAGCCTCTATTATGGTTTCCAGCTTAGAGAACTTCAGCGAGTCGAGGTTAAGACGCTTCGCTATCTCAGCTACCATAGCCTTGTATTCAGGCGAATCAGTCTTAGCATACTGATGCAGGCGCTCTTCTGGTATACTGGTATTCTGGGCTGTGTCAGCCTCGGCAAGTGTGGTAACCTTTCCCGTACCACCCTCAAGATCCATTATCACACGACGCGCTATGAGTTCGAGATCACTCTTTGAGGCAGAGAAATTGATAAACGGACAACCCCATATCAATGGTGGACAGGCTATACGCATGTGAGCTTCCTTTGCACCTAACTCCTTGAGTATCTTGGTATTCTCACGCAACTGCGTACCACGAACTATTGAATCGTCGCAGAATAGGCAGCGCTTGCCCTCAAGCATAGCTTTGTTTGGTATCAGCTTCATCTTTGCCACGAGGTTTCGTGTCTCCTGATTGACAGGCATGAATGAGCGAGGCCATGTAGGAGTATATTTTGATATGCAACGCTGATAAGGCACCTTATGACCTGCAGCATATCCAGTAGCCATACCAAGACCTGAGTCTGGTATGCCTCCAGCATTATCTACCTCAGTATCATCCTCCTGTCCCATCTTGTAGCCAGTCTCATAGCGCATTTCCTCTACGTTCTTTCCCTCATAGAATGATGTAGGAAAACCATAGTAAATCCAGAGGAAAGAGCAAACCTGCATATTAGGCTCAGCAGGACGAAGTGTCTCCATGCCGTCAGCCGTCAGTTTCACTATCTCACCTGGTCCTACATAGTGGCTTATCTCATAACCAAGATTAGGGAATGCTGTTGACTCAGACGTAGCAGCCATAGCACCATCTTTCTTTCCTATCACGATAGGTGTACGTCCCCAGAAGTCGCGAGCGGCTATGATGCTATCCTCTGTCAGTATCAGCATAGAGCAAGAGCCCTTGATGGTCTTATACACATTCTCTATGCCCTCAACGAAGTCCTTACCTTTTATTATAAGGAGTCCAACGAGTTCGGTAGGGTTGATTCTGCCTGACGAGAACTCGCTGAGCACCATATTCTCCTTCAACAGATGTTCTGCCACCTCATCAGCATTGTTTATCTTTGCCACAGTAACGAGTGCAAAGCGTCCGAGGTGAGAATTCATCAGCAACGGCTGAGCGTCAGTATCGCTTATCACGCCTATACCCTTTTCACCAAAGAATCGAGGCAGTTCTTCCTCAAACTTAGTGCGAAAATAGGCATTCTGCAGATTATGGATAGAGCGTCTAAAACCCTGAGTTTCCTTACTGAAAGTAGCCATACCTCCGCGCTTGGTACCGAGGTGTGACTGATAGTCGATGCCGTAGAAGAGTTCTTCTACACATCTTTTATTCTGTATTGTACCAAAAAAACCGCCCATCTTTTATCCGTAGATTATCTTGCCAGTTTCCTTATCAGTATTCTCAGGTATGAACGACTTGTTATACTGTGTCATACCCCTCAGCGACATACCCATGTTAGAGAAGCCACCATCATGGAACAGTGTCTGCATGGTCACCTTCTTGGTCAGGTCCGAGAACAGGGTCATACAGTAGTCGGCACAATCATCAGCACTGGCATTGCCCAGAGGTGACATACGGTCGGCAAAGTCGAGCATTCCGTCGAATCCCTTTATGCCGCCACCAGCGGTAGTGAGCGTAGGCGACTGAGAGATACAGTTGACTCTGACATGCTTCTCACGTCCATAGATGTAGCCGAAGCTGCGAGTGATAGACTCGAGCAGAGCCTTGGCATCAGCCATATCGTTATATCCGAAGAATGTGCGATGGCTTGCCACATAGGTCAGAGCCACAATGCTTCCATATTCTGCAATAGCATCAAGTTTCTTTGCCACCTGAATCATCTTGTGGAATGAGATGGCTGATATATCGAGAGTCTTGTCGAGGAATCCGTAATCAAGGTCGTCGTATGTACGTTTCTTACGCATATTCACTGACATAGCGCATGAGTGGAGCACAAAGTCTATCTGTCCACCCAGAGCCTTCATAGCTTCCTTGAAGAGGTTCTCCAGATCCTCCACGCTTGTAGCGTCAGCAGGAATCACTGCCTTAGCGTTAGTCTTCTTTGCCAGTTCATCAAGAGTTCCCATACGGATGGCAACCGCTGTGTTTGTGAGCACTATCTCTGCGCCTTCCTCCACTGCGCGTTCTGCCACTTTCCATGCAATTGACTGCTCATTGAGTGCACCAAAGATGATGCCTTTCTTTCCTTTAAGTAAGTTGTAAGCCATTTTTCAGATTGAAAATTGAAAATTGAGAATTGAAAATTTCGCTTTGCTCTGCAAAAGTACAAAAAAAAATGAAGAACGAAGAATGAAGACTGAAGAATTTGCGAAAAATTTTCAACTTCCAACTAATTTTATTACCTTTGCATAACATATATCAATGATACGCTACGAGATAATACACCCTGACGAATTCTCCGAACAGCAGTTGGAGGAAATCTTTGCCCAGCTTCCTGTTTGGCGCAGAGCGGAGGCTGTGCGCTTCAAGCATAGGCAGGGACAAGTGGAGTGTGCCCTATCCTACTGGCTTCTCAGCCAGATGACAGGCTTCAAACCCGACTTTATCAAGGGTGAACACGGAAAACCTGCTGCTTCCCCCACTCCAGCACCCTTTTTCTTCAACCTCAGTCATTGCAAACAGGCAGTCGCCTGCATCATCAGCGACGAAGGCGAGGTGGGCATAGATGTGGAGTGTCTTGAGCGATACAAGCCCTCTCTGGCAGAATATTGCATGAATGACGACGAACTCAGGCAGATAGCCGCATCTGACGATGTGGATGCTACCTTCACCATGCTTTGGACCAGGAAAGAGGCCCTGCTCAAACTCACTGGTGAGGGCATCACTGACGATCTAAAGAACTGTCTGGTCTCAGAGCACACGAAGGGCGTAACACTCGAAAGCGGAATAAATAAGGAACATGGATATGCGTGGAGCATAGCGCATTACAGTTCATAGTTCATTCTTCATTCTTTATTCTTCATTCTTCATTTATACACATGGCAATAATAAAATCAGCTTACGGAAAGAGTCCCAAATGGGGCAAGGACTGCTACTTCAGCGAAACATCTGCTGTGGTGGGCGAGGTCACTATGGGTGACGAGTGTTCAGTATGGTTCAGCGCAGTGGTGCGTGGCGATGTGGCTCCTATCACTATGGGCAACAGGTGTAACGTGCAGGACTGTGCCTGTGTACATGTAACCAACACCACTGGTCCTACCATCATGGAGGACGATGTGACCATAGGTCATAACGCTACCGTTCATGCCTGTACCCTGCGCAAGGGGTGTCTGATAGGTATGGGTGCCACTGTGCTCGACAAAGCCGACATAGGCGAGGGAGCCATCATAGCTGCTGGCGCTATGGTGCTTGGCGGAACCAAGGTTGGCAACCACGAAATCTGGGGTGGAGTGCCAGCAAAATTCATTAAGAAGACTGCCCCTAACCAGGCTGAAAGCTATGCTGCCCACTATGCCCAGTATGCTAAGGACTATCTGGAAGAGGACAAGAACTAAATCATCTTATATGTACATGATAATTCTTTTATTATAAAGTGACCTCTGTAGTGACCTTTATAGTGACCTATATAGAAGATAGGTCACTATTCTAATCCCCCATAAACACTGGGATGAGAGGAATTTTAGTGAGGTTAGGCAGAGGCTATGCTTCTGCACGCAGAGGCAGCCCTTCTGCAGATAGAAGCATTGCTTCTGCATCTAGAAGTAATGCTTTTACAAAAAGAGGAAATAATTACTAATTTCTAATTTATAAATTTCTAATTTCACGAAAAACTTGGAGTTTTTCGTGGTCAACCTCCCTAATTCCTCCTCTCTCCGCATGAATACTGGGCTGAGCATAGGGAGGTAGGAAGTTGAGATATCCCTAACATCTCCCTAAGACCTCCCTAAGACCTCCCTATATTCATTCTGGGTCAACATCGTAATAAATCAGCAAGGACTTATAGCGAGGGTCTTGCATCATGCCTTCTACTGCAGAGCGGATAGCAGAGCGAGTGGATGAGATGCTGAGAGTGGTCTCCAACTTCAACATAATCTTGCGTATATTGAGCGTCTTGACTCGAGCCACTGGGGGTTTGTCTGGACCAAGCACCCGCTCGGCAAAGACCTGACGTAAGCGACTGCCAAGTTCGATGGAAGCTGTATTGACAATATTGTCGTCTTTGTGTTTAAGATAGATGTAGATGAGTCGAGTGAAGGGAGGATAACGGAACAATCGACGCTCTTTCATCAAAGAATTGAAGAATGCCTCGAAGTTGCCTGACACTATATGACGGACAACAGGCAAATCAGGGCGAGCTGTCTGTAGTATCACCTGACCTTGCTTGCCCTTTCTGCCAGCCCTGCCAGCCACCTGAGTCATCATCATGAAGGCATGTTCGTAGGCACGGAAATCAGGTTGGTTGAGCATAGTGTCAGCAGAGAGAATGCCCACCACAGAGACATTATCGAAATCAAGACCCTTAGTAACCATCTGAGTACCTATGAGCAGATTGGTCTTACCACTCGAAAACTCAGCAATAATGCGCTGATAGGCACCAAGAGTGCGAGTGGTGTCGAGATCCATACGAGCCACTCTCGCCTTAGGGAATGTTGAGGAGATGATATCCTCCACTTTCTCTGTACCAGAGCCACGATTGTAGAGGTCTTGGTTGCCACACTCAGGACAACCCTGAGGCATCCTCATAGTGTAGCCACAATAGTGACAGGTGAGGCTGTCGGTAGTCTTGTGATAGGTCAGCGACACATCACAATGAGGACATCGAGGACTCCATCCGCATTGGTGACACTCTATGATGTTGGAATAGCCTCGACGGTTATGAAAGATAATAGCCTGCTCGCCACGTTCAAGTGCCTGGCGCACAGTCTGTTCCAACTGTGGAGAAAGCAGTCCTCGCATAATCTTTCTGCGTCTGAGGTCTTGAGTGTTCACCACATTTATATGAGGCAGTTTGAGATCGCGATAACGTTGTTTGAGTTCCACCAGATGATACTTGCCCTGCTGAGCATTATAATAGCTTTCTGCTGAAGGGGTTGCTGTGCCCAGAACCACACGAGCCTTAGTCCACGAAGCCATCATGAGTGCCACAGAACGGGCATGATAACGGGGGGCAGGGTCTTGCTGTTTGAAGGATGTCTCGTGTTCCTCATCTATTATCACCAGTCCCAGTCGCTGATAAGGCAGAAAGACTGCTGAACGGGCACCCAAAATCACGTCGTAAGGCTCTGAAGACAGCTGCTTTTGCCATATCTCCACTCGCTCAGCATCAGAATACTTGGAATGGTATATGCCCAGACGATTGCCAAAAACATGCTGCAACCTCTGTGTCATCTGTACTGTCAAGGCTATCTCTGGCAACAGATACATCACCTGTTCGCCTCTGTCTATCGCCTCTTGTATCATATGGATGTATATCTCTGTCTTACCAGATGAGGTGACACCATGCAAGAGAGACACTCCAGAAGCAGAAATCAGCGATTCCATCGCATTTTTTTGCGCCTCAGAGAGGGGTTTTATGCGCTCGGGATGAGGTTCGCCAGAGGTATTCAGTCGCCCCACCTCCTTATCATAGAGGGATAGCATACCCTTATCCACCAGTGCCTTAACGATTGGAGAAGAAGAGTGACTGGCATTGATAAGTTCCTCTCGAGTTATCTCACGAGAAATAGCACCACTATCAAGACCTGAGAGCGAGAGATAGGTGGTAAACACCTCCAGCTGCTTAGGCGAGCGACGAAGAATGTTCAAGGCATTATGCAAAGACTGCTGACTGGAATAGTCGGCACCAATCCTTATGTATGTCTCAAGACGAGGACGATAGGCTTCTTCCTTTTTCATGCCTAAAGGCAAGGCTGCACTCAATATGTCGCCAAGTGGACACATGTAATAGTTGCTTATCCATTGCCACAGCTTGTATTGTGAAGGAAGCAACACAGGTTCCTTGTCGAGCACAGACTGGATGGGCTTGATGGTAATGCCCTTTTGTGGTGGTTCTTCATGCACTCGCACAATGAGTGCCGTATGGGTCTTGGTGATACCGAATGGCACTATCGCCCTCACAAAAGGTTGCACAGCACTCTCCCACTCTGCTGGCACAGAGTAGGTAAACAGCCCGTCGAGGGGCAAAGGCAATATGACATCACAATAGGTCATGGATTACGTGCAAAGGTAATAAAAATAGTTCATAATTCACAGTTCATAGTTCATAGTTGAAAGTTTTTAACAAATTCTTCATTCTACATTCTTCATTCTACATTTTTTTTTGTAACTTTGCGGAAACTTTAATTACAGCACATGACCAACCTGAACGATTGCAAGATAATAACGCTAAAAAAAATAGCAGACAAGACAAGAGGTAATCTGACAGTTGCTGAGCAGGCAATAGATGTACCTTTTGAAATAAAACGTGCCTATTGGATATATGATGTGCCTGGCGGTGAGAGTCGTGGAGGTCATGCCCACAAGAGCCTGAGACAACTGCTCATCCCAGTCAGCGGTTCGTTTAAGGTGGTGCTCGACAATGGTGCTGAAAAGAAAGAGGTATTGCTCAACCACCCTTGGGAGGGACTGCTGATTGTGCCTGGAATATGGCGAACATTGGAAGACTTCTCCTCAGGGTCTGTGTGCATGTGTCTGGCTTCAGACCATTACGATGAGAGCGAGTATATAAGAGACTATGGTGAGTTTAAGGCGATATACGGCAAGTGATGCCCCACAGTGGGACAGATTTGTGGAAGATTCCAAAAACGGGACCTTCCTCTTCTTGCGCGGCTACATGGACTATCACGCTGACCGCTTCAATGACCATTCCCTGATGTTTTATAATGAAAAAGGCAATGTAACAGCCCTGCTGCCTGCCAACGAGGAAGACGGAACGCTATACAGCCATCAGGGACTCACATACGGAGGATTCGTGCTCTCCACTGACGCACGGGCGGCAGATGTACTTGACCTTTTCAATGCAACACTTGCCTACCTTGCTGAGAACTGTATCAGGGAATGGCACTACAAACAAATGCCAACATGCTATCACCGCTGCCCTTCAGAAGAAGACGAGTATGCCCTCTGGCGATGCAACGCCGTACTGGAGTCGTGTCTTATCTCCACGACCGTTCCGTTGAATGGCTGTCCTGAATTCCCAGAAGTGGAACGCCGCCGCAAACGTGGCATGAACAGGGCCTTGGAGGCAGGATATACAATTAAGGAGAGCACTGACTACGAAAGTTTCTGGCACATAATGGAAAACAACCTGATGGAACGCTACGGATTGAGACCTGTGCACACCATCGAAGAAATGTTGTTGCTGCATTCCCGCTTTCCAGAACGCATCAGACTATTTCTCGCCATGAAGGACGGAACGCCACAAGCAGGATGCGTTGCCTACATGGCTAATGACAATTGCGTACACATACAATATGGACACGCCACACCACAAGGCAAACAGGATGGAGCACTCGACCTGCTGTACCTAACGCTTATAGAGAATTTCCGCAATATGGGTTACCGATACATGGACTTCGGCAACAGCAACGAGCAGGGAGGCAAATACCTGAACGAAAATCTCATCGCGCAGAAGGAAGGCTTCGGCGGAAGAGCCACCGTGTATAAGCAATGGAGAATAACAATTTGAAAAATTGAACGCAGCATACAAGAACATATTCAAAGCCGTGGCACTGTTCAGCAGCGTACAGGGACTGAACATACTGCTCAACCTCATTCGCACGAAACTCGTGGCATTGTTCCTTGGTCCGGCAGGTGTCGGACTTAGTTCCATCTATAATGAAACCAAGGAACTTATTCACGAAAGCACCAATATGGGAATGGATCAAAGTGGCGTACGCGAGGTATCAGTGGCATACGAACACTGGAAACAGACAGGCGAACGGGAAAGAATGGATGATTCCATAATGCTTGTACGTTCGTGGGTGGTTATTTTCGCTTTGTTTGGCGCTGCTGTCTGTGCACTTTTCTCTTATCCCCTTTCATCCATGACCTTTGGCAACACAGAGCATTGGTGGGGATATGTACTGTTGTCACCAGCTGTAGGACTTGCCACAATCACCTGTGGCGAAATGGCGATACTGAAAGCCACACGTCAATTGAAAGTCATAGCTTCGCTAAGTTCAATAAGTATAATCATAGGTATTTGCACAAGCATTCCTTTGTACTATCTGTATGGAATGAAGGGCATTATACCTGCGCTGTTGCTTTTCGGCTGGTGCCAGATGCTGACAGTCTTGGCATTTTCATATCGCAAGGTTCCCCTGCGACTGAAGTTGAACAGAGTGTTTCTATCTATTGGTAAACCTATGCTATTGCTTGGCGGAGCTCTTGTTTTGCAAGGGATGATACAACACGGAACGAAGCTAGGCATCCGGTCTTTCATTAATACTCATGGCTCACTTGAACATGTTGGTCTGTTTGTTGCCACTACAACAATAATATCCACCTATCTTGGCATCTTTGCTTCTTCTTTGCATACCGACTTCTACCCTCGACTGTCCGGAATATTCTGCGACAAAACCAAGCGCGCACTTACCGTGACAAGCCAGATAGACGTAATACAGATCTTCACGGCTCCACTCATAGCAACGTTTATCTTAGGAATACACATAATAATACCCTTGTTGCTTAGCAATGAATTTAATGCACTCATACCAATTTTAAGTATTGCTTTAGTATCTTGCCTAACACGTTCAATACAACAGCCTATGGCTTTCATGCCACTTGCTGCTAATGAACCTAAGATATACCTGCTTGCAGACATTCTTGACTGTACCATAATGTTTACTTCCTATACTTTATGCTATTCCTTATGGGGGTTAATAGGTCTTGGATATGGTATTTGCATATACAATATACTGAACGTGTTGTGGTATATGGGCGTAGCAAAGATAAGATACTCCACCCTGCCAAACCGTCGCAACATCTGGTTCATGCTACTGCAAACCACAATATTGTTTGCTACATACATGGTCAGCACCCATCTGGGTGGCATATTATACTGGCTTGCAGGAGGAATAACTATTATTTGCAGTTCGACTATATCATATTATCTTTTCTCAACTATAAAGAAGGAAGAATAAATGCCAAAACTGAGAAACATAGTAAAGGCTTTGCTCCCACATGGGTATATGCTTGCAAGGAAGAAGAACACCTTTGTGAGAGAATACCTGCATTGGAAAGAGAGTGGTGATGTGGTAACATTTGACAAAGAATGTCGCTTCAAGACATTTGTTTCCGTTGATGGATTCGGCTGTTCTGGTTCAAGTGCTGTAATGGATCTGCTACGTGAATATGACAACTGCACCGTGTGGGCTTCAAAACCAATCTTTACATCCACAAAAGAAAATTTCCGAAGTCTCGGTGAAATGGATCTTGTACGTCATCCTGGTGGATTGCTCTACCTTGAACACTTCATAAAGCATGATTACTGTTACTATCACGACACCTGGGGAGATGCTGCACTTAAAGCTTTCGCCAGTATGGTGTTCTATTCCGATATATACCGGCATTTTCCCGAAACCCACAGGCTATTTTTCCATTTCTTTGATAATTTGATATATCAACGCCTGCCCTCCAAGGTGGACTTGGTCAATTGGTATCTAAACCCTTTTGGCAACATCACGGACATGTTCTCTATGAAGATGATGACATTGTCTGAATACCATAATTTATGCAGGGGATTGCTGTATTCGTTATTCAACCTGATTTTTGACGATTATAAAGGAGACATTCTCATCATAGACCACATCTTCGGTGATTGCGGATATGACATGAAGCATTTCAACTGCATCTTACCAGGAACGAAGAAAATTGTTGTGGCACGCGATATCAGAGCCGTGTATGTTCATGCTAATCAGAAAAAACTAGCATGGATTGCACATGACAGCGTGGAGGAATTCTTGAAATGGGAGAAAAGAATGTACTTAGGGCATGACTTCAACGATACATCTTACCTCTCACTCTATTTTGAGGATTTGGTAAAGGACTATGACAAGCAGGTGGAACGTATAGAAAAATACCTTGGATTATCCCCCAAGCAGCATGTGCGCAGTAAAGAGATTTTCAATCCCAGAATATCCAAAAAGAACATTTCTCAGTGGTGCTCATATTCGGAACACCAAGAAGACTGCAAAAGAATAAGGGAATTAGCCCCTATCCTATGTTTCAAACCAACGTAATGTAAAAATGCAAGCCGACAGAAAGAAAATACTCATACTTGGTGGTACCGTATTACAGATTCCTTTTATTGAAAAAGTAAAAAGCATGGGGCATTACGTGATTACGTGTGACAACAAGCCAGACAATCCCGGACACAAGATTGCAGACGAATACTACAATGTAAGCATTACGGACAAAGAAGCAGTTTTTTATCTTGCTAAAAAACTGAATGCAGATGCTGTGGTGAACTACAGTCTGGAAGCAGGAGTGCAGGCTGCAGCTTATGCACAAGAAAAACTGGGGAAACCTACAAGTCCGTATGAATCTGTAAAAATTCTTTCAAACAAAAAACTTTTCAGAGAATTCCTTAAAAAGCATGGTTTCCGCACCCCAGGATTCATAACCTGCCACAACAAGGCAGAAGCCTGTACGAAAATAAGCACCTTGCACTTTCCCGTGGTTGTCAAACCTACTGATTTGTGGGGCAGCAGAGGAGTTACTATGGTTAACACTAAGAACGAGCTTGATAATGCTTTGGAATATGCTTTTGCGAATTCACGTGGAGCAGACATTATAATAGAGGAATTTGTAGAAGCTGACGGTGCTCCGATAGAAGGTAATGGCTTTGCTGTTGACGGGAAACTGACAACCCATGCCTGGGCAGATGTTTATAGTGACCTTAAGGCAGACAACCCCATAACTCCCGTATGCTTCTGTTATCCCTCAGACAAACCACAAAGTCAACTAAAGAAACTGGATGAAACACTGCAAAGACTCCTTACATTGCTTGACATGAAAACCAATGCCTACAATATAGAAGCACGCATAGACAAGCAGGGGAACATATACCTGATGGAAGTCGCTCCACGTAATGGAGGAAATACATCTCATGACATTCTCTCTTTCCTTACAGGCAAAGACATACAAAAAGCCATTCTGCTTGCAGCACTTGGCGAAGACT